>BNJV01000507.1_pt1 | contig 75869 bp, 135 predicted proteins | sample 8540591 | NCBI WGS metagenome assembly BNJV01 (sample SAMD00202457, study PRJDB9452) | human saliva metagenome | host: Homo sapiens | reverse complement strand
CTGTGGGTCTTGGGTTAGAACCCCAACGGAATCATCAAACCATATAAAAAAGAGGATTTTGGAAACAAAAATCCTCTTTTTCGTTTAGAATGAGCCACTTGTGTCCTAATTAGCACATTTAGAGGAGTTTATGCTTAATGTTAAACCCCGTGGCTAATGGGAAGTAATGGGAGCAAAAAGGAGCTCTCGGGAATAAAATGTGTTACCAATTTGTGTTACCAGAATACAGAATGTAGTTACCACTTTCCACAATCTTCTCCATCCACACTAAAAATGTTGTTAATATGGCAAAACAGGAAGTTGTGGTCATCTATGATCGGAAAAAAGGTTGCTGCAAAACGTGGCAAAGGGAAAAGTCGAAGTACGAGTCTATATCAGCAGGACTGAGAGGAAATATATTTCTCTTGGTGATGTAGCCCCTGATGAACTGGAAAATTTTGTAAGTTCTTCCAAGGTACTTGCTATCAAGAAAAAGATGTGAGCAGATACTGGCTGCAATGAGTGTTCTTGACGATAAATTATCCGTTGAGAAGTTTGACTCCTATTATTACGAAACAGAAGACAATCCATTTGCCAAAAGTAAAGGCTCGTAAATTTCTTGCTGTATATGGAACAATCCATTAAGCAAGAAAAACATACGTGAGGGTACACGCAAACACAAGATTTGCACATTGGAAGCTATCAGGCGTTTTGGTCAGATAAAAAACCACAAAGGACTTAACGCGGGAAAATTTGGTAGCCTTTGGACCAATGGCTTAGAGATGGCACCCGCTCTGATGTTTCAATCAATAACTATCACAAGAATTTTTCGTATCTATACAAAGAGGCTTGCTACAGAAAATGTTATAGACGTTGATCCTTACGACTTGGCTAAATTTAAGCGAGGCAAATGTAAAGAACGTGAGCCGCTTTCTGAAACAGAATTGAAAAACTCCGAACAATAAAACTGGAGGGGAAACTGGATAAGGTCAGAGATTTGTTTGTGTTCGCCGCCTATACTGGTTTGGCATATTGTGATGTTCAATCATTTAGCTTTGATACGATGACGGAACTGCAGGGAACATTGTATTATATTGATGGAAGCAGATTAAAGACTGGCTCTAAATTCTTCACTCCCATTCTCAAACCGGCAATGGAGGTGCTCAAAAAGTATGATTTCAAGTTGCCGAGAATATCCAATCAAAGGCAAACGACTACCTGCATCTCATCCAGGCAGCCATGAAACTCAACAAGAACCTGACCTCCACATTGCCCGGCACTCGTTTGCGACGCTGGCTCTTGCCCACGACGTGCCCATAGAGAACGTCGCACGCATGTTGGGGCATCAGAACATCCGGACCACGCAGATTTATGCGAAGGTGCTGAAATCGACCATCGAGCGACATGCGGTAAACCTCCGAAGGCAATCAGATGAATGATGAATCAAATCTCCACCCACATAGAGCCATACCTCCCGCTCGAGGCATGGCTTTATGTTTTACGTTCTATCAGATAATTCACCAGGTAAGCGATGCCGCCAAAGAGCATCCACAAAACATACAGAAAGCCTTTGAATCACCCAACCTATCAGCTGGAAGATGGCTCTGAACAGGATATACGAAGAGAAATACTTGCATCTTAAAAACATTATTAGCTATACCAAAGATACGAAAAATATCCGAGAAAAAGCAAATAATAGAGCATCTAAGCATTGACAATCAGCAAGTATTTTATGACTATATTTTCTCGTAATATCACTATCTCACGGCTTCATTTCTTCGTCTTTTCTCGAAGAAACGGACTCATAACTTCGGTTTTTTTCCTCTATATCGCTAAATCGGGTTTTCATTATCCCGATTTCACGATAACATTTTTCTTGAATCAGTTATCGAAGAACACCACAGTCCATCATTTCTTGCTAACTTTATGTCGAGACAAGCAGGGTGGCGAGACTACATTTCCCTTTACGGAGTTTGGGTAGCAAGTTGTACTTTTTGTGCGGACAAAAGTAACTTGCCAACTCTGTCAAGTTAGGGATTATTCTTCACAACTCATAATATAAACAAGAATATGGAACGAAAAACGAAAAGGCTTTGGATAAGGATTTCGGCACAGGATGCCGAATTGATCAGACAAGAAGCGCTGCCAACTACAAGACGGTAAGCAGTATGATATGGGATGCCATCAAAGCAATTTGACGATACGGGAACAAAGCGGAAGATAGTGGCACTCAACGAGATGACAGTCCTCATAAGAAGTATCAGCAGGATTTATCGTGGATGGGTGGCAACTTCAATCAGGTGGTCAAGCGTGCCAACGAACTGGCGATAGCCAATGAACTTACAGTATCTTTCTTTGAGAACGTATTGTTCCCTCAAATCATGGAACTGCAAAAGCTCTTAACAGCAATAAAACAGGAACAGCATCAGATAGCCAAACGATTAACACGATAAGCCGATAAAGCCGTAATCGGGAAAATACCGAATTACCGCCCTCGTCTTCTCACGATAACGCAAAAATCACAAAAAGCGATATGATAGCAACCATACTACCCTCCAGCACGACATTCCATGCCGTCGAGTATAACGAGCGAAAGGTAGCCAAGGGTCAGGCTGTGCTCCTTGAAATGCAGAACTTCGGTTATGTGGGAGCGCTCGATGCCTACACGCCCGAACAGTTGCAGCAATACCTGATGAACTATTCGGCAAGAAACGAGCATATCCGTAAGGCACAGTTTCATGTAGCCATCTCCTGCCGGGGACATGAATACTCCCAGGAACAGCTTTTGGACATTGCCCACCAGTATCTCCACGAAATGGGCTATGACGATGTGGGCCAGCCGTTGCTCATCTATGCCCACCATGATACCGACAACAACACCTACACATCATCACCAGTCGGGTGAACCCTAATGGACAGAAGATTGACCATAACCATGAACGTATCCGTTCGCAGGAAGCCATCAATAAGATTATTGGCGAAGATGAAGAGTTGCGTGCAGACTTGTTCTTGAAAGAAGCCCTTGGTTACAAGTTCAACTCGCTCACTCAGTTCAAAGCCATCTTAGAGGCATCCGGCTATGAATGTTTTGAGCGTGACGGCAATCTCAAAATTGTACGTGGCGGTCGTGTACGCACCAAGATAGCAATGGATGACTTGTCCGCAAAGTTTTCTGTTATGGATGAAAAAGAAACTTATAAACGCCGTAGGCAGTTGGGAGCAATCATGAAGAAATACCGCAACATGGTTTCCAGCCGTAGTGAACTGGCGGACATCATGCAAAGAAGTTTGGCGTGTCGCTCATCTTCTTTGGTTCAAAGGACAAACCCTACGGTTACATGATAGTGGATCATCACAAGCAGGCGGTATATAAAGGTGGCACAGTGCTCTCCATCAAAGCAGCTGCAACACTTCATGAGCGAGGAGGAACGTATTAACAAGGTGGATCTCTTCGTTGATGCTATGCTGGAGGAAAATCCCCGAATGGTTGCCTACGAACTCAACCGAATGTTGTGGCGGCAGTACGGCACGCGCATTGCCAAAGGACGTTTCACATCCTCAGCGGTAAGCAGGTTGCCCTAAGCAACAGCGTGCAGAAAGGTATTGAAGTTCAATTTCATGTTGCGCCGCGTCAAGCGCTTTTCAGCCCCTACCAACGAGGTGGAGCGTGATATTCTTTGCCGTATCTGGAAGATTGATAATCCCCACCTTATTTATATAGAGCCACACGGCATCCTCAACAATGGCTTTGCCGTAGAAGTGCTGAACAATCTGGCCACATCGAGCGATAAAATAGACTTAGGGGCAACACTAAAAGAAAATCACCTCGCCATCTTCCGGCAAGGTGATGAATACTATTGTGTTGATTTCACGCACAAGTGCATTTTTAACCTGGCTTCAGAAGGCATCGACTTCAAGGCCTTACTTCCCGCTCTGCAAGAACTCCGACCTGTACCTGCCCAAAGTTCCCGCCATTCTAACAATATTCTGGGTAACGTCCTTTCGCACCAGACTTCGGCTTCCGACCGCAATGCCGAATGGGAAGTGGGGGCAATGGTGGATATGAGGGTGGACGAAGAGTGGAAGTTGAAGAGATAGCGCAAAGTTCTCAATGCTCTTATGCAGAAATCCAATCCTATTCCTTACTCTGTAGGAAATCTTGTCCCCACTACCACAATAGTCTGCTCATTTGTGATGGGTTTCAGCGGTAGGTGGCTGTATTCCTGAATCACAGTTTGGGTAGCCTCTTCAAAGGAAAAACTATTGAAATGCAAAAAAACGGATAGAAGTCCACAGCACCCAGCCCTGTAAAAATCTCTGAAGCCCGGTACAGGGTCGTCCATTTTATGGCGTACTCAATATTAAGGGGAAAAATCATTGCTCCTGTCGAGTCTCCTATGCCATTCGGCTTGTACTCCACTCGTCAGTATAGCCAATACAAACTTTGGGTGTTAGCTGATGCTATTGTTTTTTTTGAATCTTTCCTAGAAAGTAATGGCATGTATTACTTGCTTTTTACATTTCTTTCACCATCAATCACTTCTTAATCCGTTCTATCAGATTATAGAAGTCAGGTGTGCCACTTGGCTCTACCAACTTCTGAGGAACAACCAAACTATATGCCCCTCCGATATGGGGCCGGTCTTTGATATCTTGAACGCTATCGATACACCACTCATTGCGCTCACCAATATCATGCAAGACCTTGGTATGACTGATACAAGTCTCCAAATCGTCATATTTTGCGAACAGCAATATCTTCAGTCTTCTTCCATGTCATATCTACTATACAAAGCGAGTAGCGTTCCTTCTGCTCTACTGATGTTTTTGAATTGAAGGGCTGACATTTCCACAGAATCACGGGTACTCCATCGAGATTTGACTTCGACATAATATATCACTTTATCGCCTACCCAGACCTTATAGTCTTGACCACCTTGTTGATCACAAACCTCGACTTTCAATTGTTCATTGTTAATAGCATCTTGTAATTTCTCCAGAAGAAGTTTCTCTACAAAATCTCCTAACTCATGGATAAAAATCATTATGACGATTCTCATAATCTTTTTGAGCCAATGCATTTCGACCGGCATCAATAATCTCCTGCATCCGAGGATCATCAGCGAGCTCAGCCAGCGACTTAATCTTAGTTTTATCTTTCAAGAGTGTATATACATTCGGCAAATCATTATTGTCAATGCGGTGGAGGAAGATCTCAGCCTTATTTTTTTATTGATATTAGTGAACCAATCTTCCCAGTTCTCATTCTTGCTATCCAGATGTTTGATGATATCAAGAGTAACTTCGGAACTATAGTTCGATTCTTGAAGGGCATCATCAATAGGGCGGGCAACATTCTCTTTAACTTTATCCTCAGCGAACTTTTCAAACTCCTTGAAATGGGGAGCAACCCACTTATCACGTATGTCCTCTCCCTTCACCCGTTCGTAATATGAAATCAAGTCATCAATATCTTCGGCTTTATATTTTTCACGCTCGGCTAATACATGCAGTGTGTCCCACTTACAGAGTTTGCCTTTTCTGATTAGGGAATATCGCATACTCCTGCATGGTCTTCTGATAGGCAGTCGGACGTTCCCTGTTGGAGGTGCATTCAGAAGTTGGTACAACATTTCCTGATTTTGTTCGTACCATTTAGCATCTTCCGTTGCTGCAAGTTCTATCTGCTTAAATTGCCATTTGACAAGCGAATCGAACACCACATTATACATCAACTGATCCTTGTCCACGTCACCAAGGTGCGGAACATGATTAAGCTGCATCTGCTTATTGTGCATATTGCAAAATAACCTCATGGCCTGGTAACGAGTATTGCTTGTATTGGAAGTTGGGAAAGTCATACAGAAATCTATAACTGCTTCTAAGTTGTTCATGTAAGGTTTTCGGCTTCATCTCCTCGGTACTCACAAAACCATTAAGTGCAGTCTTCAAATCTTCGCGTGTTGGCGATACCCATTCATCGTAAACCTTGACGTATTGTTCGTCCACCAATTGATGGGTAAAATCTGGTACTAATGGTTTGATAACCATATAGAGGTTGTCGGGTATATTCTCACCATTTCGCAGATTGTTAATCGAGCAAAGTATTCCTTCTCGATTTGGAATTATAGCCTTACGAAAATGCTCCGTTTGTCCACTCTCCTTCAAGTACATCAAGAACTCCAGTAAGCCGGTCTTATCGTTGTTTTCTATAATCTTATTGACAATGTCCTCTATTGACACAACCCATTCCCTCTTTTCAGGTTTCCATCCAAAGACAATGTCGCTCCAATCAAGAATTTCTTCCTTCTTCGGTAGGCAGGAAACCTTGCTTGCATAATCATAAACGACTTTCAGGTATTTCTCATTACGCTTCTTCTCGTAGAAACTCTACAATGGTATGATCAAGAACCTTAATCTTGTCCGTTTGACTGATACTTACATGTTTATCTGTCGTTTCAATGAAGGGAATAGACTGAAATTCATCCACCCATTTAGTGTGAAGTGACTTGAAGTATTCTACCATTGCAAGTTTCATTGCAGTTGTCTCAAAGCCGACTGGTGCCAAAGCAATACTCCCAGATATATTCGCACTATGCTCCCTCAGATAGTCGAACAGCATTTTGCACATCTCATCAATAAGCGCGACATCAGCGTCAATTTTATTTTGATGCTCTCTGTTTCCATCTGGTAATACAATCAGATCGCGAGGCTCGGTTGGGAAAAAACTTCTCCGAGTGGAAGATATAGTTAATGCTATGTTGCTCGGTTCCTAATAGTGGAAAGAAGATGAAGAAACGGGGAACATTGCTCAGCTCCCTAGCCTCGGTTTGCTTGACGCAAAAGGCAGGATAACGATATCCTTTCCATCTTCCGATTGCAAATAAAAGACATCTATCGGGGTCTGATTTTTCCAGATTCTCTTACAATGAAGTCCTTCTTCATCTTGTTTGTCCTCTTTGCGAAAGTCAATGTTCGTCCCATCCTGCAGTCGTATGGCACAGCACTCAATACGCTCGTTGATTGTCATTACATACGGCATCAATTCGATGGCGGCTTCAACTCCCATTCTTGCAGCCTCTTTTTCTGTCTGGACGGTCCTAAATGATACAGAAACACGGTCTCCTGCTGCGCCGTAGCTGTTGCCTCTTTATATTTATTCTCCAGCAATTTGTCCAACTCACCTAATTGTTCTGTCATTGATTGAATCATGCCAGAGAGATCGTCCGAACTACGATCAATGACAAAACCCCTTCCCATCAGAAGTTTCCAAAGAGACATACTTCCCTCTGTTATCTCATAAGACCCAAACAATTCCAGGACTCGGCTGAACTTATGGGTGGTCATAAAACCCGTACCAAACTGCCCTGCTGCATCCGGATCCTCTTTCTCTTCGGACGAGACCTGCTTTGATGAGCGAACTCAGGCTATCAAAATTAAAAGGTCTACCGTTATGTACGAAAATCAACTTATCCTCGTGGAGTTCAATGCGGATGTGAGAATGTTCAGAGAGGTCGCGTGCATTCTGTACCAATTCCCAGATAGCACGATGAGCCGTACTATCATCAAACTTACCGATACCTTGTAATATCTTTTGACAATGTTGCTTATTGTCTTGCCTGCGAGCTTTCTCCTTATTCTGCTCTTTGATTTCCTCCAACTTCAGTGGGCTATCTAATATCATTGTAACAATTGATTATTCTTTCTTATATCTTTACATGTAGTTATTTTTCTCAATCAGTGAAATCAGCTTGTAGGTTACGCCATTGCTACCTTGTGCCGTTGTGATGCCCTTGCCAAAGTTCATTGCTTTACGCAAATCGACATTCAACTGTTCTACCTCACTCACACGTTGAGAAGTCCATTCAACTGTTGCTGCTGTGCTTCTATCTTTTGTCTCAACTCTGCAATCTGGCTTTTAATGGTTTGCTGCGCCATCGCTGAAGCCGACAGCATCAAGGTACATACGACGACTAATAGTTTCTTCATAGACAGGAAAGTTCTGATAATGATTTTTTATTTTCATCGACAAAGATACGACAATCTTCGTATATTTTCCTTTGACTGCCCTGAAAACTATCCATACATGTTTCACTATTTGCGAGTCGTAAACCGTTAAACAGTCTTAATCTTTACTCTTCGCCTGTACTATCCTCACATAGCACTTTTTCCTAATCATACGTCTTATTACATTTTACACAAAGTCATATTAACCATCTACAAATGAGGGCATTCTAGACTTAAAGACCATTTGTAAGTATGAAGTAGAATCTCTATCTTTTGCCTATGATTTAGCATCTTCCTCTTTTACCTAACTCGTAAGATGCCTATTTCTCGAAATAACGCTACTGGGGCCCGACTCCATTTGATAACCGGCCTACCAAAAGGAGTTTGTTATTATCTCACAACTAATAACAACCTCGACAATGAGAGACAACATCATGATCACCTTTGCCAATCAGAAGGGCGGTGTCGGCAAGACCACGCTCTGCACCATGTTCGCTGATTACCTGGCAGCAAAGGGAGAGAGTGTACTCGTTGTAGATTTCGACCGTCAGCAGACTATCTATTCCAAGCGAAATGAGGACGTGGAAAAGTACGAGGGTGTGCGACTGCCTTACAGCGTACACACTTTCGACATCAAAAGACGCTAACAATGTGAGAGGTTCCTCACGAACCTACGCAACGGCTATAAAGGTTTCGTACTGATGGACACTCCCGGCAATCTATCGCAACAGGGGACTGGTGCCCATCTTCGCCCTGAGCCATTACATCGTTTGTCCCTATCAGTTCGAGGCGACCTCCATCAGTTCCACCGCCACTTTCATCGGCTTTATCGCCAAGCTACAGCACATGCTGCCCATCATGAAGAGCCGGTTCTTCTTCGTTGTGAACAAATGGGACAAGCGGTATGGCCGGAAGGCGGAACTGGAGCTGTGGGATAAGACGGAGGAAAGGCTGCGCCACTTCGGACTGGTTGCGCCACGCATTGAGGTCAAGGCAGATATGCAACGCTACAACACCATTGAACTGATGGGACCGCAAAACGACATCGTGTCGCCTACGCTTCGACTTTATGTATCAACAGATCATCGAACCTAAAGAGCTGACAAAATGAAAACAACCATTCCACATTCACAGACTACGCCTACCAACGACCTACTCAACCTGCCCGACATAGACGGTGTTTTTAATGAGGTGAAAGGACAATCAGCCCCAGAGCCTTCGCAAACCACGCTAAAGGCAGCACCGACTGACATCCGTCAGACGAATGGCAGTTGGCAGCTCTTTCAGCAATATGCCCAGCAGTACGGCTACCGTGTCAAGAAGTACGACCGCAAGAACTACGAGATAGACAACGAGGGTGGTGGATTTGCTGAAGCTCTGCAATATCAACAACATGTCCGTTACCGACATCATCAACGCTGCCCTCCGTGCCTTCATCGGCACCAACAGCGGCTACCTCAAAGAGTTTTTGCGTAGTAACGATTATATTGTCAATAACCTTCAAGATCATGTATAGGCAAAGTATTATCTGGACTGCATCAATGGTGGATTTTTCTTATCGACCACTACAAAGAGATGAGCAATACCGCTTTTAGCAGAACATTTGGGTATTTCTCTAAGCTGCTACGTCGGAAACTACATGAATTGGGCTAGCGTAAACATCCTGTCACCAAGGCGATGACGGCAGCAGAAACCGTCGAGGCAACTATCAGCAGCCATTCCCATAGTGAGATTGCCCGGCTTACCGGCATATCCACCCGGACGGTTTCACGAATCGTGAAGAAGTACCATCTTAGCAGGACTTTAGACGATGCCCGGCAGATACGGTCCCGCAGCAGAAGGAGCATCATCAAACGGGAGAAAGCTCGCGTGTTGTTCGGTCTGCCCCAGAAAACCAACATCAAAGTGGTAGGGCAACAAGAAACGGGTGGTCCTGAAGAGCATCCTGAAGTCCTCTAGGCTATCTTGTTATCCCAGGACGTAACACATTATATTATCATGAGAATCTGAAGCGCCGCCCGATTCGTGAGAGCAACGGACAGAGGTTGGGATTGACCTTTCAACCAATGAGTGTCTATCTTGCCGCATCAGCTCAATGTTCATCATTCATCTAAAGACTATTGCTTATGAATTTTCAAATATTCCTCGGTTTTATCGTGGTTTGCTACCTTTAGTTATTACTTCGGCACGGTGGCCTACGATCTGTTGACAGGCAGAAAACGTGCTGCCAGCGAAGACGACAAGGTACAGGAGGAAGCCATCGACATTTCTGATGAAGTAAGGAGTTACCCCGTGCTTATCACTCGCCCTATTGTCAAGAAGCAAAAAGGCGGCTGCCATGAAACGGAAGCAGACGGCAGAGCTCCTGATGACCGGCGGCATTGAGGTAAACGACTTGCTGATCAAGGGTGGAAGACCTGTCGAAAGACGGTGAGAACAGTGAACTGGGTGGGCTGCTTGCCGACTGGGAAAGGAAAGTCCACCATCTTCATAGCGGATTTCTTCATGAATCATATATCGACCTTTAGCTTTAACATTGCAGACGTAGCACTTTAACTTGTTTGACTTACGGCTTTAACATGGAATTGAATTTCAAATTTAATCCATTCGATTATGTCGCAATTAAGAGAACAAGCAATAGCGTGCGCAAAGAAAGCTTGTAGTTTTTGCGAAGCACGGTCTTTGAAATTAGCAGTGGGTGTATGTATGTTTCACCCTGAGTACAGGAACAGCGTTGGCCAACAGCAGGGGGGCGGGCGGCTTCTCAAAGGCCACCACGGAGATCTCTTCGTATCAGACCCCTGTTTCCAACCTGATGAAGGCCATCGCAGCCGTCATCGTGCTTGTGGGTGCGTTCAATGTATATTTCAAGATGCAGAACGGCGACCAGGACGTGAAGAAGACCATCATGCTCACCATCGGTGGCTGTGTGGCTTTCATCGCCATGTCGGAGGCGCTTCCGCTCTTCTTCAAGTAACTCAACCGGTGGGAGCCGGACCATCTGACCATGCGTCTGGCTCCTGCCAAATTTCAACATTCTATGGAAGATTTCTTTCCCTATATACAAGGGCATACAGAAACCGTTGGAGTTCATGGGCATCAGAGGCCGATTCCTGACCTTTGCTGCCATAGCCATCGGCGTGTCCTTCCTCGGATTTATCCTCTTCTCCATCATCTTGGGTAAGTTAGCCGGCTTCATTGCCATGATTGTCCTTGCCCTTGTTGGACTGGCCACCATTTACATCCGGCAGCGCAATGGCGCTTCATGCCAAACGCCACGATAAGGGTATTTACATCTATCACGGAATCTTCAAACACTAAAGGTTATGGCACAGAAAAGAAGACCATTCGACAAGCTCTTTGCCCAGTTGCAGGACATCAGGGAGAAGGACGGGAAACTGCTCAACACGGTGCTCTGGTCGCAGAAGGGCAATCCATCAGTATTTTTTTCGAGATAGAGAATCCCGTGCAGCAGTATTGTACCGACGCCGACCAGTATCGGCTCTTTCAGGGACGTACTGGCCAACATCGTCAAGACGCTCGGCGAGGGCTATGCCCTCCAGAAAGCAGGATATCTTTCTGCAAGCAGGGAATATCACCATGAGCCGGAGGGAGAACAGGAGTTCCTCACCGAAAGTTACTTTCAACTACTTCGAGGGACGGCCTATATGCCGACATACGCACCTTTCCTCATCATCACGCAGGAATGTGCGCACAATGCCTTCGTGAAATACGATGCCAAAGCGATGGGAGGACTTCCATGTAAAGGTAGCCAAGGTAGCCGACATCCTGCAGGAGAAAGGTATCGCGCACCGTAAGCTGAGCAAGCCTGAGATTGTCGAGTACCTTCACCGCTTCATGGCGTTCCAGTTCAAACAGGGGACCATTCTCCATGACCAATTTCAAGTGCTCGGACGAGAACCTGAAGATTGGCGACCGCACGGTGAAGTCTTTCCCATTGGTCGATATAGACGAAATCAACATGCCCAACTTCGTGCGCCCGTTCCTCTCTGTCAATATCAGCGGTACTTACATTGCCACCGACCTCTTCTCCTTCCTGACGGAGATTCCTTATACCGATTGCATCATCTACAATCAGGTCATCCAGATACCTGCCCAACGAAAACTCATGCGGAAGCTGCAAGGCAAGGCGAAACGTCATGGCTCCATGCCCGACCCGTCCAACCGCATCGCCAAGGAAGATATAGAACGGTTGCTGGACACGTTGGCCGTGGATAGCAAACTGATGGTCTATACCAACTCAATATCCTCGTCAGTTGTCCGCACGACAAGATAACGCCAGTTACCTCCTTCATCGAGACGAAACTCTACGACTGCGCCATCATGCCCATCCCGGTCAGCGTATAACCAGTTGGAACTCTTCACATGCAGTTTTCCCGGGCAACGGCTATGCCTTCAATCCCGACTACGATCTCTTCCTTACGCTGTCGGACGCCGCACTCTGCCTTTGCTTCAAGGAGCATCTGAAACACTCGGAGGAGACGCCACTCAAAACCTACTATACAGATCGGCAGGGGACTACCCGTGGCGATAGACATTACCGGCAAGAAGGTGCACACAAGTACACCGACAATGCCAATTTCTTTTGTATAGGACCTTCTGGCAGTGGCAAGAGCTTCCACATGAACAGTGTGGTGCGCCAGCTTCTGGAGCAAAACACGGATGTGGTGATGGTTGATACTGGTGACAGCTACGAGGGAATATGCAGCTACTTCGGTGGCACTTATATCACCTATTCCAAGGAGCATCCCATCTCCATGAATCCGTTCAAGATTACCAAAACGGAGTACCGACAGAACTTCGGGGAGAAGAAGAACTTCCTCAAATCCCTCATCTTCCTGATCTTCAAGGGTAGCGAGATGCCCTCCAAGATTGAGGATGCCATCATCAATCAGGTCATTGTGAGAGTATTACGATGCCTACTTTCATCCTTTCCGTGGCTTTTTTCTTCCGAAGAAAAGGACAGACTGCGCCACCGACTTTTGCTGGAGGATAAGAAGAACGGCGAGTATGAGAAGTATGGTGAGAAGGTGGAGCATCGCTATTATCAGGACTTTGAGGAACATCAGAGCGACATTTCCACAAAGGACTATGCAGAGGGTAAGGACGACATCTTTTCAGAAGCTGAGGTGCAGCATCAAATCAGGGCAAAACGACAGGTGGAGAAACTACATGCCTTGGTCAATGACAAAGGGGCTACGGAAGGGTGAAAGGTGGCCGCCAACCATCAACTCATGCGCCTTATGGCGGAGGTGATCGAGGGCAGCTATCTTATGCGTATCGAACAGAAGATAGAGAAAATGGAACAGCGCAGACGGAAGATGACCGTCAGGAAATTGTCTTTCAATACTTTCTATGAATATGCCTTGGAACGTATTCCACAGCTGATGGCCGAGAAAAAGATAGCCTTCAACATTGACAACTTCGCTGCCATCCTCGAACAGTTCTACCGTGGCGGTGAACTGGAGAGTACACTGAACAACGATTTGGAGCAGTCGCTCTTCGATGAGCGGTTTATCGTCTTTGAGATAGACAAGATCAAGGACGACCGGTGCTGTTCCCTATCGTTGTGCTCATCATCATGGATGTGTTCCTCCAGAAAGATGCGTATCAAGAAAGGCCGAAAGGCACTCATCATCGAAGAGGCATGGAAGGCCATTGCCTCGCCTACGATGGCAGAGTATATCAAATATCTGTATAAAGACGGTGCGTAAGTTCCACGGCATCGCCGGTGTGGTGACACAGGGAACTCAATGACGTGATTGACTCTCCCATTGTCAAGGAGGCCATTATCAACAACAGTGATGTGAAAATCCTGCTCGACCAGGCCAAGTTCAAGGACAGATACGATGACATTGCGGCCATCCTCGGACTGACGGCTGTCCAGCGACAGCAGATCTTCACCATCAATGCGCTCAACAACCACGAGGGGCGCAACTACTTCAAAGGAGGTATGGATATGCCGTGGGCAGGGTGTCGGACGTGTATGGTGTGGAGGAGCCGCCTGAATGTTACTGGGCCTATACTACGGAACGGGCAGAAAAGGAAGCACTCAAAATCTACACAAGGCACTTCGGTGGCAACATCCAGCGTGCCATCACGGAGATCGAAAAGACCGCAGACAGGGCAGGGATAAATAAATATCTCGACTTCGCGCGGCAGGTCAACGAACATCAAAAACATTATGAGCTTATGGAAAAGTCAAAGTTAATCCTCGTTCTGGCGATGCTCCTGCCTCGCTGAATATCCAGGCTGGCTGGCGTGTGGTGATCGACAAGAGAAACCATGGCAGCCGTAACGTGTCAAATGCAGTTTCGCAGAAAATCATTGAGGACAAAGCACAACGGTCGTCTGGATTCCATCAAGTCCAAGCAGGAGAAGCTGATGCAAATACACCGCTACGATGGCAAGCATCAAGGAACTCTACCAACTTTCCATGCAGAACATTACAGGCTTTGGGGAGGAAAGCAAATACTATGGGGAAATAGTCTCGCTCACCGCTGGTATCTTCAAGGGACGTGCCCATCGTGTTGAAACAGCTCGGCAAGTCGCCGGGCAAAAACTATGTGGTATGCATCAATGAGATGGCCAACCTCGTGTCCGAGACGGAAGGACTGGTACACGACTTTGTGGACATGTGAACAATGGCAGAATCCGCAACCCACTCAAAGAAGCGCAAGAACGGCGGCAAGGACGATGGGTATAACCTGCTCAACCGCTATGAACGGCTGACGATGGCTAACAAAATCTACAGCCGTCTGCTTGAAATCCACTACAAACTGGAGGTCATGGTGATGATGTGTCAGTTCGGTAACAGCTGGGGCGATGTGCTCATGGCCATCGACGTGGAGTCATGGGCTGCCTATATCACCGCTTGCAACTCGGTGGACGGGCTGATTGACAACTGGAACGGATTGGGTGTATAATGGAGGTCGAGCCTATGAAAAGAGCATATTATATAAATAGGTGTTGGATGTTGCTCTTATGCCTAACATTAGCAGCTCCTACTTTTTGCCGATGTAATTCCCACACCGAGGGATCCGGCCACCATCGAAGCCCTCATCAGTCTGCACAAACTCATTAAGGGCGAGGAGGACAAGGCCTTGGCAAAGGTGACGACGAGTTTTGGCGAGCAGAGCATCATCACAAAAGATGCCACGAAGTTCAATGATGTGAGGACGACCTTGGACAGCAAACTGAACAACGGCTATTCCTACGTCATCTTAGCCAGTGCGTTGGGTTCGACGGCCAACAGCATGTATCGTCTGATACAGGAGTATTCCCAGTTTACACGCTCCACCTTTCAATATACGCTTCAAAGAAACCGATGGTGGCATGGTACTATACCGAGGCGAACATGGCATGTGCAAGGGAAATCAAGAATACCAAAGCCCTTTATGCCTCGCTTGCCGCCAGCGGTATCAACGCAATGAAGGCCTCGGTGGACGAGAAGCTACATCTGGTCATGGAACTGAGAACATCCATCGAGAACATGAGGGGAATTATAGACGGTGCCAACGTATGGTGCAGCATCATTACCGTCGGCGGCTTCAGATACGATTACATCTGGGACATTCTCAACAGTGAGGTAACGGACAAGATAGCAGAGAGAGTAATCAATAAATGGAACAGCGTATGAGAAAGTATTTATTGATAATAGTGGGCTTGCTTTACCTATGTTTACCAGTATCGGCACAGCATCCAACCTACGACGACCAGAAGGAAAAAGCAGTGGAAGTCAATGGAAAACGGGCCGTGGGATTTTTCTCCTGCATGGTATTATTACCTGCTGCATAAAAAAAGTATAGTGGTGGGGAGACCTACTGGAAATGGGGATTCCTTAAATCTGGTTGGAGGGTGCGGTTCAAGGAAAAGTAAGTCCAAGGTGAAGCGGATCATGCCCACCCGTATCACCGCCGAGGAGACGCAACGGCAGAAGATGAAGGAAGCCGAACAGGAACGTGTCAAGATGGAAGAACTCTACAAGGAGGAAGTGGCGCGTGCCGCTGACAGGAATGTCGATCTGGTTTATTCTTCGTTCAAGGCCGACTTTGACCGTATGCAGCAATCCATTGCCGACGGACTGCTCTTCTGTATGCAGCGAAGCAAGGGCAAACTGAAATATCAGGTCGATGAACTGACACGGCAGAATGAAATGATTTGCCAGGACATCGTCTACATCCATCGGACAGGTGCAGGGTATGAACTTGAAAACGCCAAGCGGCAGAAAGCCTACCAGCAATACAAGAAACAGATGGAGGAGATGGTCAGCCGTGTGGCGCACCTTGTCGGCATGGCGCAGAACTATTACAAACGATAAAACATGGTTTAAGAATATGGTTACAGACATCTTATTGAATATCACAAGTCAGCTGCTCACGATGGGACTGCCTTCCCATCGACGAGAGCCTTGACAAGCTGCTGGTGGCGATGGAAACCTTCCGAAGTCGGCGGTGCTGGGCGACACCGTGGGCTATGCCCGTGTCATCGGCCCTATGCCTTGCCCTTTGCGTGGGTTCCTACGAGTGCTGGATGATGATGCTTGGGGCGCAGGGCGATGGACGTGATGAAACTCCTCCGTATCGTGGGACTGTCCATCTGCATCACTTACAGCTCGTGGATCTGTCAGGAGCTTGCCTGGCCGGGGAAGGCATTGGAGGCGACAACCAAACAGATGGCGAGCAGCAAAGAAATAAGGAGGTGGCAGCCCTCGAGACTGAAAAGTGGCGCAGAAGCAGTCGGACTACCTCAAACGGCTCCGGCAGGTACAGGACAGCATCGAGACGGCGAAGCAGGTACAGGAAATTGGCGAGGATGCCCATTGGTGGGACAAGCTCATCTACAACATGGAGAATCTTGGCTCGACCATCAACAATTATGCGCAACGGGCTACCGTAGCCGCGGAGACAAAAAGTGTCGGAATGGATCAACGACGTGATACGCTTTATCGGGGAACTGATCTTCCAAATGTCGTATTATGGCATTTTGGTGGCGCAACGTATCTTCATGACGATATTGGCGACCTTCGCGCCCATCATGTTTGCCCTGTCCATCGTACCGCCATGGAGCAGTGCGTGGTCGCAATGGATCAGCAAATACCTTTCCTTATCGCTTTGGGGATTTGTTACCTATATGTGCCTGTATTACATAGACTTCATTCTGATGTATAACCTTGGCGAGGACCTTACCGCCTATGGCAGGCTTCTACAAGGACAGGTGAACTCATGGGGGACAGATAGGGTGCGCTGGGCATTCAGGGCATCGGCTCCAACTGTATGTACGCTATGGGTATGCTCGTGGGTGCCTACATTATCCGCTTTGTTCCAGAGGTGGCATCATGGCTGATACCAGGTGGCGTGAGTTCGAGTGCGGGCAGTGCCGCCGGTGGTGTTGTGGCAGGTGCTGTGGGCGGAGCCATGGGTAGTGCCGCCTCTACTGGTATGGGCATCGCTTCGGTGGCTACGCCAGTAGCAGGTTCGGCGGTATCGGGTGCAGCACACCTCGGAGCGGCAGGTATGGCCGGGGCAGTAAGTGGCGCAAGTGGTTATTCCGATGGCGGTGCAGCTACTTTGGCCGGGGCGATGGGCGGTGCAGCTTCAGGTATGGCGAAAGAGGCCAAGCACATGTTCACCGAAAGCTCTGCTGGCAAGGCGGCATCGAAGATGGGCAGTTCCATGAAGGATTCATATAACAGAGGAAAATAAACTAAAACGACAGGATATGTTAATACAGAGTTTGGAACAGAAAACAAGACTCGCACTGACGACCGTACTGCTGACCATCATTGGCAGTACGGTGGTCTGTGCCTGCTGCATCTTCTACTGTACCAAGTTGGTAACGGAAGAGCGTAATCAGATTTATGTCCTCGACGGCGACATCCCTTTCCTCGCTGAAAGGAGCAAGCAGGAGGCGAACTTTGTGATGGAGGCGAAAGCACACATCCAACTCTTCCATCAGTATTTCTTCAACCTGCCGCCCGATGATGATTATATCAAGTGGACGCTGTCCAAGGCGATGTATATGGCGGACGGTACGGCACTGAAAGCAGAAACAGGCAATGGAGGAAAACGGTTTCTACTCGGACATCGTGTCTTCCTCTGCCGTGTGCATGATTATCTGCGATTCCATCAAGTTGGATGAGCAGTCGAGGAAGTTCAAATATTATGGTACGCAGATTATCAAGCGCCGTTCGCGCGACATGAAACGCTCCCTCATCACGGTGGGCAGCATCGAGAATGTGCCCCGCACAAGGAATAATCCGCATGGGCTGCTGATTACCAACTGGAGAACGCTGGAGAATAAGGATTTAGACTACTAAGGGTATGAAGAAGAAAATGAAGCGTGCGAAAGCAGCAAAAGCAAGATGGGAACAGGGAGTCAAAGGGTCAAAAATAGAAACCGTCGTAAGGAAATTCTCTCGTCAGTGGAAGATACAGGGAGCGGATAGACGCTGCCAATACATGGGCTACAAATCATCCGAAGCGCACGGCGGCCATGACCATCGGTGCGTTGGTCTGTTCGCTCGGCCTTGGGATTCTTGTCTCCCTCTACACTCCACATCCCAGCAAGGATATTGTGGGAGAGATAGAGAATGTGCAGTCTATGTTCGCCGGACTACAGAGCATACAGAATGGCAAAAACGTGCAGGTGCGTGAAGTCGGGCAGCTGGCTCTCAGAGGACAACGGCTGAAATGGGAGTTGGATTCCCTTGTACACATCCCTGTAAAGACACATCGGGATTCTATGCTCATCATCACTAAATACAGACAACTCGAAATGATAGTGGCAAACTTAAAACATCAATGATATGAATGAACTGATTAAGAAACTCTTACTCAAAGTAGGACTGAGAAAGGAGGATGACCTTCAGACAATGCCCGGACGGAGGCTGATGCAGAAACGCAGGGTGAAAACGAGGCTAAGGGCGACGAAAGGGAAAAAGACAAGTCCGAAAGAGCCGCCCTGTAGTGAAGCCCTTATCACAGGGCAAGAGTTGGTGGCGCATCGACTTCAAACAGCCCAAGTACATCTTTCCTTTGGCCATTCTTATGCCTATCTTGTTCTTAGGCTATGAGTTGATGGGGGTGTTCGGAGGTAAGGACAATGCCAAGAAGGGTGTGGCCACGGACAGCATCAATGCCTCCCTGCCCACGGCGGCCAATGCTGATATGGGTGATAAGATGACTGAGATGAACAAACGCTATAACGAAGAGGATGCGGCATCGGCAGTGAACGGCATCGGTGAGGACCAGCCACAGCAGGACTCGCTCGGCAACGGCTATCAAGAGCATGAACTGGATGAGATAGACCGCCAGAATGCCATCAATGCCCAGCGGCAGAAGGATATGGAAGCCTTGCAGCAGCGGCTGGCTCAGTCACGGAAGCATATCAATGCCTATGAGGGTGGCAGTTACGGAGGTGCATCTGGCTATGGTTCGGGCGGCAGCTATGGGCGCGGTTCCAGACAGACAGAGATGGATGACTATGCCAGGGAGGTGGAGGCGATTCAGAAGAGAAGCCTTGCCCGGCAGAAAAGCGTTGGAGAAGAGCATAGGTATCGGCGACGAGGATGAAAAGTGCCAAAAGTGTCAAAAAGCGTCACATCCTTTTGGTGCGTCCAATCGTAAGTCCGAAGAGAAACCGGTCATTGTCAAGAAAGTGATGGAGGGTAATGCGGAGAAGTTCAACACCGTCAGTGCCGAGCCTACGACGGATGTTCCGTTGATCCGTGCCATGATAGACAAGACGACGAAGGCACACGAGGGTACACGCCTCCGCTTCAAGCTCCTCGACGATGTCACGCTCAAAGGGACAAAAATTGAAGAAGGGCACCTACCTCTATGGTACGGTGACGGGATTCGGTCAGCAGCGTGTGATGGCGACCATCACCAGCATCCTGGTCAGGGATAAGTTCATCAAGGTGGGACTGTCGGTCTATGACAACGACGGCATGGAGGGCTTTTATGTCCCAGAGTCTGCCTTCTCGTGACCTGATGAAGGATGCCAAGGCAAATGCCTTGCAGAGCAACATCAACTTTGACGGTGGGTATGGCGGTGGACTGAGTTCCGAAGCGGTGGCTCTGCAGGCCCTACAGAATATGTACCAGTCGGCAACATCAGCCGTGTCTGCCAATATCCGCAAGAATAAGGCCCGAATCAAGTACAATACCATCGTCTATCTGATCAATACCAATGCAGAGTAGCTTTCAATAATTCATCAAACATTTAGGAAATATGAAAAAGATTTTTAGTTCTCATGGTTGCCCTCATGGGATTGTGTGGCAGCCTTCAGGCACAGAAGAAGTATAAGAACATCGAGGCAGACTCGGCTTCGGTGAGGTATATCCGCAACGCCAAGCCTACGGACAGCTACATCTTCGACGAAAACAGGCGCAAGGACGTGATCTTTGTCAACGAAGAGGTGACGACACACCCTGCTGATGCCTGAGAATATCAAGCTCGTGGACATTTCTACGAACAAGATAGTAGGGAATCAGTGTACGGACAATATCGTGCGTATCAAACCCTCCAGGAGAATGTACGACAACGAGCTGGTGGGCACGATTACCGTGATTGGTGAACGGCATATCGTACAGCTCAACGTGGTTTTATACTGCCGGACCTGCCAAAGCCAACTCCATCTACCGCATCAAAGCCGGGGACATGGGCAGGTATGAAAAATCCCGACGTAACGATGCCGCGCAAGGAAATGGCGGCCTACGCCTGGGCCATCTTTACCAGCAAACCACGCAAGAACATCCATTCTAATGAGAACGGAATCAAGGCGAGGGTGAACAACATCTACAGTATCGGTGACTATTTCTTCATCGACTACTCGCTCTGCAATGCTACCAAAATCAAGTATGACATCAGCGAGGTACGTATCAAACTCACGGACAAGAAGGAACTGGAGGCCACCAACTCACAGACGATTGAGCTGACACCGGTATATAGTCTGAGCAGTGCCAAGAGTTTCAAGAAGGCATACCGTAACGTGCTGGTGCTCGATAAACTCACCTTCCCTGAAGAGAAGGTGCTGAAGCTGGAAATTTCGGAGGAGCAGATTTCGGGCCGTGTCATCACGCTCGACATCAACTACAAGGATATGCTGCACGCTGACGGTATCAGTGAGCAGATGGTGTCGTACCTGCCTCGTATTTTTAACCATCAAACCGTAAAGTCATGGCTGTAGAAGAGACAAGGGAACAGCAGCAGATGTACAACACGTTCAGGAGTTGTATCTATCTTTTTCCTGATAGTGGAGTTGATCATGAATCTGCCTATCACGGCGGACAACCGTGTCACGGGATTTATCTTGGAACTCATCGCACGTTTCAAGGTGTTCAACACGGTGCCGACCTGCAAGCTCGTCGAACTGATATGTATCGGTGTGACGTGCATCGGCACACGTCCGCAGAAGGCACTGAAATTCAATGTCAAGACAATGGTGCTGTATCCTATCGGCATCGGCATCACGTTCATTGCGTCTCTGCATGATGTTCCATAAGGGCATCTGGGGTGGAGTCTCCTTTGGCTTCCCACCAACCGTGTGCTCTATGCCATGACTTCCATCATCGGTACGATGCTCCTGCATCAGGGGCTGGACGGTATCTCCCGCTACTACAACTACAAATTGGGAGAGGACCGCTTCAACTTTGAGAACGAGTCGTTCCAGCAGTCGGAGGAACTGAATGAGAATCCTTACTCGGTGAACATCCCGATGATTTACTATTTCAAAAGGACGTATGCACAAGGGGTGGATCAACATTATCAATCCCTTCCGTGGTACCATCGTGCTGGGTACGCCTGGCTCCGGCAAATCCTTCGGCATCATCGACCCGTTTATCCGCCAGCATGCGGCCAAGGGGTTTTGCCATGATGGTATATGACTACAAGTTTCCTACATTGGGCAAAACGCTGTTCTATCAGTATTGTAAGAACAAGAAGCTCGGCAGGGTTACCAGAGAACTGTGGTTTCCATATCGTGAACTTTACCGATGTGGAGTACTCCAACCGTATCAATCCTATCCAGCGAAAGTATATCCCTGATTTGGCGGCGGCAGCAGAGACGGCAGCGACCTTGTTGGAATCGGCTCAATAAAGGGGGCGACAAGAAGGGTGGCTCGGAGGCGTTCTTTCAGAACTCAGCCATCAACTTCCTCTCTGCCATCATCTATTTCTTCGTCAATTTCCATCCGACAGGGTTCAAGGACGGCAAAAAACTTACAAGGTACATCAAGTACAGGGGCAAGAAACTGAATTTGATTACAAAGAACTGGCATGACTACCGGGCTGTAGATAAAGACGGTAACACAATACTGGACTTTGTGGATGAGTTGAGCCACGATGTGTCAGTAGATGAAGATGGCATGTTCGTGGATTTGAACGACTTTACCTATACGAGCCGTAACGGACAGAGGGTGCATATCACCTCGTCCTGGTATGAGGATGAGCAGGGGCAGGTGGTGGAGCCGGACACCATTACGGGTGAATACTCGGATATGCCGCATGTGCTGTCCTTTCTAGGCAAGCAGTACAGTGACGTATTCGACATCCTGATGCAGGACCAGAAGATTCTCTCGCTCATGACTCCGTTCCAGTCGGCTTATACCAACAAGGCGATGGACCAGCTCGAAAGCGTATGGTGGGTACGCTCCGGGTCAATGCGGCACGCTTGGTCTCGCCAGAAGCCTACTGGATATTCACGGGGGATGACTTCGACCTGAAGATTTCTGACCCTGCAAGTCCTTCCATACCTCGTAATAGCCAACGACCCAGAGAAAAGAGCAGATAGTGGGTGCGCTGAATGCGCTGGTGCTCAACCGTCTAGTTACCCGTGTGAACAGCCGTGAAACATTCCCGTGTCCATCATCGTCGATGAGCTGCCGACCTTGTACTTTCATAAGATTGACCGACTGATTGGCACAGCGCGTAGCAACAAGGTGGCAGTGACACTGGGCTTTCAGGAACTGCCACAGCTGGAGGCGGACTATGGCAAGAACGGTATGCAGAAGATTATCACCACTTGCGGTAACATCTTCATGGGTGCCGCCCGTAACAAGGAGACACTGGAATGGGCACAGAACGACGTGTTCGGCAAGGCGAAGCAGACTTCCAAATCCATCACCATCAATGACCAAAAAGGTTTCCACGTCTATATCGGAACGGCTGGACTATCTGGTGCCAGCTGCCAAGATAGCGGACATGGCAACGGGTTGGCTGGCAGGTCAGTCGGCACGTGACTTCACCCCGACGGACGGCAACATGATGCAGGGCTTTGACATCGAGAAGTCCGAGGAGTTTAAGACCTCGAAGTATTTCTGCAAGACGCACTTCGACATGGCGCAGATTAAACAGGAGGAGAGTCTGTATGCAGACCTGCTGAAGATCTATCAGTTTGCCTCCAACCGTGAGAAGGAAATCATGCTGGGGCGTAACTTCAAACGTGTCAATGACGAGGTGGATGCGATGATTGCTGAACTTGGGTAAGGAAAGAAAGAAGAAACAGGATAATAAACAGTAGTATGGTATTTGAGCAGTGGAAAGGTTTGTCGGGCAGTGCCCTGAAGCGTAATAGCGTTGGTGTCCATGACCGTGGACCATATCGCTTATTACCTGATGGAACATGGTACTTGGACGTATGACATGATGCGGACGGTGGGGAGAATGGCTTTCCCATCTTTTGCCTTTCTGCTGGTGGAGGGTATGGCCATACTCGTTCCACAAGGAAATATGCACTGAATCTTTTGGCTTTTGCGCTCATATCTGAAATCCCATGGTGGCTGCTTAATCACGACAACACCCACAATGTGTTCTTTACTCTGCTATTGGGGTTGATAGCGATAGAGGGATGTGCAGAATCGGAGACAAGCCCTTGATATGGTGCATCATCATTGCCTCAATTTGCGGCAACGCCATTTGGCTGCACGTCGATTATGAGTATTCCGGCATCCTGCTAATATGTGCGTTCCATATCTTTCAAGCCAGATAAAGGTAACAAAAATGCCTTTTAGCCACACTGTTCATGTATCAATACGGTGTAATCGGACTTTGGCTGGGCTTGGCGGTTATCCTTTGCTATAATGGGCAAAGGGGATTTATAAAAGGGCAGTATGCGAAGTATTTGTGCTACGCGTACTATCCCTTGCACTTGGTGCTTTTTATGTTATTGAGTCTAGTCTTCTAATCTCACTCTTCCGACAATTCAATAAAGTTGGTAACATAAGACAGTCTCGGTGAACTACCCCGTCTAAGTGATTTTGCATATCGGGCAATATCTTCAGGCGTAAAATGCTCAGAGGTAAAGAACACATTCAACTTACTAGTATCAGACTCATCAACTTTCCATAGCTTAGATTCTGTACTATAGCTATCTGTAGTCATATAATAAACTAATAAATCACAGAAAGGGAAGAGAATAATTGGAACATCATATTCTGAGTATCGTACAAAAAGTGAATTAGGCAATATCCTATCTAACTCGCTAACTAGTTTTTGACAGGTAAGTTGATGATTAACGATGTCTTCATATAATCCCAAATGGTAACTTCTAATATATAAAAAGTAACAGAATCAACCCAGGCAGATCCTCTCTATTCGTATTGAGTGAACAATATACTAATCGAACAGATACCAGCAATTTCTGCATCTGTCTAAGCGTTAGCTTTTTACAACCAGCAAGAGATCTAACAAACTCTTCAAAAGAATGAATAAGCCGAACTTGGCATATCAGAATTATTACCAAAAAGAAGCCTTTGAAATTAAGATCATCACACAGATACTTAATGTAGTAATCATAGTTGGGTTCTGGTAAGAAGTATTCTATATCTATAAAGCGACGTGAGTACTCTTCTGCGTCAATTCGGTCACTTCCAAAATACCCTCTAATAGAATTACTTAACTGTTGCTTATCCACAGAAAGGATAAATATAATATTAGGAATAGAGAAAAGATGCTTTACTCGTTCCAGTACTTTTACAGCATGATGTGGGTTACATCTATCTAATTCATCTACAAAAAAGATTAATGGTTGCTCTGTTAATTGGTCTACCAAACCTATTAATTGTGCTCGAAAAGAAGTAAGACTCTTCCTCATAGTATTTATCTATTTGCTCTTTAAGAGCAGATGCACCTTCCTCAAGCATATCGGATATACAATCAGCTGCATCACTTCCTATATGTTTTTCCACAATATGCTTCACTATTTTGGGTGTTGCTGCCAAAGTTATTTTGCCAGCATTAGCTATTACAGATGCAAACAAATCTTTGAATTTTTCTTCTTGGCTTAATTCGCCAACTTCTGCGATCATTGCAACTAAAGGATCTTCAACAAAATCTGATTCCCAAGCATTATAATAGATGGTCTTATACCCCTTGTTCTTCAGCATTTGTTTCCACATCTTTACAAATGTGGTTTTTGCCAGCCCCCATGCGCCACTAAGACTTATTACACAGCCCTCATGGTCATGAGCAATAATGTTTTGTCAATATATTGGCATACTTTTCTCGTCCTAACTTGTCCTCCTTAAAAAAGGAGAATCTACTCCAATTTCAACGTCTTTAAATCTATACTGCATTATCTGTTTTTATTTTTCTATACCTCAGCCCAGAATGCTCTCCTTTTTGCCACAGTCGATAGTTTGGCAGCAACTCAAACTTTGCCAAATGTCCATTGATAGGCCTACTACCAAAAACAAATCGACATCATCTTTTCAAGCTCATACGCAGTTTTATGAGGAATTTTATGTCAACCCCAAACTCAGACTTAGACCCTTCCCTTTGTGGTGCAAGAATATTTTTGTCTGTGTTGATATTGAAACATCATTTGGCATTTGCTCATCCATCCCTAATTCCGCTTCATCAGTCAAACGGGATCCATCACGATTCCAAAATGAGCCTCCATCATCTGAACAGAACAATATGATTTTTCTTAATAGTTGGCTTTTACGAAGCTCTTGTCAAAACCAAGCATCATAGTCCTTTTGGGCTGTATACCACTCTAATTTGGTAGACTTAACATTATTGTAAAGTTCGAGGGAGGTGGAAACTTCTCGTGCGGCATCGACCAATTCTCAATAAGATATTCTTCATCGTATTGTCCATTGTTATGAAAAAGCAAAGAAGTTTAGGAGTGCCAAATAGATGCTTTTATTAAATTAATCGAGTGAACAAATAGCAGAGACCGTTTGTTCTTTATCTTCTAAAGTCGAACAATATACAACAAACAATCCTCTTTGGTCTTCTACGCTACCATATTCAGGAAGTTCAACTAACTCATAGTGCATAAAGATATGGGTGCCTTCTGCTGTCTATATGCAACGTATGCTCATAGTATGGATTTCCATTACCCAAATCTATGATTGCTTCCAGCCATTGTACTATATCCTGTAGCGGATCGTATAAATCGCTTAAAGGTATCATCAGCTGCTTTTTGACCATTGATTCTAAAAACCATTTCCAGCCATCCATATCGTAAATTCTGGAAATCGACGTTTATCACATCAGGTTTCTTTTGGAATCGATTTGGAATATTTGTCATAGATAAGACTTCGTTCATGGAACCAGTCTTGTATCTTTAGCCATCCGTCGTAAATCATATTCTTATTGGTATTGGGTATCCTTAAATAAACGAGGATACCTATTTCTATTTACACCTCTTGACTTTCAGACCCAAGTCTTCTTGCTTCTTCAAACTTTTTCCTTCATTGTAGGATTGTTGTAGGTAAGCTTCTTAATAGTCAGCTCGTCAGCCTTCTTATTCGCTAAACGAGGTTGTCTTCAGAACCAACTAAGGCTTCACGCACGCTTCTGTAGATGCTTGATAGACTCGTCAATCTGGGCGATGGCTGTATTGAACTTCTGCTGGCCAATTCATAGTTACGACTGAAGCCGTTGCGGAACTCATTGAGCTTTGTCTCAAAGTTGGTTACATCAACCGACTGGTTACGGACGATAGCCAACTGCCGCTTATAATCCACAGCATTTCTCGACGCCTTGGCTATAGCGAAAATGATGGGCATGAAAAACTGTGGACGTATGACGAACATCTTAGGGTAACGGTGGCTCACGTCCACTATACCATTATTATATAGGTCACCTCTGGCTCCAGCATACTTACGAGTACGGCATATTCACATCCCTTGGCAGTACGATCCTTGTCAAGTTTGGAAAAAGAAGTCCTCATTCTTATGCTTAGTGGAAGTCGTGTCTGCCTCATTCTTCATCTCAAACATAATGGAGATATATTCCGTATCATCGTCATAGTCCCGGAAGATAAAGTCACCCTTTGCTCCCATTGCTGGCATCATTGTCCTTCTCAAAATAGGCATTTGGATATAGTCCGAGCGACCGTGCATTATCAAATTCATTGTGACAATGTATCTCCAAATCCTCGCCAATCATCTTGGTTGATTGACGAATCTTGAAGTCCTTATAGCGTTCTATCTCTTCGTCTTTTTGTCTTTCAGGCTGCGCTCGTAATAGTCTTTCATGTTTTTCGTTGAGCGCAGCTTTTGCCTCATTCTCGGTGAGTTTTTGCCTCCAGCCCGTGATGCGCTGTTGCTTCTGCTGTATGGCGTCCTGTTGGGCGGTCTTCTCCTGTATCACAGCAAGTTCCTGGTCTTTAGCGCTTCTGATGCAATGATGCTTCAAGTTCAAGTATACGCTTGTCGCTTCTCTGCCACCTTGTTATCAATCTCCATCTGCTTACTACTCTGCAGACTTGCGATTTTTCTCTTCCAAGCGGGTAATTTCGGTATCTTTTGTCAGATATCTGCTCTTTTCATTTCGAGCTGTTTTGTCTGGGCAATACTGTTCAGGCGCTCGTTTAGCTTTGCTATCTCAGTATCTTTGCTGGCAATGACTGTATCCTTTTGCCGACAGCTTATCTTTGTACCCTTGCTCGGTTTTTAAGATAACTGTAGCTTGCTCTGCCTCCTGCTGCTTATGAAGTTCAGCAAGCCTTTGACTTATCTCTGCCTCAAAAGCATCATTCTTAACTTGATTAAGGATAGCTGCATAATCAGCTTCGTCAACGGTGAAAATAGCACCGCACTTTGGACATTTAATCTCGCTCATAAACAAACTTATTAAAAATTACAATGCAAAGGTAATCACTAACTGTGCAGACATTCTGCGTTATTGCGGATTTTTATTCGTCAGAGTACATTTTAGATAGGGTATCAGCCTCTTTCTTCATCTTTTCACGTAGTGAGGCTGGCTTTATCACCTCTATTTGGCTCCCGAAAGAACGCAACAATGCCCGCAGTTCATAATTTTCCTTTACGCTTCAGGGTTATGATCCGTCTTCCATCTTCAGCTCGTTCACCTCTGACGACTTGAGATTCATGGAGAGGTTTGGTGTAGATATAGTTGAATGCCTTTTCGTTGGCATATATTACAACGTCCTCAACTGGCACATTTTCAACTGATACACCAATGACATCCTCAAAAATACTCATCGAAGTTGAAGTCTTCGTCCAGTGGTTCAAACTTCTTGCGGCCCATTTCCTTAATACCGTCTATCCTGTCAATGGCATAGTTGGTCAGTCCAACAAAAGTCGCTTTGCTTACCGATATGAACCACCTATTATTATATTGCTTCAGATGGTACGGACTCACCACAAGCTCCGAAACCTCCTTACCGAAAGGATGGTAGCAAATCTCCAGAGCCTGTCTGTTGACAATGGCATCGAAAATCTGCTTTGTAATAGTCCTTGTCCATACCTTTTTAGATAAGGATTGTGTTGAAACTGACTACCGAACGTACATCATTTCCAAGTTGGCTGGTGGAATAGAGCTTCTTGTCAATATCCATCAGCCAATCGAATTGAGGCACTCCTCAAAAACGTTTGAGCAACATCAGGGCATCCGAAACAATGTTCTGTTCCTCCTGATTGAACGGACGTTCACTGATAGAGTCATTGCGATGATGGTAACGATAATACATCTTATGACCATCGCGTATAGCGTCAATCATCATTCTGTAGCTTCCTCACTCTGCATAAACTTCAAGTCTTCCTGCACCTGGCGTTTTCTTACGCCATCCCCTTTCTTCCCTTCTGCCATTGTAAAGGTAAAGCGCTTCATTGCAGCATCTACCAAGTCGTCAATATAGTACCGACGACTCCAGTTGCTTAGACATCTGTCCAGCGCCTGGTATCTTATCTGTGCATTTTTGTTTGTTGCCATAAACTTAATTTAGTTCGATATCGAGTGCTGTATCATTAATTCGCACTTCATATTTCGAATGCGAGTCATAATATACGTTCACAGGCATGTGGCAAGTTACATTAGTATTGTTAAAAATATAATCCTTACTGCCAAACATCACTTCCTCTATATCTTGACAGAATTGAATAGTTCTGTTTATCATGTGATGCAAGTCGTCCAAGCGTATTCTTTATAGTAAAGCTTTCATATTCTCACTCGGCATGAGAATAAAGAGGTAATCTCTAGCTCTACTCAATGCAACATTCACAATATTCTGGTTGTTCACATGAGTTCCAAACGTAACTTGAGCCGGTGGATTCAGCACTACAAACATAATATCGCATTCATCACCTTGGAAGCTATGAACTGTACCACAGCTGATTTGGCAGTTTGGCTGAGAAATATCCTTCTCTTCTACCATCTGTTTGATTGCATCAGCTTCAGCTTTTGTATGGACAAACTATTCCTATAGAATAACTATCCTTAGGATATTTCTGTGCAATTTGTTTTGCCACATATCCTGCCATATTGTACGTGAATATAGCGGAATACAAGTGGAATGCAGAGCCGTTGATAGCAGTTAACTCATATAGCGAATCAAACTCTAATGTTGGAAATCCTACGAAGTTTATTGCTTTTGTGGGAATTCCATCAAGGATTAGCTGTTTTTGAGGGGTCCGCTGCTCATACGACTTTTACTAATCCGTCATAAGCGAATTGGCTGACCAAATCACCAATGACAGGAATTGATCTATATTGCGTAAGCAGACTTTCCACCGGGAATCTCTTGAAGTTAAAAATTACATTCCTCAAGCTATCCATACCTATCATCTGGTATATATTCTCAACATCCAAGTCATTTTGTTTGATAGGTTGTATCTGCTTCGGGTCGCCAGCAATGATAATCTTTGCATCCATCCCTATAGAGTATATATACGATAGGCACAAGACCAATCATTGAAGCTTCATCCACAATAATGTAATCCCACGGGAAGTCGCACAGGTAAGTATCATCAGGTTGCAGATAGTCATACGAATATCGTGCTACTGTTGTAACCACGATATTTTTCTGGTTTTCACTCATATCAAGCGTATCCCTGTCAACATGTACAGCATAGTAATCCACCAAATCTGGATCTTCTGTCGTACCAAATCGATTCAGGAAGCCATAGCAGACATTGTCATCGGCAAGTTTCTTTGCAATGACATCGACTGCCTTATTAGTTGGAGTAAGTACCAAGATATTCATGTTTCCTTGTGTTTCTTCAATAATGCTGTGTATTCTGTCCTTCAATCTTGTTGTCTTTCCAGTTCCTGGAGGGCCATAGATAAATTCTATATTTGCAGGAAGATTAGCCTGCATGTCGAAGTCATTTGCATAATTAAGCTGAAGGAACCTGCGACGCAAAGAATCGATAATGTTCGACGTGATCCTCTGCCGACAGCCTGAACAAGTTGGCATCTTTACAAAAAGTCTATCAACTCCCTGATCATCCTCAATCTGGATATTGACATTCAGATTATCCATGCTTACAATATCAGCTTTGAGTTTCTTACAAACCTTATTCTTATAGGCCGTAAGCACCAACTTGCCAGCATTCTCATCCAATCGGGCACGACCATAGAAGCGTGCAGAAAAGATGAAGTATCATATTCTCTTTCTGTAACTCGCTCTGCAGTGAAATCAATTTTCACCTTCCTTGTAGATACATTTGTACGGTCTGCGTATAGCAACTCCATATAATATTTGAACCAAAGGAATGAGTATTTAGGAGTGACATTGAGCAATTCGCCTATCTCAAATTGTTCCTCTGCATCTTCTGCTTGATTAGCAGCAGTGGTTTTCTTCTTTTTAAGCTGCTCATTCGTAGATTTACCTTTCAAGTTGTATCCATATTCAGAACCATTAGAATCACCAAAGAATGTGGATGCTGATTGTGGCCCATCTGGTGAGTCTTCCATCGTCAAGAGTCTTGCTTTGACTCATCTCCAAAATACGATTTGTGTGAAAACTGGACGTCCAATCTCTCTGCTTGCTTCTTTATTCCATTTTTTCTGAAGTTTATTCTCCAGAGTATCATCTTCCTGGAGTCGACTGCAAATCTCGTTCCTAGAACTTTCATCTTCCTCATAATCATTTTGGTTCTCATACTTACTATTATCCCCTGCTAAGTGGTAATCGTGAGTAGAACCATAATCCGAACGACGTTGGCGTTTTTGGCGGTTCAGATAGTTGATTCTTCACCAGATGGAGCTGAGGATCTGTCAACCGCTGCATCTGGTGAATCTGCACTATGGCTGTTCACATTATTATAGTTAGGCAAGCTATCATCATCAGTGTCGTTGCTTGTTACTATTGATTGAGGAACGCTGCTCTGATCCTGGTATACAGATTTTACTTCATCAACAAGTGACGCAGCTTTCTGATCATCATCCTTACTTTCATCAAATTCTTCAGGACGGGCTTCAGTATCTTCCCTAAGTCCCTGCTTTTCCTCTTCAGAAAGATATTTGAAGAAATCTGGAGATAAGTCATGCTCATGATGCTCCAAGAAATTATGGAAGTCTGTCAGAATAGATTTTCCAGATAACTGTCATCAACACCAGATATGTCAAAGACTCGTATCAACCAATTAAGCACCTTTCCGAACATCGACTGATTCCATGCTCCTACATACCATAGTTTAGAATCATCATCGGTATAAGATCTCAGTCCCGTATGAATATGTTCATCATAAACATAGTCTATGCTACCGCAAGTGCTTATATCACAGGCATCCAGTTGTTGAGTTTTTCTTTATATGTATCTTCCCAATCATCATCTCCGCCTTATACGCTAAGTATAAAAGACGTTTCTTAAATTCGCTTTTGGCTGCTAAGTCCTCTTTATAGTCTCTTTTCTCTTTATGGAAGTCAGCGTCCTTGATAATCTTGATTCCAAAAAGATAACAAATTTTATTAAATTCTTCTTTTGAATCTGGCATGTAAGATGGGTTACATACGAACGGGTTACTACTGAAGTTACCCCTTAGAGTATCATTTCCCCATTCGAGAGCTACAAGAGAACTAAGAGGTTTCCACTCTTTCTCACCATTAAACCAAAGAGCCTGAGCCCTATATTCATTTATTTTGAATGCATAACGTTGCAATGTCTCATCGGGAGTCTTTGCTATCCATCTCATTACATCGCGACGATAATCGTTTGTATTCAAATTGAGATATTCAAGACAATCGGGCAAAAATATAGATGTGAGCGAAAAACCGATGCGAGTATTTGCCATCCATTCAGGCAATTCAATACATGGTAATTTTTCCTTACCGTTGGCAAGCCTAAGAACAATCCTTTGAAGTTGTTCATCCCTATAGTCATATAGCTCAGAGGGCTTCTGCACCCCATTTGCCGTTGGAATACAAGATATCTGCCTTAAATTATCTTCCGTACAGATATATTTCAATATATAATCTCGCTGTGAAGCATAATCAGTCCAGAAATAATATGCAAATTGCTCATTTTCCAGCAGGCTTAACAAATCCGAATTAAATTGGTATCGTATATGTAACGATTTGAAAAACTCTGTGATTATCTTCTTCTCGGCATAATCAAGATACTTTTTCACTTACAAAAGGCAGATTTGTAATTCCATGCCCTATGAAATCACAATCTAGATTATAGGCAGAACTATAGAATAGCTTGTTGGCTATAATCAACTTTGTTGTTCACATCAAATAGGCACAGTTCTTCATCCTGCTTCATTAACTACATCTCTTATGCCTTCTCGGTCAGCAGCTGTACGATTTAGCCAGTTGTGCTATAATGGCATAATGTGTTTTCATCTGTATATCTCTGTTGATTTTTAATGAAATAGTTAATCTTCAGATTGCGTAACTTGGTAAGGCTATCACATTTTTCCTTTGAAACAGTCTTCTACAGCAACTATCAATCGTTTGATGTTTCTTACTTCTTCTACATCAGTGTTCTCGTCACCAAGATACTTTTTCTGAGATAAGATTGTTTATAACAACCTCAGGCAATGGGTCTTCCTCTAAATCAAAAATATGCTCCAGTAGCTATGGCTTCTGCTGGCTTTCTGTAATTACCATCAGCACAAAAAGAAACTGTAATCTACTAAATGTTCCTTTGTCTTGTTATTATCATTATCCCGTAGCTTAGGGTTCTATTTCACTAATGTATCTTGCTATCTGAGGAATAATATCAATTTGAGGATATTTCTCCAAGTGCGGAATTACCTCACTGAAAAATTATCTCCTTAAAACCAAAACTATATGAACTGCATGAAAGAGAATAGTCCATATTCTTTCTTTCACTTCTTCATTGTAAATAGGTGATATGAATATAGGGTTCATTAACGAAAGTCTTGACAAACTGCTCCAGTCCATTTATCTTGACATATACTTGATGCATAAAGATCTTCTGGCTTACAGTTTTTCCTCTTCCTGTCCTGATATGCCAAAATATTGGGAATGCGCTTAACTTCTTCTTATCGTCCGCCAATGCACCATTATCACAGGCCCATCTCCAGAATCTGACATTCCTATCTTTTGTCTTCAAGGTATTCTTCTATATCCTCTGCATTCATCGAGATGTAATCAATAAACTCACTTAGGTCGATGAGTTACATTACCTAATCCAGTTATATAGTAGGATAAGTCATCTTTTGATTCTATATACTCAGGTAAGATGGAATCAAGAATGTCAATGGGGACTAAATCTTCTGCAATAATATCAGTCAGCAAATCAGACGGCGCTCTGATGGTCTGTAGATTTAGCTGCGACAACTCCTTTATCATCCGATGGGGATGAAATAAAGATAGGTGCTTCTTTCAGCAAAGCATAATCCTCTGGCGTTAACTTGTTCTGAATACTACTAAAGTATTTATGAGGAGAAATGTTGTTCGATTTTTCAGAGAGCACATCTTTGAATGCCCTCAATATTATTAAGACGTTCTCTCTCAAGTAGTTAACTGCTTGGAATGGCCTGATACCGATTCTTTTGAAAAAAACTCTCTTGCTTCAGTCGTTTCAAACAAATCGTCATAAAAATGTACGCAGACGGGTAAGGAACCTGCAGCAAGCCATGCCATATTATTCAGTTCGTCAAGTTCGTCATTATGGAAGTAACCATCACTATCATACTCTGAAACCGAATTCAAGGACTCATCATCTTCCCAAAGAATTGGTATATTTCGGAATGAGCTATCAGGAACTTCGTCCCTAAATATTCTTTTTCTATTCTCAAACAGGAAAGAAAGGAAGCTCTTACTACTCTCTATGTCCGTAATACATGAACAGATGCGAGTAAAGTTCTTTTCGTATTTAATGATTTGCACCACTCACCAATGGTAAGTTCTTTACCAAATTGGTAGATGTCGAGCAAAGAAATCATGAAGTTTTTTTCACTGTCATCTTCACTTAACCCGTCGAAATAGCCTTGTGATATTGACATACATAATCCGTTGGGCATCCAGGAAGCGTTCATCGCATCTTCCCAATCTTCATTGGCAAAATAGATGGTTTCCGAAATTGTCAAGCACTCTTCTGTTTGTCCATCAGTGGCATAAAGTACATAGTTCTCACGCATTTTGTTTTGAGAACTTCAATGTCATTGGATTAAAGTTTCTGAGCCAGATAGCGATAGAAATCAATATTGGCGTTTCTGTCTTGAATGTTTGAAGCTATCAGAGGCATCTTTTCTGTGTTCAAGATAAATTCGCGATATGTTTTATCGAAATCAATACCTCTAATCCACGACCACAAAAGAAGTTTCCTAACGTCTTCGCCATCATTGACAAAATAATCATTATCAATGTATTCAATCCAAGAAGAATCGAACCATGACCTTGATTTTTAAATCATCGGCAAAATCATTCTGTAGGTACAATACGATGAGCAAATGTCCTCTTTTTTCACTATTTTTGAAGATAAAGGGCATAATCCTGTGGTAATTCACCTGAAGAGATACCACTCATTTGCAAGAAAATGGGTAAGATGCACATTCTCTTTCTTTTTCCGAGAAAGCATCCTTTATTCGATGATAACGTCCGAGTATCTGTTGCTTCGCAAACTGATAAGGAGAAAAATGTAACGAATTTTGATTTTATATCCGACCATCCTCTCAATTGGCTTAGTTCATCTCCTACCTCTGTATCAAGACGCTCAATAATATTGTCGAGGAAGTATAAATCCCCCATATACTTATCAACATCCAGATATAGTTTGTCTGCGCTACACAGCTCTCCGTGTGAAGATAAGAATATCGGGTAATTAGAAATGCCGCTCATCAAAGATTGCTCAATAGCGTATTTGAGAAAACGAATGTTATTCTCCTTTACCTTAAGCCACTCTTGGAATTTGAGTTTTGACACATGGACACGAAATCGCCATAACCCCATACATCACATTCTCCGGGAAGAAGTTCTGTAAGCAAGTCGTTTACTTTCTCATCATCTCTGATGGAAAGATATGGCAGGCTCTTCTCTGTACCTGAGAACTCATAAAATTCATCATCAGTAAAGAGAGAGTTTCCTTCACCGGTCAATCCAAGTTTATCTACTACGATGTCAGAGAGCTTGCAAAGTTTATATTCCACTTCTTTTGGTTGGAATGCATTCGCTTTGAAGAACTTCTTCTTGGAAGCCATCAAAGAATTTCTGGGCAAAATGCTCATGGCTGCCGAAATCTGGTATCAGTTGGAATACAGATGTCATATCCCATTTGGTTTCATCTTCGAGAAAACTGCACCACCATTTTACGAACATTCGACCACATTCTTCCATGATGCGGTCATTCCAAAAGCACATCTTCGTGTAACCCGCTTCTTGAACTGTTAGGGATAAAATCGGCATTGATGAGGAAATTAAAGCCAAGATGCAGTTCGGTTGGTAGATAGTTGTAAACTCTTGCATTTTCCACAGGAGCTAATTTGTTTCCATCTTTGCCGACAGCGAAGGAGATACCTACCGTCTTTATATGCTTAAACTTATCGGGTATGCGACTACCACTATTGATATCCCTGGATACCCATTCATGCAAATCATCTGGGACATGGTATTTGTATTGTTCCACTTCCCAATGCTCACGGTCTTTTTTGACATCATAAAGAACCTTTCCGTCTTTTGAGACAACGGCTTCGCAAACATGAGGAATGAAAAGTAGTATCTGGTTATCAGAAAACACTTTTTCCAGCTGAGGAATATTTACCTCTGCATTATGATCCTTATTTCTTAAGGCGAATTGTACTCGGTAATGAGGTGGTACTTGCCTAAGCACATTTCTTACTTCCTCATCAAGATCTGCATCTGATGTTGGAATGGGCATGATTGTCCATGGGCATGAGCCGAATTTTCTTACCTCAGAATATTTTTGGTCAAATCTGAGGTTCCAGTCTCCCGAGTGAAGATACACATAATCGTTTTTAACGAATACGGTTTTGAATCCAATACCCTTATAGCCGATAGTTTCAACATTATCTCGTTTCTCTCCTTCATTGAAAGAACATATTCCTTCGATATTTCGCAGGTTAAAATTCGAGCCAGTATGCAGGAAGAACAGATAATGGTCTGTCACAATGAATTTCACTTTGACGTCATCTTCCTCCCCTGGGTAGGGATAATCATTAGCATTTTGAAGCAACTCATATATATAAGTGTGCTCAGCACCTGTCACCTCTCCAAAAATAGTGTTCTGATTGTTAGCGGCATCAGTAAGTGCCTTTCCCTGCATTGTTGCATAAACGTCGAAGAGCTTATTTAAAAATCTTACACGATCTATCTTCTCCACCTTACCGTCAATGACAATGTCACCATTAGCATCCATGTGCCAATGAAATTGATAGAATGTATCAATCTCAAGTTTGGGGCCATCGTAGCTAATGCGAACATCCTTTTTCAATGAGAGTTCTGTCAACGACAGCGCCATCTTCTCCACGGATGTCGCTGAAATAAGCCTGACCAGTATTACTATCCTCGCCATAGCTGCCAATTAGTATTTCGGATCCAGTCCTATGCTTTATGCTTTGTTCCTTTAGGGATGTTATATTTGAGTTCATACTTTTATTTCTCTTCAGTCGTTACATAAAACTTTATGTCTACATTGCGGAAAAAGGTCAACCTCTTCGTCATAGGTAATGGTGACGATGTCGTGATAAACATGCTGGTTGCCATATACTTTGCCGCTTCTAATGCACTGAAAAATTTTTATTTCCTCTTTACCTCTACAATCTTGCCTAGATGAAACACTGCCTCCCAGAAGCAAAGCTCTCCATTGAGGGTCAATGGTAGCGTTCTCGCCATCATCGTGAAACGAGCAGGCTTGCCATCCTTACTCAAAAGGGGGCGAAAGGTAATATCGGTTACTTCCACCAATGCGGTGTCGCGTTGCTTAGCATAGCCCACGGCAAGGTTCAGATAGTTGAGATTATCTTTTAGGATAGTAAGGATAAACACCATTATTCCACACACAAATGTCACCTGCCAATGGGTCGTCGGCACTAATCTTCTCATCATCGAAATAAGGATAGCCTTCTTCGTCACAAGCCAAATACTTCTTATAGGGTTGTATCCTTTATCTCTCGATATTCTTCCTGCTTTGTACCAGCTACTATCTGGTCGAAGAAAAACCTGTTTGATGGTCCAGGTACAGGGTGTTCTCTTTTTGTTGGTTCCATCATTCTTGTTGTTTATTTTAATTATTCTCGCCCGGTCCTGGCTCTGCTGCGATAGAGTACCCTTGCTTGCTCTCGTCAAACGCCTCATAAGCATGTATAGGTGAGGTGGGTTGAGACTTTGTCCTATCATTCGCCGTTCCATCAATCATTCCACCCATCTCCATATCGGTGATATTGATCATGGTGGCATAGAGATACATAGCCACGGTCATGTGTATGCCGGGCTTCAGGTCGCGTGGCTCGATGACTGGTGCTTGATGGGTAGTATCATTACGCTGCTGGTGTACGAATTCGTAATAGGTTTTCATCTGGTTGAGATAATCCTCTACATCGTAATGCAACTTGTTTACCCCGACAGCCTTGGCTGCGTCGAGGAACTGGACAAAAGCCTCCGTCTGTACGCGACAGTTCGTTACCTTTACAGAGATAGTATATCTTCTTCATGTAGGGTTCAAAACCACTCAACAACAACTTCAGCCACTCTTCCATATCCTCGTCACGTCCTATTGTGCGATAGGCTAGGTTGAGGATACGGCGGATCGACTTGATACCATCCAACTTGGAGATGGTTGTAGCTTCCAGCACATCGAAATACCAATCTATCACCTCTGTCAATGCCCGATAGCGCATGCCGCATAGCTCGGAGAAATCACCGGCAAAAGCCTCGTTGAGCTTTTCTTTCAGCCGCTGCTCGTTGTAAGAAGGATTAAACTGTTCTTCCAAATGCTGGAGCAATGAAGCGTCAATAATCTGGCGCACATTCGGGTCAGTGGCATACCGTAGTTGGGTTCGCTGGCATTGGCTGTGAGGGATGCCGATGATGTCTGACATGTTGTCGTGTATTACCTGCATCTTGGTGTCTTCATCATTGTTGAGCAATGCATCACGCACCTCATCGTTTACCTGGAGCGAGCTGGCAGCCTGGGTGTACTGCTGCTTCACCGTGTCGGTATCCTTCCATTCTATGCCACCGAGGAAGGTGTTGAAGTCATCCACTATCTTGTCGAGCGTCTCCATGTTAGGGGTCGGGCTGCCCACCGCCTGGCTGTCCTACTGGGATAGGCTCCACCTCAGCATTCTCATTCTTCAGTCGTATCTCCTCGTCGGTTTTCTTCGTCACGCGATACTTGTCAAAGTCAACCAGCTCCAACAGTCCTTCTGCCCAGTCTTCGCGTTTCAGCTTCGGAAGTTTGCGCAGCAGGAAGTGGAAGAAGGTGTTTTTCTTTTCCCACTCTGGTACACGCTTCGGGCAGCAGGGCGGCGATGAACTCATACAAACGCACAAACGACTTCATGGCTCCCTTGATCTCTGCCTGGCGGTCTTCGCCGTCTTCCTCGCCTATCTGTACGAAGCGTTCTCGGCATGTGTCGAGTATCGGATCAAGCTCTGTGCGATCGGCACCGCTCCAGTACTTCTGGTTGAAGTCCTCTACTTCTTCTTGTTCATAGACCAGGCTCTGGTCGCAGATGTCGAGCAGGTCGCTGGCCTTGTTGATGTCGGTCTCATGGCTCAGTGATGTCTGCTTGTAATACTTCTGGAACGACTTCTCTATGTCTTCTGCCGAGTTCACGAAGTCGAGCACATAGGTATCCTTCTTCAGCGGGTGTACCCGGTTCAGGCGCGAGAGTGTCTGTACCGCCTTGATGTCGCTCAGCGTCTTATCCACATACATGGTGTGGAGCAGCTTATTGTCGTAACCTGTCTGAAAACTTGTCGGCAACGATCAGGAAGCGATAGCCGTCGGTGTTGAATGTCTTTTCTATCTTCGATGAGGGAAACTGGTTGAGTTGTGCCTCGTCGTAGCTCTTGCCACCATATTCCTTCTGTGCCCGAGAAGCGCAATGATTGCCTTGTAGGGGCTGTTGCGCTCAGCCAGCAGTCGCTTGATGGCAAAGAAGTAATCGATGGCACGCTCTATACCATTGCATACCACCATGCACCGTGCCTCACCGCCTATCTTGTGGCACACGCTCTCGTGGAAGTGTTCCACCATGATGCGTGCCTTCTTCTTTACCGTTTCGGGACGGCTCTCCACCCATGCACGGAGCTTCTTGGCAGCCTGATCCTTGTCAAACATGGGGTTTGCCTCGGTATTCTTCAGTATCTTGTAGAAGCTGTCGTAAGTGGTGTAATTCTTCGTAACGTCAAGGATAAACCCTCCTCTATCGCCTGTTTTCATGCTGTAGAGGTGGGAAGGACGATACCCTTTCTCTCCATCAGGCTTGATGTATTCGTCGCCAAACATCTGTAACGTCTTGTTCTTTGGCGTGGCAGTGAAGGCATAGAAGTTGGCATTCTTTGCCATCAGTCGGCCTTCCACCACGTGTTCCATCAGTGTGTTGAGCCCTCCTCATTGTCCTCCATGCTCACGCCTTTCAGTCCGTGTCCGCTGAGCACCTTGTTGAGTGCGCTTGCCATGTCGCCGCTCTGGCTGGAGTGTGCCTCGTCAATGATGACGGCAAAGCGCTTGTTCCTCAGTTCGGTGCCGATAGCCTGCAAGATGAAGGGGAACTTGCACACCGTGCTCACGATGACCTTCTTGCCCTTGTTCAGCGCCTCTTTCAGTGCTTCGCTGTCGTCGGCCCACGTCACGATGTCTTTCTTGGTGATAAACGAGCGCAGGTTATCGCGTATCTGCTTGTCGAGCACCACGCGGTCGGTAATGACCAGCACACTCTCAAAGTGGGGCGTGATACCGTCAGCCTCTTTCAGGTCTACCAGCTGCTTAGCTGTCCAGGTGATGGTGTTGCTTTTGCCCGACCCTGCGGAGTGCTGTAGGAGGTAGCGGCGACCGCCTCGCTCACACGAGTGTCGGCAAGCAGGGGCACGTGTACACTCCAACTGGTGATAGCGGGGCCCAGATCACGTTCTCCTTCGTCTTGCCCGTGTCCTCGTCTTTCTCTTTCACCACCTGTGCAAAGTTCTCCAGGATGTCGCTCAGGCTCGCCTCTGCAGAATCTCTTCCCACAGATAGGCAGTCTTCAGCCCGTTGGGGTTCACGGGATTGCCAGCACCGTCATCTACTCCTTTGTTGAAAGGCAGGAACCATGATGCCTCGCCATTGAGGGGCTGTACACATCATCACCTCATTGTCGTCTACGGCAAAGTGCACGGCGCATCGTTTCTTCTGCAGCAGCAGTTCTTTGGGGTCACGGTCGGTGCGATACTGGTGAATGGCATCGGCCACGGTTTGGCAGCTGAGGTCGTTCTTCAGCTCCATGGTGATGATGGGCAGACCGTTGAGCATCAGCACCATGTCGATACTCAGTTCGGGGTGCTGCTTGGAGTAGTGCAACTGGCGCACACAACAGAAGCGGTTGTTCTCGTACAACGCCTTTGCCTGCAAGTTGGCATCGAGTGGCGTGGGAAAAATACAAAATAAACTTGGTGGCATTGTGCTCCACGCCCTGGCGCAGCACATTCACGATGCCACGCTGGGTAATCTGTCCCCGCAGCCGCTCGTAAAAACTTACGGGTGTTCACCTCACTGTCGTAGATGCGAGCACGCTGTACCTTGTCGCGTTGGGTGCTCTCCAGAAAGGTGCGCAGCATGCCCTCGTCAATGGCGTAATCGGTATTAAAATCCTTGCTTGTGCGCTTTTCGTACCCGCTGTTCAGCAGGACACTCTCTATAATTTCTTCCATACCTTTCTCTGATGTATCTGTAGTCATTTTTATTTTTGCGTTTAATTATTTACTTCTCTTACATCTATCTTGCCAGTAACGGCATCGCTGATGACGCGCTGCTTCAGCTCCTTCCAAAATGGTTGATTTGAGTAGTGAGTTCAGAGACAAGGGTGTCGATTTTGTTATTCAAACTGTTGATAGCTGAAACGATGTCCTTTTGCTCTGAAACAGGAGGAATTGGGATAAAAATATTCCTCATCTCACTATAGCGCGTTGTCCATAGATCTGCCACGATGCCACGCCCATTACGATAAAACTCTTCGACATAATTATTGCTTCTGAAAAGATAGTGTACATATTGAGGGTTAATATCATGTGGTTCCAACACAATGCTGATAAGCGAGACAGACCCATCATAATCTGAAACACCACAAGAGCCTTTCCTATCTGAGCGTGAGTTTACTACAAAATCGTTCTTTAGAACAAGTTTCCTGTTATCACCATTATCCGTCTTAACGGCTGTATCAAGTTGGGGTACTATGCCTCTCTTGCTACTGATAGTGCTGGATAATCCTTATCGGAAACCTTGGTCCCTACGTTCTTTGAAGTGAGAGCGGATTTTATTTACCTCCCAATGCTCTGGTATCTGTCCTATCCATGCGATGCCGCTATCCTTCATAGGGTGCATCGGGATTGGTGCCGTGCGTCACCAAGTGAGCTACCTGCGCCTGCTTCAGTTCGTTTAGCTTCTCTATCTTGTTGGTTGCCTCGGAGATAAAGCGGTCTATCTGAGCGGTCTTCTTTATCACATAGGAGAATATAGCTTTCTGCTCTTCAAAAGGCGGTATCAAAATTCGGCTATTCTTCAAGAATGTCTTATTTATACTATATACTTTTACTCCATTGACCAACGACTGCACTTGTTTTTTCCATAGTATAGAAATGAATAAAGCAGCTAAATACGGGGATATTCAATGTTATGTGGTCTTGCAATAACATCATGATACCCCTGCAAATATCTCGTCATGGTAATCATTGAATGCGAAATTTCCAGAGCCCGCAATATCTTCGGATGTATCTGCAAAAACAAAGTCATTTTTCAAGAATACATTGGGGATGACTTGTAAGAAATGAGGGTGAAACACGGCGCACCAAATCTTCCGACAAGGTTAAACCTGTGTTATATTTTTGAATGGATTTGCCCATAGCTTATAACAGCTATACTCTTCATCTTTTGAGGTCTGCCTCTGTTATAGGCAACCCTTGCTGAACGAGAAATATTTTGCCCATACGCTCAACTTGCCAATGTTCTGGCACAATTCCTATAGATTTGACCCCCGAGTCTTTTATATTTTGAATATTTCTTCATACGTTTTTCTATTTATAAGGTTCACCACCACCTTTACCATGGTATCCTTCTCCTCTGTCCGGCTCTCCGCAATCATCAAGGTGAGTGCCACAAGGGTGTTGTCGCCGATACGCTTAGAGCCGTCAGGGGTTGTAGAGAAGCCGTTGTTGTTCATGAACCATAGGGAAGAGCGTGGCAGCAATGCGCTTGTTGCCATCGCTAAAACTGTGATTTTTAGTAACGAGATAGAGCAGCATCGCTGGCGGGCAAGGTCGTTCTTGACGGCATAGCCCTTGACGAGGTATTCGCTTCAGCACGGTGTTGGCCCATCGACGGAACTCTACGCCACGTTTCGATTTTACTCTATAGCCCACCGACGTAATCATCTCCAAATTATAATAGTCTGTCATGTGGGTCTGCGTCTTGCGCTCTCAAAAGCACCATGCTGAGTGGTTGTCGCAAATTTTGCGACAACCACTTCGCCCTCCAGTTCCTCCTTGAGCGCATTGTTGATGTGCTTTACCAATAGTTTTCACATCGCGATCGAACAGTAGTAGCTATTTGATTACGGTTCAGCCACACCGTCTCGTTCTCCAGTTGCACGTCGATGGTCGTCTGCCCGTCCTGCAACTGATAAATCTTTTATCTTGCCTTTTACTATCCATGGTTGATTACTTAACATTTAACACCCTAACACTTAACCTCTATCACTTAAAAATATCTTCCAGCAGTCCATCCGTATTCTTTTTCGATGGCGCGAATATCCGCCTTGATGTCGGCGATGGAGCGCAGCTGCACAGGGCTTGTAGAAGTATTTGGTAAACGAGAGTTCGTAGCCAATGACGGTTGCCTCTTCGTCCACGTAAGCATCGGGGAGCGTAGGGTAGCACCTCGTTTTGCATAAAGACATCTATACCGCCTGGGTACAACAAAAGGTACCTGCTCTGTATCCTTTAGCTTTGGGTCGGCTTCGCCCTCTACTGCTTTGGCTGTAGAATCGGTAACGGTGATAAACGGACGGAGCTTCTTGGCGAGCGTCTTCTTCAGCTTCAGCTGGCAAGTATAGCCATCCCAGTCGTCAAGGGGCGTGTCGGCGGGTACGTTCTCTATAGCGGCTTTACACTCTATCTTCTCTGCTTCTTTCAAGCCCACTCGTCCCAGTTGATGTCTGCGAGAACTCTCAACCTGAGTGGTCGCTGCACGGTAATCTGCCAATAGCCGAACTCCCTGTTGTCAAAAAATCTTGCTCTGTTCGTTCTCCTCGAAGCTGGTGAGAAGCCGGAGGATAGCCTTGCGTCCCTCCTCGTCGATCTCACAATTCTTGTTGCCCAGGTTCTTGCGTAGCGGGGTGGAGATGCTGGTGGCATCGATGAGCTGCACCTTGCCTCGGCGACGCTCTTCCTTGCGGTTGGTAACTCATCCATACGAAGCGTACCGATGCCCGTGTTATAGAACATGTTGAGCGGTACGGCAATGATGGCCTCCAGCATATCATTCTCGATGATGTAGCGACGCAGGTTGCTCTCGCCACCACCAGCATTGCCTGTGAAGAGACTGGAGCCGTTGTGTATCTCCACGATGCGTGTGCCCCTGCCCGTCGGACTTCATACGAGATACGTTGTTGGCCAAAACAACATCTGCGGGTCCCCAATGTCGGGGATAAAACTCTTGTCTGAGTCGGGCCAGTAGAAGCGTGGATCTTGAATGTTCTTCTTCTCGGTGGGTTTCAGTCCCATTTCTCCAAGTCTGCGCTTCATGGCGTACCAAAAGGAGGATTGCTGATACAAAAGTCGAACTTCTGCCCGGGTGCCCGTTTTTCGCTGATTGTGCTGCCGTTGGCAAAGCGGTCGCGCACCACACCGTTGTGGATATAAGAGAGGTGGTGCTGTTACCACTGAGCATGAGATCCGCCTTACAGGTGGCAAAGGTCTCAGGTTGGAGCTCCTGTCCGAAGAGGCTGGTCTTGAAGCGGCGTCCGCTTCTCATTGGCTATTTCTGCAAAGCGTTCCTGCACAATGCTTAGGATACCACCCGTACCGCAGGCACCATCGTAAATGTCGTAAGTGCCGTTGCGCAGCTGGTCGGCAACGGGCAGCACAGCAAGGTCGGCAAGCAGTGCTACATAGTCGCGCGGGGTATAGTGCTCTCCAGCCTCGGTCACGCTGTAGTCCTCATTGAACTTGCGAAGCAGCTCCTCGAATAGCGTTCCCATGGTGTGGTTGTCAAGTGCAGGAATCTTCTCTTTGCCTTCGTCATCGAGTACAGGGGCGCATGCCGAGGTTGATGCTCTTATCGGTCATCTTGTCGATCATCATGCCCAGACGGTGTACGTCGTTGAGCTTCTCCACGTAGTGGCGCAGGTCAAACTTGGTGATGACATCCTGCACATGCTTGCTGAATCCGTCGAGGTAGGCCCTGAAGTTGAGCAGCAGACGCGTCTCGTCGGTCTCGCCACGCAACATATTCATGGTAAACGGTGAGATATTGTAGAAAGGGTGACGGGTGAGCATGCAGAGCTGGCTCTCTTGGCTCTCTTCGGGCAACTCCCTGAAAGTATCTGTCTTACTAAAGTCCAGCACCTGTTGCTTGGTGTCGGCAAGGAGCAGGTCCAGACGGCGCAGCACGATAAAGGGCAGTGTTATCTTCTTGTAGTCGCCCTTCTCGAATGCCTGTACCAGAACGTCATTGGCAATGTTCCAGAGGAATGTGAAGAGCTTGTTGTATTGTTGTTGTTCCATATTATTATGCTTCAGTTTTTAATTTCTATTTGCAAAGATACAAATTAACAATGCAACAGAGGTGCATTGTTGTGATGATTTTTGCTCTTGGCATGATTAACTCTTCTTGATAGAGCGATGTAGTGAATACAAACGGGAAAATAATCGGAAAGTTCACAATATTCTTTCTTAATCATAGCAGTAATGGGTTATTATTCTTAGCAAGGAGATCTTCTACTGTTACTTCCAATATCTTTGCAATTTGAATGAATGTTTCTATATTAGGCTGGGTGGTGTTGGTACACCACTTGGAAACAGTAGTCGGATTGATGCCCAACTGTTCGGCGAGCCACTTGTTGGTGCGCTTATGCTCAACAAGCACGACCTTGATTCGATTGATGTCTTTTGCCATGTCGCTTAGGAATTAAAATGCTTACGGCACAAATATAATGAATTTTTTTCGAGAAGCCTCTGCTTATTATAAATAATGTGGAATATTCCTTCATTTGTTGTTTTGACCGTCAAACAACCTTCTTTCTCATCGTGAAAGACTACTTTTATGGAATGATGCAAAATGGTTGCGCTGTTGTGTATTTACTTTGCAAGCAGAAACAAATATAGTTCTCATTTAATACTAATCGGTTATGAAGAAACCACTGTTAATGATTGCCTTTGTTATGGCAACCGTGTGTGCGAATGCGCAGATTATGCGTGTAGATGAGTTGGAGAAGTACGTCAGGGAGAAGTATGGCGACAAGTGGACAGAAGCTGCCACCAACATCTCGAAGAGCATTGAACTCGACAAGAACAACGCAATGACGCTTCGTGCAAGTTATCTCGTGTGACGGGCAGTCAGCGGAGCAGCTGTACGTGAACCTTAACTACTGGTTTACCGCAACCTTCAACGATGCCAACTCTGTGATCAAGTTGAACGACAAGGAGAGTGGTGTCATCATCGCGTCGGGCTATATGGCCGACATCGCCGGTCATGCAGGAGGAACGAACTCTTACAATGTGAGTATCAAGCCTGTGATTAGAGCGGATATCAAGGAAGGTAAGATCAGGGTAACTTACTCCATCGACCACTATGACGTGACGGTGCTTGCCGGAGGTGGAATCATGGGGGCACTTGCAGGCTCTATCCCTACAAGGGTTGAGGAGAAATGAGTACTTGACAAGTGTTATCCGTTCACGGAGAAAGATGTCCATCATGCCAAGAAAACATCAAGCAAAGCGCTCGTGATGTCTTACGCTTACTCGAATGTATTGCTCGACAAGATTGAAGAAGCTGCCAAGCATGGGCTTGTAGGGCAACGAAAAATGACAACTGGTAAAAAGTTCCTGCAGCTGATAACTGTAGGAACTATATGTTTTTTATGAGCTAACCTCTCAACTTAAATCAGGTCTTTTAGTTCATCTATTACTTCTTTTTATTTCGTTTGAATGAATACTTCCATCTTCATGGTCCCTCGTAGTAAATAAGTTTTCTCCTTTTACAAATCCTATAGACTCATAGAATTTACATTTTCTTTCCCAAGATTCTCTATAACCAGGGTTGTCAAGCATTCCTAGATGCTCCCAGATTATCGTATCACCAGATGCATCTTCGAACGTAAAATCAGGAATACATCTTCTTCCATTTTTCTTGCAGTAATTTCTCATATTCAAATTTTTATTCCTTGTTCATAAAGCATATTAGCAATAATAACTTCAGACTTACTCCTTACAATAAGTCCACTTTCGGTTGTATGAATAAGGCCTTCAACATACGGAATCTTATCAATATTGTCTCGAACAGAAAAAAATTAAATAAATTGGAATTTCTTCTTGCCAAGACTGACTGTTGAGGTTTAGTATATTCCATTAACCATGAGATACTATCTTGTACCAATAATATTAATTTCTTTTTGGCTCTTGTTAGTGCTGTATAAATAAGCTCACGCGAAAGAATCCTTCCTCCTTTTGGCAAAAAACAACTAAAACACAGTCAAAATCACTTCCTTGCGACTTGTGAATAGAAATAGCATAAGCTAATTCAATTACAGAATCCTTCTCGTCTGTTTTCGATGGAAAGTACGTAAATGTCTCATTAGGTATTCCTGCGAAAAACGACGGATGCCCTCTTATCATTATTATTAGCATAGGAAACAAAACCAATTTGCCCATTTGACAATTGCTTTTTCTTCTTTAGAAGGATAACTATTTCTTTTTTTCATTAAGAAGTTGAATTACCTTATCACCATAAAAAGATGAAATTTGGCGCTATCTCAACTGAAAGTTTTCTGTTAGTATTTCCAACCCATTCTTGAAAAATTAGTATTCAACTGATAAGTTCCCCATACTGGGTTTTATAACAGGTGATAAAACTTGGAATCTTTCGACACAATCAGGATTAGTCTTGGCAAAGTTCAAATCTGTAATCCCAATAGAATCCTTGATTCTGTCCTTCAAGTCTAATTCTGGATTTGGTAACTCTTTAACCAGAACTTCCTGTAGTTTGTCTTTCAAATCATTTTCGTTATTCAAGTATAGACGGATAAATCCTTATCTAATTTTTATCGATTACTTTTTCAAATATTTGATCTGCATCCTTTGCCGGCTTTTCCCCGGAGAACCAAGAAGCTAATGATAATATATCGGAGTCTCCTGTTCTAATAGTTCTAACAACAGTTTTGAGGTGAGTTATGGCTTTTTCATTATTATTATCAAGAAAGTTACATAAATCAGCAAAAGTACGTCCCGGCCCAATAGGCGGTAATTGAGATGGATCGCCAATAAATATGATTCGTTGTACATACTTTAGATCCAAAGCATTGAGTAGAACGTAGAAGTCATTGCATGTAAGCATGGAGCATTCATCTACAATAATATTTTTGCTTTTGCATACTTCTTATTTTCTAAGTTGGCAGGAACAAAAGCCTCCATCTTTGACCAATTAAAAGAAACCTCTTCTAGATAGGAATTGCGCTAATGTATAGGCTTGAATGTTTTTCTGCCATTTTTCCTAACCGAACCCTTGCTTTTTCCCGTAGGAGCTAAAAAGTAGTACGCTTCTTCTTTTATCTGCTTGGAGCTTAAAAAGGCTTGTACTACAGTAGTTTTTACCAGTGCCGGCAGGACCGGTCAGAACAGACAATCTTTTGTCACTGAACATTTTTAAGGCTCTTATCTGGTCTTCTACTGCGGAACGACTTTCGCTCATTTTTTTAGCATCATAGCCTTCTATCGAGTTGATAACTAGCGAATCCCAATCTTCATTTAAGGGAACTTTTACAGACTTTGAAGCTCTTGCTTTAAACTTTTTCCTCAAAAATTCTCTGCAGTTACTATAATATTTGAGTTGTATTGCTCCATATTTGTCTTCTGGAGTTATATATGTCAATATAGTCTGCATAAAGTCCCTGTTTGTCAGTAGGTAGTTTACCGGCAGTTGTAAGCTATCACTGGACAACGTGTTCTTTATTGATCTTTCAAGTTCATTGACAGACAACAAGGTGTCGCCATTTTGTAAAGCAGCCTTTAATTGATAAACTACCAAAGAACGGATTCTTCTTTTATCAATCATTGTTTCTACAAGAGAAGGATTTTAGGAGTCCACTGCCCCCTAGAGGTTAGGGTCTGAAATGACTCCAAGATCAATCATCTCTGTGGTGACGACATTCTCCTCGCCCTAAACTACAATCTTCACTTATGATATATGGATTCTCAAGTAGTTCTGTATATTTTTCTGGGTGCCCGTACCATTTCTCTATAATATCCGATGTAATTTCAAAACGAGACAAGAGTGATAATACATTACGTGATTCTTCAGAAATGCTTTTCCACGTGTCTTTATACAAAAGGCAACTCACATTCGTATACAATATCTTTCAGAGATATCTTTCCTGACATTAATTGATCAAATGCTAACCAAGGATTATCTTTTTGATTTGCAAAAACCATTATTACGAAGATCCTGTTCTATTATATAGGCATAATTTACTCCTATCGCACGTAAAGATTCAGCAAAAGAAGGGAATGGACCGATTAGATCCTTTACTTTTTGATATCTGCTCATCTATCCATAAAATCTGCTTTTTCCAATTCCCCCTACGAGCTTATGTTCTATAACTTTTTCTAAACATTTTCTAGCAGCATCTAAAATAATGAGCATGCTATGGCTGCTTATATAATTACACCCATAGGAAAGTTCATTGAAAATCCGTTGGCTATTGCCAAGTTTATCTAATGATAGTTTTATTTCACTGACTACTTCTTCCTTCTTCTTGCCTGTGATTTTATTTATATAGTCATCGTCCAAATCTAAATATTCATGATATGGAAGAAGGAAACCCTCAGATTTGTCTAAATTTTGACGTATTCCATGCTCAAATATTAGATCCCAAAAAGGATATGTATATTCAGCCTTTGAATCGTAACTCTTTATCTCATGAACCCTTTTTAACGTTTCCCATTCCTACAATCAATCTAGAACAGTCCTCATCAACGGGGGTTCCCATTTTTGCAATAAAAAACAGCTATAGAGGAATCTGGGATAATATTTGATGAAAATTTTTAAGAATGGCGTATTGACGTTCTCTGCCAAACACCCAACTTGTAGGGAAAGTCGTCTCTTCATCTTTTTGGCAAATTTGGGTACCTCTTGTCTAATTCTTCTTGGCTGTCCTTATTTAAATACTTGAAAGGAATTCCAAAAGACACTATAGGGATTCAATGAAATCTCTGTTGGCAACAATTTGCTCTGTGGGTTATTTTTTTATTCCAAGCATAAACATGAGTAAATGTTCGATTAAAAGACTTCTCACTCATAAAGCCCCCATTTTCAGTCATACATGCTGGCATATCTTGGCTTGAAAAGTTCAAAGAAGGTTTTGCCCGAAAGACTTTTGTTCTTTTTCAATATCCTTTTTCTGATATATTATGGAGCATCATGCAAAATGGGTTGTTTTTTGACAGTTACAAACCGAGCCATTCCATTTTTTTATCATGCCATGGTACTCTGATAGAAATATGTTTCATCTGTTTTCTAAAAATATCGACTATGTTGATAATTCAAATTAATTGTTAGTCATTGTCTTAACCAAGAGCTCTCGAATATCAATTTTAAGCAATTTTGCTATTTGATGGAGTGTCGGTAGATCTGGCTGTGAACTATTAGTACACCACTTCGATACAGTTGCAGGATCTTTTCCTAATTGTTCTGCCAACCATTTACCAGTTTGACCAACATCAGCAAGTGCGCCTTTTAATTCTATTAATCTTTTTCCATTTGTCAAAAATTGATGTTAGACGCAAATTTATAAAAATTCTGTCATATTGTTAGATGATTGTGCCATTAATTCATGAGTTGACTGTATTTTTTTCATTGATTTATACGATATAGCTAATAGATTTTTCGTATTTTTGCCTTTATAAACATGATAAAGTAGCTTATGAAAGGTGCAATAATAGCTGATTTATCGGCAAGGACGTGGGAACATCATACGGATAAGTTCTACTCTAATCTCATTAGTGAAGAAGCGAATTTATCAGTGTGCAGTCAGCTGTTATTGTCTTTTATCAATGCCCCTTCATCTATACTCGATGAAAAGTCAGAATATGAGAGATTATCAGGAACAGGTTATTTACTTGTTCTATCTGTGTTGGTGGGTTGGAAGGATTTTTTTCAACGATTTTTCGTATGAGCCTCTAATGGATAGTTTTTCAAAGAGAGATCAGTATCTGATAACTGTTATTGGAGATATTATCTCAAGGTTACGTCATGGTGCTTCTAAAGCACAGGCAATAGAAAGGAGTGTACAGGATATTGTTAATTGGGTTGATTCCTTATCTTCTAATGATTTTGGTGGGTACATATTCCATGCTCGGCAATGTTTCAAGAAGAGTTGGGACTATACTTCTGCCTTTCATAATGGCTATGTATGATTACTATGGTAATAAACATTTGCTTGCTTTTTAACCGGTGCTTTTAGCAGAAGCGCCATGTACGGGTGTGAATATGGAATGATTAAACAGAAATATTCGGAAAATTGGTTCTTTCCTATTCAGATACCAAAGGCTATTTTATCTACATACCGCACAGAGTTTGAGAAGTTCAGAGAGATTGACGAACGGAGATTATCCTTTTCCCAAGAACAGTGCGCTCACAAATGTAGAACTGCATCATTGGGAAGACATGAAGATTCGGATGTCGTTGCTGAACTTTTCTGTCTCCCTAAAAGATAAAATTATGAAATCTCACTATACCGATTGGGATAATCGATATGGAATCTATTTTGGATGACGGATGGTTCTATGTGTACCGAAGTCATATATTACTTAATCGTTTTCAATTGTATAGTGAGGATGGAAAGAATTATAATATCCATCACTTACAGAAATCTGAAGCAGAACAAGCTGGAGAAATATCTTTCGAGGAAGCTATTTATTCTGAGCGTTTTCACTTCCTCGATTAGTATTTATAGGCTCTTTTCAAGGCTCATCACCTTTGAGATATAACTGCCATCTTCCGCATACCCAATCCTATTCAGGAAGTCGTAGTAGTTACCACCTTTTATATTTGTACTGCACATAGTCTTTGTAGGCTTTTTACACTCTTCCCATGAGTTGAAGGTGTAGTAGCTACCGTTACTGGGACGGCGAAGCCCGAAGAGGTTGTTGTTCTCTAAGCATACTCTGGACGTGAAATAGCCTGTTTCAAGCAGGGCTTGTGCGGCTACTATCTGTGGGAATTTCACATCATACTGTCGGAGGACGGCCATCAGGTTCTCGATGTTCAACTCTTTGTCGGGTTTTGTCCCGAATCTGACGTATGTCATCTTATCCTGTAGCTGCGTGATGTAACCGTTAAGATAATCCACGAAGACATTGGGATCGACACTCTTCCCACCTTTCCTGATTCTGATATGGAGATGCGGGCCGGTGCTTTTTGCCTGTGTTACCTGATATTCCCACGATGGTTCCTGCCGAAACGGCATCGCCAACTCTTACGGTTATCTGGTCAAGATGGCCATAAAGACATTCAAAGATGCCATGTTCCAAAACGACATAGTTGCCATAGCCTCTGTTCCCGAAATGTACCTCCTGATGATACTCGGGCAGCATCGCATAGACTCGTGCATGGTTGCATTGCAGGTCTATGCCGTCATGGAAAGCCGCACATCTACTTACAGGGTCTTTTGCGATAGCCGAAAGCTGAGTTGAGTTTCAGGAAGTCGAGCGGAAGCGCAGACATTCATGCGCTGGCTGATCAGATTGAAAAGCAAGGAGTCCTTCACATTGACAAACAGTGGTACGTCCTTCTCAATGGTGATTTCCAAGCCACGACCTGTTTGGAAGGTCACATCAGGTTGTTTTGCGCCTACGCTGTCCTTCTTTTGCTTTGTAATTACTTGTATTCCAACCTTTACCTGTTTGCGAACCACCTCCGGACGGAGAGTATAAAACTGCGCTGCCATCTTCATGCTGATAATCATGGTGACAAAAACCAATAGAAATAATCTGTATCGTCTCATCTTATCGTCGTGCTTTTTGATAATTTTTGTTCGGTGAGAAGCGCATAACTCTCTCGACAAATTTACCGATAAAACATTCAACGTATGGAAAATGGATGACTTTTCAAGCTCAGGGAGCAGTCTTAGAGAAACTAATGCAGCTGGGTATCGACAGCGAAAAACTGGAGTTAATGCCTGACGCTCTGAAAGTTCCGCTGCTTCGTGGAGAGATAACGCCTGTTTTCGTGGCCAACATGGGAACATCAAAATGGCAGGTGATACAGTTACCGCTCAAAGCCCAGCTGATGCTTGATGAACGCGAACAGGTAATTCTGATGACCCTATCCGCTTCGCAAGGAGATTGCCAACGAACTGAACCTCAGCCAGAATGAACTTCTGCGTGTGCAGTCAGGCAAAGTGATCCGTAAGGAGGTGGACGTGGAGGGAGAAAGGAAAGTAAGATTTATCCAGTTGGACAAGGAAACCAACTCGCTCATGCACCGTGACGTGGCAAGCGTGCCTATCGAAGTGGAGCTGCAAAACACGGGATAAGGTGAAAGACATTGACTTGGGGGCCAACCAGAAGGAGGCTCTGCAGGAGGGAAAGCCCGTGGAGCTTTCTCTCGGCGACACCAAGGTAACGGTGGGTGTTGACCTGCGTGAGCCACAGGGCTTCAAGGTGGTCAACGGCGACATGAAGGAATGGGAACGCCTTCAGCAGATGCGCTACGATGATGCCCACGAGGATTTTTATGGGTATGTGATGACCGACGAGAACCGCTGGGAATACCAGAAAGTGGTGGAACGCCAGACCATGACCAATAACCCCTCTGAGACTATCGAAAAAGAAACAGCGTACAGGCTTGATACGATAGCAAAACTAAAAACCATTCTCCCAAACAAGGGATTCTTTAATATTCTGCTCCCGGCTTGTCGCTTTTTAGCGCGGCTCTCGGTGAGTGCTTTTAACATTCTTCTCTCTTTGGCGAGTTCTTCTGTTGTAGAACCGTAGCGTTAAAGCACATCACGATAAGCAAGGTGGGTAGAAAGAAAAACAAAAATCTTGATTACGATTACATTGTCAGCTCCGTGGCTGGCTATGCCAGTTGCTCCCATTGCCCGAAAGGTAAAGGCTGGGGACGGTATGGCCATTGCCAAGGCAGCAGCGATGATGACGGCTGCCGTCAGGAATGTCATGCGCCTAAGGACAAGCAGGTGGTACTGGTGCCTATTCCCAACCGCACTGGCAGGGCAGGCTATACCAAAAACGCTGGCCGAGAAGATCAGCGAGGCGCTGCATCTGCCTGTCATCGACGCACTGGCCAGCAACACCCACGAGCCGCTTTATCTGGTGAAGAAAGCCAATGGCTCGCCTGATGAAGTGCCGCTCTACTTCTATCGCATCCGAAGCGGTGCCCAGAGACAAGATACCCATTCTCATTGATAATGTACTCGACACCGGGCACACGGCCATGGCGGCCTATGAAGCGCTGGGCAGACAGGACACGCTGATGGCGGTGCTCGGTGACACGCATAAATTCACGCCCAACAAATGGAAAACGGATATTTACCCTTTAATTGACAACAATATGGCAAGCAAGAAAAAAGAAGAGGTGCAACAGCAAGCTACCCCTGAAGGAAGAGCCGAAGGCTCAGACTGAGAAAAAAGCTGCAAAGAAAACAGCGAAGCTCCCGAAGTCGAAGACGCTGGCAGAGCTGTACGAGAACATGAAGGAGAAGCACCCTGATGCCGTCCTGCTCTTCCGCACGGGAGACTTCTATACAGCCGTGAACGCTGATGCCCCCAAGGTGGCTGACACATTGGGACTGAAAAACGAACAAAACTGCCAAGGCGGAAGACGGTTCTCTGCAAGTGACATTCCCTCATCACGCTTTAGACACGAATCTGCCCAAACTCATCCGTGCCGGTCTCCGAGTAGCCATCGTGGACAGTCTGGAGAAGAAGCAAAGTGTAGAGAAGTCCGTATCGGTGAAAAACGGAAGCGAAAGCACAGGAAATAAAAAAGCTGAGGAAAAGAAAGAGAAGGGAAGCCGTAGAGAAATCGGCAACCGCCAAGCAGGAGCATCAGCCACGTCGAGCCGCAGATGGTAACGGTCAACGGAGATAAGGTTTCCATGCCCATGCCTCCCAGTCAGAGGTGAATCCTGCCGACTGGTTCTATGTGGCACAGCTCAATGGCAAGCAGCTCAACCCCATGAAGATGGACGCTGCTGACATTGCTGCCTACCAGAAACGGGAGGCGAAGGTGGAGGACATGATGCAGAAGTATTATCCCACGAAGCTGGCTCCCAAGGTGTCGGTGGAGGAATACAAGGCTGCCAACATTCTCTCTGATGGTAGAATCATCGATAAGATGACGGTGTACAAGGAGAAGGACGAGCAGCGTGCCGACTATGGCAAGTACAAGCTCTACGCACAGGTGGGCGACCAGCGTATGTCGGTGCCCATGACCAAGGCGGACCAGAGCGCTTCTTCGACCGTGTGACGACACCGGCGGCATTGGTGGAAAAGGAACTCGGTGAGCGGTTGCATCTGGCATCGGCATACTCGGTTTATCAGCTCCCCGCCAACATCAAGGTGGAGGACATCCGGGTGGCGAAGGACAACATGGACGGCAAATGGAAAATATCGCTGCCGTGGGTGAGAATGGGCGCACGGAGAAGAAGGCGATTTCCTTTGACGACGGCTTTTCGCTCTTTCCAAGCCAAGACCGTCACACGGGAGCAGCTGGCCGCCAACATCTCTCGGACGACATCAAGGTGCTGTCGGGACAGAAACAAGCCATCAGCAACGGACTGAAGATGTAGAGCTTGGTTATGGTATAGTGAGTATGAATTACAAAAATACAGGCAAAATAAAAATCAAAGAAAATGGCATATAGTTTTGAAGAGCTGGTCCAGCTCAAACAGGACAGACGGATCGGTGGTTGCAGTTCACGCTCGAAGGCGAGCATGCGGACGGCTTCATGCAGTGGTGCAAGGAACACAACACGCATCCGAGTGAAGATACCGCAGAGTTCTACATGGAGTCGGTGGAACTGAGTATGCAGGACAAGCAAATCTTGGCAGAGGACGACTATGACTACAGCTGGAACTGAAACAAAGACGCTCGGTCAGAAAGCCGTGGACAGGTTCACGGAGATGATGATTGGGCGCATGGAACAGATGAAGTCCGTGGGCTGGCACAAGGGGTGGATAAGTGGTACCACCGCCCCCGGTGCCATGCCCTCAGAATGTGTCCGGGCGTGGATATTCGGGAAGTAACTCTTTCTTCCTCCAACTGGACACGGCTCTCCGTGGCTACTCAATGCCCGTGTATCTCACCTTCAAAGCAAACCAATGACTTGGGAGCGTATGTCAAGAAGGGTGAGTCGGCCATGCCGGTGCTCTACTGGGACATCATGGCGAGGGACAAGGACGGACGCAAAATCACCAAAGACACCCTACTGCAAGATGAGCCTTGCGGAGCGGATGCAGGTGCAGACCATTCCATTCCTAAAGGCCTACAATGTGTTCTAATGTTGATCAGACCAATCTGGCTGAGGTGAAGCCTGATAAGGTGGAAGCACTCAAAAAGCTATTTTGCACCGCCTGAACTGCGTGATGCAGAGGGATGTTTACAAAGCAAGGCACTCGACCGTATGTTTGAGAAACAGGAGTGGATTTGTCCTATCCAATATGACAAAGCAGGTACCCGGTGCATACTTTTCCCTCCAAGGACATCATCGTCATTCCAAGGAAAGAGCAGTTCAACATCGGCAAGACACCGGAGGAAGTGTATAAGGACGGTATGGAATACTACTCCACGGCCCTGCACGAGATGGCTCACCTCCACGGGTACGGAACCTCGGCTGAACAGGGGCAGCCATGAGAAGTTCGGCGACGCGAAAATACGCCAAGGAGGAACTGGTGGCTGAGCTGACGGCGGCGATGGTGGGCAACCTCGATGGGCTTTGACAAAGCGTATCCTGAATAACAACGCTGCCTACCTCGACGGTTGGATCTCCACGCTAAAAGAGAATCCAAAGTTCATCGTATCGGTGATAGCCGACGTGAACAAGGCTGCCAACATGGTGCTGGAAGAGGTGGACAAGCAGAAGATGGCTTTGGGCGAGGAACCTTTGCTCGACAAGAACAGGAATCAATCTGCAAGCCCCTAAAAACAAGATTGTCTTTGAGAACGCTTCGATTATCAAGCAGAACGACGGGGACTATAGTGGTGCCTGCTCCCAAGGCAAGGAGCTGGGACTCTAGCCGATTGATCGGAATGTGGGCATCCTCTATTTCTCTCTGTCGGAGGAAGCGGAGAAGCGCTCGCCTGCTCTCTCGCACGCTGGAAAAGAGCTATGGCGATGTGGTCATGGCACAGACTCAGCAGCAAAGCTCATCGTGTAAAAATCTAACCTTTATACTTGTAGCGACAGTTGATGAAACAGACAGTAAACTTCAAAGACCTGAAAGCCAAGGTAGGCGTAGATGATATAGCCTATTATCTGGGCTATCGTCTCGACCGCTCGGCTGGCGTGGGCAGATATATTGAAATGGTCTTGCTCTGATACCACCGGACACAAGGATAAGCTCATCATCAAGAATCCAAAGGAGAAGCGTCGCACAGACTTATTTTCGCCGTAACGGGGCGAAAGGCGGGGATGTAGTGTCGCTGATACGTGAGAACCTTAACAGCTTTCACGAGTCTGGCAAGAACGAGTGGGAAATCATCGGTAAGGTGATGGCCCGCTTCGCCAATGAGCCGATTCCTGATTATGGGGATAGCCAGTATCTTGCGAAAGCAGGGTACACGGGTAACACTGTATTTGATCCCAAACGCGTATGAAACGAAGCGACATTGACGGTGCGCCCTCGGAGGTGATGGCGTTCTTTGCCCAGCGTGGCATCAACGAGGAGACGGTGGCTGTCTTTGCTCCGTTCATCAAGCAGGTAAGGGACAGCAGCCATGCTGCCTATAAGCAGTTCAACATCGGTTTCCCATATACGGAGGCTGGTAAGGAGAAGGTGGTGGGCTATGAAATCCGTGGTTTTGGCTCATTCAAAAGTAAAGCAGCTGGTACCAACTCGACAATAGGCGCATGGATTGCTGACCCGTCAAGAGGTGGTAATCCAGCGGACATCCGAAATGTGATTTTCGCAGAGAGTGCCTACGACATCAGTGGCGTTCTATCAGCTGAATCACCTACGCTGTGATGCTGCTCATTCGGTGTTCGTATCGCTGGGCGGTACTTTCTCAGACGGACAGGTGGAGAGGTATTATGGCGCATTACCCGGAAGCTAAAGCGATGGACTGCTTTGATAATGACATAGCTGGGCGTATCTATGGCATTCGTATGGCATGCCCTGTTGGAGGGTATTTGCATGAATATACATAAGGAAGATAGCGAGGTAAAAATTACCATTGGTGATAAGAACTTTGACATTCCTAACGACCAGTTGTCGATCCGGTGAGCTTCGCAAGCGATGTCCACATCCGCTATAACGTGGTGAATGGAAGCTGCCGTTGAGAACTACAAGGACTGGAACGACCAGTTGATGGGTAAGCAGTTGAAGTTGTGCCCATAGAGAATAAGTTTGCAAGGGACCGCAATCTGGCTGACCGCCGAGAGAAAGGGAGTGCTTATGAAACGAATTTTCATCATATCGTTGTTGGGCGGTTTGACTTTCTGTCCTCTGATGGGCAGCAGACGGACCCGACGCTGACGGGTGCCGTGTAGCGCAGAGCGAGATGCTGAAAAAGATTTTTCAAAGACCGCGAGAAGACGCAGAAGAAAAATCATTGCAGCGAAACAGCGGTCACGGTAGCCATGGACAGGATGCACAAGGTAGAGGACAAGATGCTGGAGTATCTTTCCAATGCATGGGGTGCGATGCAGAACCTCTATCAGATTAAGCGGGCAGCGGAATTGACGACGGTAGAAATACCCCGAAACACGAGCCTGTTACGCCAGTCGCCGCCTCGGTCGTCTGAAAGGAACGGCCATTGCGTTGCTGGTGTCTGATGAGCTGACGGACGCTGCCACGCAGATGGCTTCGCTCTATCCGTTCATGAAGCAGCTGGTGACAAGCGGCACATACAACGTGAGTGGCTATGATGCCACGGGCAAGCTCCATCAATGAGAAGCATAAGGTAAACTTGTCTCTTCGGCGGAACGGTATTACATGCCAATGAGGTGGTAACGAAACTGAGACCATCAATACTGACCTTTGGTTGCTGGGCATGGCTGGAGGTAAGGACGTACTCGTGGAATGACCTTTGGTTCGGGCTTGATCCAGCAGGCTGGGCCACGGTGATGTCGGGGAAGGCGATTGTGGATGGACTGGTCTATGAGTGGAAATACATCTGACAGGCCTGAATATGGGCAATTTTTCTGTACTTTTGCACTCGCTACACTTTGTTATTTCGAGGAGGAGCGGTGCAAACGGAGGGTTGCCAAAAGATAGAGTCAACATATAACGTAAAGAAATAACAAAATGAGTGATACTGACAATTTACTGACCTGCCCCGTGTGTGGCAGGGGCACAATGGTACATAACGAACAGGAGTGGAAGTGCAGTGAGCAGTCCTGCGGGTTCGTTATCCCTAATCGTGTGTTTAATCTGAAATGACGGAGGAACTGGTTGCGCAGCTTGTCAAGCATGGCCATACCAATCCGTTGCAGTTACAGAACAGGGACGGCCAGCATTTCAAGGCGGCTCGTCATCCGTAATGGAAAGGTAGAGGTCTCGTCGGGTGTGCATTACATCGACGGCGTATGTCCTCTCTGCGGAGGCAGGATTCGCAAGACCTCGAAAGGCTACCGGTGTGAGAACTCCATCGGAGAGCATCCGTCATGCGATTTCACTGATTCCGGGCATCATCTGCAACCGCAGGATCACGGAGCAGGATGCCGTGGCGTTCCTGAATGGCAGACATATCGCCTTGGAGGGCTTTGCCTCGAATGAGTGGAAGATGTTTGCCTCGTCGCTGTCGATAGCCGAGGGCAAGGTGAAGCTGAATCGCGCATTGCCGCGGCGTCCGCATTGTGGGGGCGACCTGCATGGGGGCTGAAGGCGTGCCAACTGTGCCAACTATCGCAATCACCGAGCATCCCTGCAAGTTCTCCATTTGGCATAACATCAGCGGTCATGCCGTGTCGGTGGAGGAGGTGAAGTAGATTTGGTGAGCAGGCGTGACCAAGGACAGTATAGAGTTTTACAAGGAGGACGGTACGGTGTACTACAAGCGGTTGCAGCTAACGCCTGAAAAGGACGAGAATAATCATGATTTAAGTAATTGTTGATGATGAAAAGACAAAGTATTATATATATAGTGGTGGCATTGTTAGTGCCTCACTAGTTGTACGAATAAACGCTCATGCGTTGAAGCAGTTACAGTGGAGAATCTGAAACAGTCGGTGGAATATCCTAAGCAGTTACAGGTGGTGGCTATATCAGAACCAGACTCGGCGTTTGGATTCAGCTACTTCTCGCAAAAGGAGAAGGCAGGCATCGTCCGTATCATGAAATCGGTAACGGACAGCATTATGAGGCGCACCGACAATATGCAGTCGCTGGACATCAATGACTTCTATGTGATGGATCTCGCCGAAAGGCAGATGCGTGCCAACTCGGATATTCGCCAGATGCTTAGTCAGGCAACCGGCAAGAAGGAATGGACGGGCTGGAAAGTGAAGATCGACTATCAGGCGGTAACACATCATGGCATGAAGTACAATGCTGAGCGGTGGTTCTTCATTAGCAAGGACGGCAAGGCGGTGGTGAGGACGTTTGAGCTACCGCTGCCATAATATTATAATCATTTTTCGCCCCATAGTCTTTTTAGACTGATGGGCTTCTTTCTACCATTCAGCTTAGTATTTTTGTATCTAAACAAATAATGAAAGGACTGACAGGTGGGGTCGAACCACCTATCAACTCTACAACGAAGAGTGATTTAATCCGGTTTGTCAGTCTTGTTTTTAGATGTTCTCTCTCTCCATGAAGCGGTCTACTCCTATTTCCTCACGCTTCTCAGAAGCTCCGAGCATCTTAAACTCATATTTAAGTTCGTTGTTAAGAGTCGGAATCTGCTGTTTTCTATTGATAGGCAGACCACAGGTTGATAAGACACAAAACAAAGGATAGTTGGAAAACAGAATTTCGCTAACCTGTGCTTAATAGATTGAGTCATCCTTCCACACTCAATCTACGCACAAATAAAAAGTTTATTCATACATATTTTGTTTTAAGACTGGTTTCATAGCATAGGGCAGATGCCTCAGTCGTGTTAATATTATGCCCTTTGTATCTGCAAAAATACAATAAAAATTTCTGGGAAAGCGTAAAATCCATAGAATTCTACTGAAAAACAATGGAAAAAAACAATGGAAGAACAATGGATTTAACCTCTTTATCATTTCCTCGTTTGCAGTTGTCTCCTTGTTGCAAGTACTCATTTTCTTTTGCAAAGTTACGGCATAGAAAGAACGGCAAGCACCGCTGCGGCTATGCGCAGAAAAAAATAGACGGCAGCTTCTCAAATCAAGATTTGGGTATTCCGTCGATTTCTTTCCGTGCATTGCTTGCCTTATCTTTCCCGCTTATGCCGTCCTGTCTTTTGCTCGAAAATTAAGTACCTGCAAGAAGTCTGAAGACTTCACAAAAAGGGAAAAAGATTAAGATTGATAACCTCTTAAAAATTGTAGTTATGCACGCATGGATTTTTTTCAATTATCGGAAGAACGCATCGAGGGCTATCTTTGTGAAGATACCTTGTTGCAGGGTGATGGCAGCGACTACGACTATTGTACCGCCATATCAGAGGAAGAGCGGAAGAGAGCCGTTTGCTCGCTCATGGAGGACATACTGCCATCGGGTATGTTTCGCCTCAAAGATGAAACGACGTTGGTGTATCAAGGTGGTTTCGAACAGTGGGAAACGTGAGTGGGTGGAGCGTATTCAGACGAAGGTAACAAGGTGAACACGGAAAACGTGATGAACTTTTGCGGTGAGGTAGTACCAGTTGGAAACCGAGCTGCAAAATCCGCTGGCACCGATGCCCACTTCTACCTTTGCAACGACGACTATCAGACCTTTGCGGAGAAAGTCGGTGGAGTTGATGCGAATGGTGGAGCACCTGACGGAGGGCGACGAACTTTACATTGGTGGTATCATTGATTTTTCATTTCTAAAGGTATGGATAATATCAGTATTTTTCGATAGAGGGCGTTGATGCAAGGGAGATTTGCTAATGCGCAGTTGAGCGATGCCCTGTTTGCACCCTGTAGTGTGTGCGACAAGTGGAATAGCAGATCTTTCCCATCAGTGGACAATCTGTTTTACGGATATGTGGAAGACGACATCTTCTACAGCTATTCGGATGACGAGTTTGAGACCCACGTCAATGCAATGTTTGATTAAGTAGAACCAGGAGTATGCTGAGTTTCGGCATACTCCACAAAAAGAAAATGCGATGAAGAAGATTTATAGTGTACCGGCTCGATACATCTTCGAGGGTACTTTTCAAGGTGGAAGCTGAAAACAGCGAGGAAGCTAAAGAAAAAAATTCTGAAAACATCTGTGGAATGGTCATGGGCAGTGGCATACAAACTACTTTGCCAGACCATGAGATTGATTGGGTATTCTACAACCATCCCTTGTAAGCAAGTGGGCAGAATAAGCAGGGAGAAATAATGCACAAGGTTGGGCATATCTGACAAGGTATGCCCAGCTTGAAAAATCGGGCAGCGGTCACAGTCCGCTGCCTGTTTTGGGAGAAAGATGTCCAGCTGAATAATGCTTTTGTTGAAGTGAAAAGTCTTGTTTTTTTACGTCAAAAACAAGACAAATGTATAAATAGCTTTTATTTTTCCCTGAAAGCCGTGTTTCGCTATCACGTCATAAATGAGTGTGATGGCTCCACACCGCTTTCATCGCCCCATCGGGACACGGAGCGACAAGGGAGAGAGGTTGGGACGTTTTGTGCTGAATGGAGTGTATTGGCATGGTACAGAAAGGATAGGCTACCGCTGTTACGCAGGTGATGAACTTTTGCCCATAACCGCTTTACTACTCCACCTATCTTACTTTCTGCTCCGTGCCTATACACACCATATCTCACATTTTTCAGTGTAACGTCAGTGTTTCTCCAGTGTAACCCAATTCTTGCGTTGCACTGGGGTTACACCAACTATCTTTGCAGGTTTTACCTATATTGCAGAAGGCTTTTCCCTGAAAGCCGTATCTCCATTCATTGCGCATAGAGCAGCAATCATTACGATACCGCTTTCATCATTCTTTAGGGACAAAGAATGACAAGGGAGAGAGGTTAGGTCATTCCGTGCGCAGCAAGGCCAGTAATGAGCTGAAGAAGCCACATTGCATTTCAGACTTGCAGCAAGAAGCCCAAGCATCATTGCATGCAGTTCTTCCATTCCATTTTCGGCCCTCTTCAACTCTTCACCTGCCTTAGCGCACTTTATATTTTGAGAAACAAACCTTCTTCGGTGATCATCCATTTTTCTTCGCGAAGTTCGCTATTGGCACATTCCGGTCAAGTACCAGTGCCTTATTTTTCAGGTTTTTAATGGCCGTTCTTAGTCTGGTTGTGGTATGCTAATAAAAACTTGAAAAATTCCTTGCCGTTGAATGTGTCGCCCAATAGCGACTTATTTGCTCGAAAATCGTTTTCCCCGAAGAAGTCGTTAGACTTCACAGGCAGGGCGCAATAAAGTCACATGCCGAGGCAGCTAAATTTACAAAAGGTAACGGGGTGGCTCACCACTGCTCCACAATAGCATTTTATATGAGCAAATCGTTTGATGACGGCAGAACTCGCCGAACAGCTGAAGGACTTCCCCTTTATTCTCAGGATGGGAAGCAAAAAGGACGCTACTTGTGTCTGTGTATTTCGAGATTGGACTCATCCGCTGGTATGTACTGGAGGGACAGCCAGAAGGCGACGACTTCACTTTATTCAGTATCGTCGTCGGAATGGCTGAAACGGGTATGGCTACGCCTCTGTGAAGGAGATGGAGAGGTATCACTGTGGATGGCTCACGGTATGGATCTGGGCACGTTGCGTCATTAGGCAGGTGCCGAGACTTTCAAGCCATGCCCACTTGCCGAGATACAGGACAAGCGGCTACAGGACTTTCCTGTCAAGGCTATACGAAGAGTAGTAACGAAAAAGACTTTGCAAACGAGAGTAAAAGGGAGCTTACTCCAACTTTTGCCGAGTGCAGCTAAAGCTGAAAAGGCGGAGCTTCCGCCTTTTTTATTTTTCATAGGGCACATATATTTTGGCTGTCTTTTCTGTCTTATTTGTCTATTTAAACACATAAAGTCGTTGATATTCAGTAAATATAGTATTCTTTATTATTGGACAAAGACTTAATCTAATTTGACTAAATTAGAAAAGATTCTCCACTTCAGCCCTTTTCTAAGACAAGCGATGACAAGTCAAGACAAAAGCTAAGCATATATAACCCATTGATAATCAATGACAAGACATATAAGACAATTAAGACAAGCATTTCGGAGGCCGAAAAAGATACCCATTGAACGCTAATTAAGCTTTTCATCGATATTTTTCAAACATAAGGGTGTTTACTTTCATGTATTTTTCACTATATTTGCAATATTAAAACTAAAAACAGGTGAATTATGGGAAGAAAGTTAAACTATATCCATCTACTATCTCTTTAGCACTATTATTGTAATCCTGCTGATGTCGGCTGGTTGTGAAAGAAAAAGCAACTATGGTTTCAAGAGCGAACGGAAGAGGTCATTCCATCATTGATGGAAAAATCGGATCTCTTTTGTGGATGCCAAGTCTAAAATGACCATCGAACTTGATACCATAGTAAGGGATTGGCATATGCTATTACAAACTGCAGACAATGGCATTAAGATAAAAATGAGAACTTCACGATAAAACGCTTTTTGTGACACATTGCCAAAAATGGCAAAAACACTTTTCCATCAAAAGGCTGTAACTACGCCATGGCTATTAGGGAGTCCAGATAATGAACGACAACTATAGCTGGACCCCTCTTTGCTGTTTCTAATACGACAGTCTATCTATTTGTAGGTTCATACCTACCTGAAAACAGACGATGGATATACACTTACATTTTAGCATTCTCTAAAGACGGTAACGTCAACAAATACCTGATGCCACAGAGTTTAGACGAATCAGATTTGGTGACCGAATTTTATTTGTTATATTCCCATGAATGTCTTTTACAAACCTTTTGACGCAGAATCTTTACAGCAAATCATCAAGGAATATTGCACCGATGAATTGTTATGGAAAAATCAAACAACAAGGCAAATTTGCTATCTTTCCCCAAAAATAAGCTGACAGACATTCTCTCAAGTTTGATATTGCAAGTGAAATGATAGACATAGATACAACTAAAAATGCTATTATATAGTAGAATTTATTTCTACAAACGTCACAGTTATCAACCTCCGACTCCATGAAAGTTGTGCTGAAAGGGCGTAGGAACGAATATAAAAGGTGTGAACTATGATAAGATATTGTCCATTAATCATTGATTTGGAAACGATTAATTGTTATTCTCTTCAACAAGTTCCTTTCTGAAAAGTTAGTGAATATAAAAATCCGCCATTACAAGGACTTACACCTTGGTAATGGCGGCTTTGTAAAAAAACGACCCGCACATATTTAGAGATGCTTGCTGCATTCGGCAATGTGAAAGTGCACTTTCCATTGCCCTCATTTTGCAAACCTCATTTGAGCATCGTTGAGAGGCTTGGTGGGTTCTAGCGGTGCAAAAAGATACAGTATAAATCCTATCTATACAAACCTTTGGTATCTTTTCTTAATGCGTCATCTCTTTTATCTTTCAAGAGGTAGTTGATTTTTCTGCTCATAAGCATTACGGGCAGGAGTGCCTTTGCTGCCCAACACCTGGTCGAGCATATCTTCATGTGAGTATAGCTTCATCATACGGCTTCTACCTCGCTGGGGAGTCAAAATGGAGTGAGAGGGCATCCCTCATCTTACATAGTGTCTCGATGGAAAGGTTTTCCCTTGCCACGAAGTATCTTCGACACGTACTGCTGCGAGCAGCCCATGCGCCGGGCAAGTTCTGTCTGGGTAAGATGGAGTTCGTCCATCTTGTCGAGCATAAGCATCGCAATACGCTGCGAGTGGCGGAGCCACGACTTGTTGGCCTGGCGGTATTCAGCCGCCTCGCGCCAGCGTGAGGGAGTCTTGCTCTCGTGCGCTTCCAGTTTGTTGATGATTTGGTTCATGTGGCCATCAAGCAACCTCATACTTTTTAATAATGATTCGAAATTGGATTGCTATTCTGTTTGCAATAGCGGTCTCTACAGCTTGGTAAATTTCAGTTTTCTCCGTCTGAATTGATACCACAAGTGAATACTTTATCTTATTATCGACATTTTCAAGCTTACGCTCTTTTCCACCAACCAGGACCTGGGAACACAACAATTTGCCCACAGCTTGCTAACTCTTGTGCCGTACATGAGAACCAGTCTGACTGGACGGTACCTCTTTCTCGACGCTGCTGTCCGATATTCCATCGTGTCGAATTATTGTCACTTGTTTTTCACCTTCGAGTTTATTGTGGCGTAGCCAAGAATTCTGAATCGTTCTCAATTGGAGTGACATCAAAACGCAAAGTGGCTGATGGGTAGCGGTATTTATTGTTCTTTCCGGATTTTCCTGGTGCCGGCTCGACATAGTATGACAGAGTTATACGTAAAGTTACAACTTCATCGTGCATTGCTTCTAGTACGTCTACAGGCCATGGCAAAGCATAGAAATGCATTTCATTGTATGTATTCGTCCCCCGGACTTGTATGGCTTTAATTCATTTTCAAATACATAAGTTGCATATTTTTCACTGCTATATGCTGCTATATCTTCATCTGGGACGCCATATCCACTAGAGTGGTATTATATCTTGAGGTCTTCCAGTCATCAATACTTTTCATTTCATCTGTCCAACGAGCTGAATGTACCATCAACGCTCTGATTGACAGCATACTTAAATTAGGATTCTCTACCTTTATCTTTGCTGCAAGACGCGCAGCAAGAGCTGTTGCAGCACTTGTAGCATTAAACGTCTCAAGAGGGGAACGTAAATCATTGCTGGTTGTGATAAGGCACAGATCCTCGTCAGGATATAAACCCATAGATGGACTATATGCCAGATTTCCACCCTCCATTACAATTTCTGGTTTAACTCTTTCTTCATGCCAACTAAACGAAGTACATGAATATGGGGACACTCCTTTAGGGGACGCTATTCCTTTAGCAGTCTTATCTGCAGGTATAGAAAGTTCTGTATATGCGCCAACCGTTAGAGCATTCCATGCCTGAGCAGGACTATTTATAGCATTTGCCTTACATGATTTAATATAATTGGTGGCGTCTACATCATCTTGATATATATTACCAGCAGAAACCAATACTAGGCGATCACATTCTCCACTATGATAAATACTTTCATCAAGAGCAGCTGAACTAGATGTTGGTTTTCCATCATCAGAAATTGAATCTGTTACCGCCATACAATCAATATCAGCTCCCATGTCTTGACTTTGAGATATAGCATCTTCAATAACAGCGCCATAAAAATGAAGGGGCTGTGAGTAATTTGCATCTACAATCTTCACAGAAGCTAAATTATGCTGGACAACTGGTAAATTTCCTCTATCGTATGCCAATTTTGTCAAATCTCCCATGAGAACCAAGCCTGCCATTCCTGTTCCATGATCTATGTGATCTAGGTTATCTTGAACATTGATAGCAGTGGACATACGACTGTCTGGGAGTGCTTGAGCTATTAATGGATGCGCATTATTTACACCGCTATCTAAAATACCTATGTGAACATCAGATTCTTCAAACTGTAACTCGTTTGCAAGTATGTCTGTCCATTCTCGACTGACCTCTGAAGATTCTGTTAAAATAGATGGCTGCTTATAACGGCGGATTTCAGATATGTTTGCCATGTGGTATGGCAATTGTGCAAGAACGGTCTTGTTTGTTGTAATTAGAAAAACATCAACATCCGCAAATTGCAGCCGTTGTTCTATTTGACATTTTATACTCAGGTCATCTAAAACGATCTGAATATCATTGATGTTATAATCATCTGTCTTACAAATCCACAATTCGAATCCCATTTCTCTGCAGGTCCTAAGGCTTCATATTCGTCTTTTGACTCAAATAGGGATTCTATTTTTGCTGATGAAATACCTTGTATTGGAGCGATAAGAGATTCATTGCATGGTTTTTTCTTTTCTGTCTCTGCTGTAGCAAATTTATCAGCCTTCTTATCAAACCAATCTTTATGTTTGTTCGAAACAAAAACTGTTACATCAACATTATCATCCTCTGAATCCTTTTTATGGATCTTCATTATTCGAGCGCCTCTTTGGGTGTCAAGAGATGAAGGTATCATGTTTTGTGGTACGGTAAAATCCAGATAGGCACCATCAGCCGTATGCTGCCCATACTGAAGAAGTGGCTCTTGCTCATTAATTGCATTTGCAAATGCATTAGCATATTGCTGTTTTAATGCATCTGCATGAGCTCTTCTATTATCGTATTGTGGAAATTCTGCTGGAGAGCCACCTCCTTGCGGTTGGGGTGTAAATCCTTTATTCTCAGCTATTTGATTACCTAAGAAGAAATGTTTTTTGTGCATAAAAAATATTACCCGATATTGCGTACCAAAATGCTACGCATATCAAGAACGGTTTTTACAAGATTAATGTTGATAGGTGTATCGTTTAAAAGGGATTCTTTGAATATGTCAGCACAGACCATTTTTAATCTCTGCATGACTCATTCCGTCAAACAAAGGGCTCGACCATTGAAAAATCAAGATCCTTTGCCGTATATAAATATTCTTTTAAAAGCTTTAGACGTTGTTTTGAATCTGGTAAAGTATATTCTATCACATCATCGAATCTGCGGAACATAGCCTTATCTATTGATTCGATGCTGTTTGTTGCTGCGATAATAAAACTTTCAGAAGAATCTCTTTCTAAGAGCTGTAAGAATGTGTTTAAAAATACGACGTTGCTCACCAACTTCGTTGTCCATTCCTCTTTGAGCTCAATTGCATCAAATTCATCAAAAAGATATACAGCTGGTACTTCGGAGATAAAATCAAAGATATTACTTAGTTTCAACCCGGTTTCTCCCATGAACTTCGTAACAACCTTTTCTGTACGTACTACAAAAGAAAGGAAGATTTAGTTCCCTAGACAGAACATTAGCTGTCATAGTTTTACCTGTTCCGGATTCACCATATAACAACAGTTTTTCGTCTATTGTCAAGTCCATACTTATGAAGATTGTCTCGTTTCAAATATTCCTTGATGATTCTGTTGATTTTTCTCAATGTTCTCATCTGATGTAATGAGACTTTTTCAAGTCTTCATCACTTTCAATTTGCAATAAAAAGATCTTCTACATCTTTATGCTTCGGAGAAATATGAAGTGGACTAAATGAAGTCTTGGATTTACCGAGTAAATCTTGAATGGTACGTGCTAAAATAACATGACCATTCTTGGCTTCTACAGCTGATATCTGTAAAAAGCCACCTTCCTGAACTGGGCATCATCATTATTCAAATGATTCCGTATCAGGGATAATACTTGGTCAGAATTAATCATAATTACTAACACACAATAATTCGCTTTGCAAAATTTAGTGTTTTATTTGTGTAACGACAAGCTTTCATTGTTAAAAACATTACCATACACCTAAATTATTCATGTTATAACATAATAAATGAATATTTTTGTGAGACAATCACGATATTCAAATATCTTCATTACAGAGACATCTCCAAATTGATATCAAAACGCCTCGACGAGCTTTTTCGTAGTCGAAGCAGTAGGAACGCTGCTGCACGGACATTTTGGTGGGCTGCCCCTTGGCATCGCGGTGCTCAAAGTCGAGGACTTGATTGCCTTTTTTTAATGACGTGGTAAGTCATGCGCTGCTCGCCCAGATATTCTTTGCTGTTTTTCAAGATAGTAGCGCAGCGACTCCTCGGGCAGGGAGGTCTCGCCGTTGCGGTGGGCATTGAGCTTGTAGAGCATGAAGATACGGGTCTTCTGTAGGGTAGAGTATCTTGCGCGGCTCGGTCCAGACGGTCTCGCTGACGAGGGTGGAACGGAAGCGGCTCACGGCCTTGATCTTGAAGTCGGCATCCTCGTTGATCTCGCCCTCGCTGTTGAGAAACTGCACCATGCGCCAGAAGCTGCCCAACTCGTCGTTGGTCTTGCACTCCATGTTCTGATGGACGATACCCTCGACAGTGATCTCCAGCAGTTCTTTGTAGGATAAAGTGGTGTCTAACTTCCTTCCCAAACAGCGAAAGGACGTGAGGGGAATCACCCAGTTCTGAACAATTCGGTCGATGATGGTGTGGCTCGTGAGGGCGACTGTTCACGTCGTCAAGCGTCTGCCGGTACTGGTCGTAGAAGCACTGGCCGAACTTGTCGCGGTGGGCAAGCAGCTGGAGGGTGAGATGGCTCAGTCGCTTTGAGCGGATTTGCAGCAATTGCTGATAGTTCGCCTCTCGCTTGCCGTGAAGTTCGATTTGGGAAACAAGAGGAAGATGAGTCGGCTGAAGAGGGCGATGTCGGCCGTGGGCATCTCCTGCCCGGAGATAATCACGCCCGCATCCACGGCGGTGGTCTCCTTCTTCTTGTCGGTGGCCCATGTTCATGCGCGTGCGACCCGTGCCGTCCCAAAGCCCCTTTGATAAACTCTATCTTGGCGGTGTCGATGCCGTTCTTGTATTCGTCGATATGCACCAGGGCATTGGCAGCGGCAGCCACGGTGTCGTTGAGGGCGGGAATGGTGGAGTTCTGTATGTTGGGCGGTATGTTGTCGATCACGAAGAACGACATGAGCGTGTGGCCCAGTTCGCTCTTGCCGGAACCCTTTCGGACCGAAGAGGTCGAGGATGGGGAAAGAACGTGTGGTGAGGGTGATGATGTCGCGGAAGAGCGTGGCGAGATAGAAGCAGAAGCCGATCTTGCCGTTGTCGCCGAAGACGAGGAAGAGTTGACGGGTGAAGTCCCGGAGGCTGATCATGGAGAAGTTGAAATGCACGAATTGCCGCTCGAAGCGGAAAGTAGTCGGTGTTCTCCTTATAAATCCGAGAGAGGGCGGAAGATAGAAATTGCCCTTCTCGCCCAGGTGGACGATGCCGTACTCATTGACCTCGTGGAACTGCCGACCGTCAAAGATACCGTTGCCAAAGGCAAAGAAGCCTTCTTGTTCCAGCCCAACTGCTTGATTTGCGCAGCCGTCTCGGTCTTTTTCGTAGAGGAAACTCTTCAGTTTGATGAGTTCCTCTCACTGGCCTTCCCAGATGAAGTTGCCGAGCGATTCGAGCTTCTGACGGAACTTTTGCAGTGAGATAAGGTCTTCCTGCTCCATCTCCACAATCTCCTTGACGCCCAGTTCGTTGGTGAGCAGGTAGAGGCGTTTGGCCATGAGCGGGTCTTTGATGTGGAAAGAGCGGCGTAAGGGTAAAAGTTGCTCCATTCGAGTACGCCGCCGCTTCTCGGTGGTGGAGAAGTATTTGCCGCGGTCTATCCAGAATCCGTACTGGCGGTTCAGGTCGATATCGTCCTCCTCTCGGACTGTCGCGCCTCGTCCGCTCGTTCTCGATGGCTTTCTGCCAGAAGAGCTTGCCCCGGTGGTACTTCGTGAGGGGCATCGATGAACATGGTGAGCTTTGGTATCGTCGTCGATAAAGGAGAGCAGATGGGCTATCCGCTTCACGGCATCGCTTTTTTTGCTCGGTGTTGCCGCTCGTTTCAAAGAGTTTGGCGGCCAGCCACAGGATGAAGTCCTCTTCCTCGACGGCCCTGAAGAGGGTTTGATTCTTGAAATAGGTGTCGGGATCTTCTTTCTTGCCTTCCTCCGTGGTAGTTATCTCCTTGACCGACACCGTAAGGTGCTGTTCGGTGGCGAGTTTACCAGCGCTTCATCACCGCCTCGATGCCCGTGCCATAGTCGGCTCCACCCTTGAGTGGGTCGTTGTCGGGAATGAAGCACACCTTGTTGGCAGCCCTCTTGATGAGCTGAAACTGCTCCACAGTCCACGCCGAGCCGAGGTCGGCCACGGCGTTCTGCACCCCGATGGCGTGCAGACGCATACAGTCGGGTGCGCCCTCCACGAGGTACATCTGCCCGGTCTTGCCCGCTGCCCGCCATGCCACGTCCAACCCGAAGACGGTGCTGCGCTTGCTGTATAGAAGGGATTCCTTGCTGTTGAGGTATTTGGGCTGACTGTCGTCCATCACCCTTGCCGTGAAGCCGATGATGTGTTGGTAGCGGTCCTTGATAGGGGATGACGATGCGGTTCTGGAAGAAGTCGTAGCCTGTGGGTTAATAAGTCCCAACTCCTGAAGAAACTCCTTTTGCAGAGGTCGATGGGCGAGGGCTTTTGCCGTCGATGGGCGCAAAAACCGATTTCTATCTCGTCGCAATACTTCTGCCCCCAGCGGCGGTAGGCATAATCTTGGGCAGGCTTTGTAGCGCAGGAATACCTCACGGTAATGCTTATGCACGGCAGTATTGACAATCAGCAGCGACTCGCGTTTCAATCCGTTGCTGCTTCTCGTCGATGGTTTCTCTCGTTTCCTCCACCTCGATGCCGTACTTCCTGCCCAGCCACCTGACGGCTTCCGGGTAGGTCATGTTCTCATGCTCCATCAGGAAGCGTGATCACGTTGCCTCCCTTGTGGCAGCCAAAACAGTAGAACATGCTGCGGTTGGGCGTAACGGTGAACGATGGCGTCTTCTCCTGGTGGGAAGGGGCACAGCGCACGATAGATGGTGCCACGCTTTTGGAGTGGCAGGAACTCGCCAACCACATCTTCTATATGCGCCGCATCGAGTATCTTTTTCTATGATGGTCTTGGGTATCATCTCATCCTCTAATAATTTCAATGTTCACAAAAATGCCCCAGCCGACTGGCTTCACAGCTGGTCGGCTGAGGGCTCTACTAGTCACTTGTTATTTAGAGGATTCTGCTAGTATCTCTCAGTCCCGCCACCAGTTCCGACTTCAGGATGTACCAGCAGCGTCCCATCTTGTGGGCGGGGATAAGTCCCTTCTCGATGCGCTTGCGTATGGTACATTCCTTGCGTCCGAACATGCGGGCGACATCGGGCACGGTATAAACGGTGTCCGAGGTATCTACTATGCCGTGGTTGTTGTCCGTGGCATTACTCATACTCTTGTCCTTCCTCCCACTGGTTCTTTGTCGAAGAATCCTTTGGGCAGTTCCTTTGTCCATTCATGTTTATCTGCAAATGAGTTTAGTTCAAGGGCTCGCTGATCCATACTGATGGCACAGATGGCCATACGATGGGCGTAGCTGTTGTAAGAAACATGGAGGAAGCGGTCCTTTTTCTTCACCCAAGAGGCGGTTGAATCTGCTTTGTCCAGGTTGCGCACAGCGTGCGCACGCATTGGGGAATGTTGGCCACTCTTACCTCTCCGACACTGATGCCGTTGATCCATGCTGAGGGATGGATTACCTTTTTCTACTTTTTACTTTCATGTTGATGAAATTTTAGTCCGAAGCGATATTGCTCCGGTATTCAAAAGTAGAAAGATTCCGGTCCCTGTTTTGGGGACGTGTAGAATAGCACTAAATCCTTTTCCAGCCATTTTGTACTTGTTTCTTCTGATTTAATGCTGCAAAAATATAATCAAAAAAATCTGGAAAAAGAAAGAAAAAGACATCAAAACTACCAACCAACCAACTATTTAACACTACTTGGCAGGTTCTAATGGGATTTTTGAAGACTAACGGTGTCTTGTATGTAAAACGATACAAAAAGGTATGACCGTTATTGGCCATACCTCTATAAATTTTGGAACCCTGCTATCTTTGTCTGTTGGATAAAGATGCTAAATGAATCTTTGGATTACCACATATTTAATCTCTCATACATCCTATGGGTATTATTTTTACTCCGTCAGGGTCTTGAATAGCTGCATAGCACCTCCAGTTATTACCATCAGCAGGTCTGGTTCACGAAGCCGAATCTGCTTTTTCTTTTTCATTATATTGCTGGACGAGACGCTTAATCTCTAAAAGATGTTCTGCTCCTTCCTCGATTTCCCTGCTTCCAAGTTTGAATTCTATGAGCGCATACCTTTCCCATCCTCCAGATGAAGAACAGCATCTGCCTCTAAATCATATCGGTCATGATAATAGGAGATATAGCCCCCTAAGGCCTGAGAATATGCTTTCAGGTCACGAATGCACATGCACTCAAAAACAAAGCCAAAAAGTCTTCAAATCCATAAGCAATGTTTCTGGAGACATAGATAAGGCTGCTACTGCGATGAGACGGATCTACAAATTCTCTTTTTACACCGCGACGTATGGCTGATGCCGACCTGACCGCCGGACTCCAAGCCTCTATATCTTGTATGACGAAGAGTTTAGTCAATGCGTTCAGATAATCATTCAACGTGTTTTCTGAACAGGTTTCTACATTTGCCCTAATATCTTTCAGCATATTGCTCTTCTTTGCCAGTGTCGAGACATTTGCGGGCGTAAGTACGAAGAATAAGCTGAGTAAGCTTTTTCGTTGCTAACACCATCTATGGTTGAAATGTCTATTCGGCAAAAGGCTATTGATATAGTCTTTTGCAACCTGAAGACGTGCTTTGTCCGTTTTACGGTTCAATGCAGCTGGCCATCCTCCTCTGCAGGCTGCAAAAATCAAGTCTTCCAACTGCATCGGTGATGTTTTGCCGTCAACATCTAAAAGAGGATCATCAAACAACTTTTTCAATGAAACTGTACCAGATGATTCCCTTGGACTCGAACAGGCTCATAGGGAAGCATTTCCATTGTTGCAATACGACCAGTCCCCGAATGTCTGATAGCACTTTTATCTATGGAATTAGAACCTGTCAAGATAAACTGACCTACATCATTCCGTTCATCCACCATCGTTCGCACAGAATCCCACAAAATGGGGATTTCCTGCATTCATCTATCAAGCGAGGCGTTTCACCTGCCAATAATAAGAGATGGTCTTATGGATGCGGCGAGAAATAACGCTCTCTCATATCAGGATCTTGTAACTTTATGACGCTTGCAGCCTGTTGTGTGGCAGTAGTTGTTTTTCCACACCACTTCGGACGCTATCAATACCGCACCTGCAGAATCAAGATGATCGGCAAGTAATCCATCTGCCATTCTACTATAATACTCCATATCAGTTTATCTTTTTTTGCAAAGATAATAAATTTATTTGTTACAACAACTATATTGATGTGTTTTTGTGTATTATCATTGATGTTTTTGTGGTTATACAATAATTATTTTTGTGCTGTTCCATTGATGTTTTTGCGAAATTAGTTGTTGTATTCAAGAAAAACTACTATCTTTGTTCCGTTATTTAGATGGAGTAGGTGTTATGCTAAGTTTTTAACTTCTTGATGCACCATGTTCCTCAAACACTCCGATATATAAATACGGTAGTGTAGCTCTTTGAACAAGTTAAAAAAACATCCTCGATAGAATATGTGCTAATGATTCTTGTTGGGTCATGTACCAAATGTGTTACCGGTGTGTTACCACCGCAAAGTTCAATACAAAGTGAATGTTTAATAAATCCGTTCAACACATTGATACATATTTAATTACATCAAGGCACAAGAGTTCGTAAAATGATTCCAGCCGAATCACAAAAAGATTCC
>BNJV01000492.1_pt1 | contig 75890 bp, 97 predicted proteins | sample 8540591 | NCBI WGS metagenome assembly BNJV01 (sample SAMD00202457, study PRJDB9452) | human saliva metagenome | host: Homo sapiens | reverse complement strand
TGTTGGCTTATTGTTTACAGCCTCTTTGAGAGGTGCCTCGAACTGATATTTCAGACCCTCAAGGTCAGGAAGTAGTACACTCTGAAGACCTGATTCCGCCGGCTCAGTGCAACTTCCGGCGCTGATTTGGTTGGTTTATTATCGGGTTCTGTCATCGAGTTCTCCTCTGCTTTAATTGTAGCACGGCAGAAGCTTTTGGCAGCCAGTACCTCTCCTGGATTTTCGGAGCGTAACGTAGGCGGTTGTGGATCAGCGCTTCAACGCTGAATACCATGCCACCCGCGCCGTTCCACACCGCCTGTGTCAACGCTAGCGGCTGGTCTTCAATGCCGAGCATGACACTCACCGTTTCGCCGTCTGGCGTGGTCGGTAGCCAGTTGCACCTTCTCGCGGAGCAGCCGCATGATACTGTCGTCGGTGATGAAGTTGCTGTCCTTGCCGGAGACAATCTCGCAAAGCCCGTTGTGCCGGCTTCAACGTCAAAGTCGCGGCCTTTGGTTAGTACTGATATCGGTGATGACGTTGATGGTGATTGCCATCTTGGTCACGTCGTCGCTGGTCGAACTGTCTCGTTGTCATGCCATCGATGCACACGCTCACTGCCGGCAGTGCTCTGCTGATCAGCAGTGTCGCCGTAATACCACGTACGAAATGCGTCTGGGTGTGCCGGCTTTAGGATAATTGATGATGGCCGCGATCACGCTGGGTCACGGTACTGCGCTCGTCGAATGGCATTAGCCCTCTCGATTCTCGCACTTCGTCAACCAGCCATTCGTGAAAGAACACCCATGATTCGCCGTTTGTCCTGGTGCGATTATTTTTAACATAACACGTCGCGGCAGCTTCCTGCGCGGTCGGTTGCTTTGATGGTATTTAAAGCACGGCGTCGGATTCCAAATCTCCATGCGGCTCACTTTTGACGCTGGAGCGGAAGTCTCCGCGCATTCTCCCGGTTCGCTGCAAAAGCGGCCAGTGAGTATATTTGCGGCTCGGCTGCCAGCCGCCCATCAACGCACCATATACGCCGAAGTTCGTCGGTGGTCTTAACAGCTGCTTGCGGGATTATCGATGGCTTGTGAAAAGTTCTGGAGGTTATCTCCAATCCCATAAATTGTCGAGATATCTGCGCGTTCTCCTCGACGTGGCCGGAGATATAAACTGCCATGACTACCGCCTATTGGAAGAACTCGGCTTCGGGCTTAGCGGCGCTCGGTCTCTTTGATTCGGCGACCAGGTCGCGCCACTCGCTGGCAAACGCTCCCGAGGTGGCCGCCGCAGTACCGGGTCGGTTCGTCTAGGTTGGCCGCGTCCCCGACCCACCCATCGATCATGCGTTCTTGGCGGTTTTCAACTTCATGGCGTTGGCCGTCGTTTTGCCTCGAGCCGTCAATCACCGACGTTCCGTTCAGTCGCCAATCCGCAGCAGGGCGGCGCGCACAGCCGCACCGCGTCTTCCCATAGGCATCTGGAAAGTCGCGTGTCTAACGTCGCCCAGCGTTGTAAACTCGGGAACTTTTCGCTTCAGCCAGTTCTCCGTCGACTCCCGCGTCGCCCGATTTTCTGCCCGCTCGATGGCCGAGAACCTCGTAGGCCAGCATCACCTGGCGTTTGACCTCGGTGCTTTAACCAGGACGACAGCACCGGTGGCAGCGTCCACCGATTCAACTGCACACCGCAGTCAAGTCGTCAACGTAGGCGGTGACATCTGCTTTTGCGTGACCTCATGTCGCCGTCGCGGTCAACGATCGGTGCTTGCAGGATGGCGGTAAAACACTCGGTTCGCGCCATCAACTTCACCGATGACGTGCTTGATCGGTGGTCTGCCGCACAATCCAGCTTCTCGCCGGATATCGTGCAGGAGGTGAAGTTCTTGGCGCTCGCGAAAGTTCTACGCCTCCGGTGCTGCTTCGGCAGCTTCCTTGCGCCTTGAGAGCTGCGACGATAGCGGTCAGCCATCACCTGCTTTGGTGACAGCAGTTTCGCTTTTCGTAGTCCAGCTCGATTCCAAGCTCTTGGCTTGCGCCACGACAGCCCTCGCGTGGTTGCTTAATGCTTGATGGAGTTGGCACTTCAACATCAGCAGCTTCAGCAGCCTCAGCCTCTTTCGCTGCTCGTCTGAAGCGGTACAACCTCGCCCTCGACAACTTCTGGCCCAGTAGCTGTCTCGGTAGCAGCCTGTCGCTTCTGAAGCGGTTTCCATCATGACAGTGACCCGATGAACGAGTCGTCGACAGCTTCCAATTGTTCGTCGTCAACATCAAACTTCTTGTGGTTTGCCTGGCTGGATAATCCGCCGGCGCGCTGCCCGAATACGCCGTTGTTGACTATCTGTCGACAGCCGTAGCGATACTTTTGGCATTTCGATCCCTTTTATGAAGTTAGTTCATACTTTTAAATTGTAACACAAAAATCGCCCCAGTGGAGGCGATTTTCCTGCGTGTCGGCGGCTAGCCTTTACACTTGATAGCGCAGCTACAAGCCGTAGCCGAATGCGCCTCGCCAGTAAGTGCCGAAGTAACATTTATTCCACCAGCCTTTTTCGCTGTTCTCACCGAGGAAGCTTCAGTGGCTCGTACTCGCGTTCCTGGATAACGAATGGCGTTTGATCTCGCCGGCGACATTGATCAAATACCAATCTTTTTCAGCAGTTAGCCAGTAGAAACCTTGACGCGAGCTGCGTTGTAGTTCGGGTTTCACCGGAACGCCACCAACGACAATGTTCTCTGGCTCAACGATTGCCTTTTGCGGCAGCCTCTGTTGTACAGGGACAACCAACACCAAGTCGAGTTTCTTGTTGACGGCCTTGCCCTTGTCGCCCTTGAAGCTTTAGTATCGCAAGCAACCTTAGCAAAGTTTTTCGGCTGTGTAAGCGGCGTGCTGGTAAAAGTAGTTTGACCGAACGGCAGAGGTCTCTTCGTTGATCGGGTGGTCGGTATCGAAGAAGTTCTGGCCGTCGTAGCATGGCATGTTCTCGCCGTTGGCATCAGCTCGCCATGGATTTGCTCGTCTGGGAATTCTTTTGACTAGTTGGCCAATCGAGCGCGCAGTCGTCAAGTATTTACCGGTTTGGTCGTCCTTGATGTCTGAGTGCTTTAACTTCGACTGAATCTTCGAACTCGCGGTTCGGCAGCGCGTATTTGTAGGCCTTGAGTTTTCGCGGCACGCGCTCGCCTAACATTTCGCGCAAACCGCGTGCATCTGACTAGTCAGCCGTAGTCTTCAGAAGCACCCTTGACCTGACGGTCACTGGCCAGCCCTGTCGAGCTCGATTCGGTCGCTTTGTAAGCCTCGAAGAAGTTGGTCAGATTGATTGTTCTACTGGTTCCATATCTTTTCAACCTTTATTAAACCGTTTTTAGAGCGATGCGGATTTTGCTTGAGCTCAGCACCTCGACGATGTGGCCGCACTCTTTGCCGGCGTCGGCTGGCAAAGTCACCTTATCCACGGTTTGATTATCTTTAACTTTTACATAAGCAGCGATGTCGCTCTGCTTTTGCAGAGAACGCTGCGTTCACGGTGATCACCATATGTCCAGAATTGGACGTGGTCGGTGTTTGCTGTCCCTGCGCCTGCTGACTTGCAGCAACGCCGACAACTTTATCAGCTGTAGGGCTCAGCTGCGTTTGGTCGCCAAGCCCTGCGCGTTCAGCACCGACCAGCGCGCCCTCTGAATGCTCACGCCTGGCGCAGTTTCAGATGGCCGATGTTGCTCTTTGACGAGCAACATCTTTGAGATGAAGTGATTGCAGTCATTTCAAAATCCTTTTATTCGTTACTTTTTACCTCGAGCCATCGCCCGGCATAGGCTGGTGACTTGCCGCCAATTCATCGATCTGCTTTTGTGCTGATGCTGTTGGCTTTCAATCCTTCGACTTCCTCTTGTGACAGATTCTGCTTATCGCTGCGTCGTCTTTGTCGGCTTGCGCCCGTTCGTCGAGCCTGTCTGATTAAATTGTCACGCTTACCGCCTGCTTTTACAAGCTCCTCTAGCAATTCTGTTGTAGATAATTCCAACTTTTGCCGTCGCGGCTAAACCGACGCGGCCGCCGGTTTTGCTCAGGTTCTCGGGTGCAGCTGCATGAACGCGTCTTTTTGAGCTGGGACATCGCCAGCAGACAGCATTGTCTGATAAGCGGTCCCAGCTTTTGCTTGGATTTCGCTCGGCGCGTAGCCGTGAGCCTCGCGCCCGCTCCGGCTCAGGGTTTTCTTTGTCGTCGCCCTCACCCTTTCTTGTCGGTCTCATCTCGTCGGCCTCGCCATCGCCTCATCAGCTTTTTCTGTCGCCGTCTTTGTCCTCATCGGCTTCGCCCTCACGAGACAGGTTCTCTTTGTCGTCGCCCCTCGCCCCTCTTTTTCGTTCGGGTCTTTTGCGTCGGTAATCCGCTTTTTCACAGCCCTCTGCTTGGTCGGCTGGGACTTCTACGGTTTCGCCAGCTTTGACGGTTTTGCTGACATCTTCGCCGTCGTCGTCCTTGACGGTGATGACCACATCAAAGTCGCGGTCATTGGTTACTTCGACAACCTCCGGCTCTTCGCCCTCGGTGTCTTTGCTGAAATGTTTGCGCATTTTTGCAAGCTCCCTCTACTTTATATTTTACTAAACATCACGACCGCATTTGTCCGGCGATTGAAATTATCGAGGTAGGCTTCGGCTGCCTCTACCTCGTCCCGCTTCAATTGCTCGGGTGCTTCATCAAATGCGTTCATGCCAGTGATAAATGGGTCATTGACCAGAGCGACATGCTCTAGCACAATGCCGCGGTCGTCGCCGGTTCGCGTGTCGATGTGCGCCAGCTGAAGCACATTGATACGTCGAACACCAAGTCCCGCTCTAGCCGGTATAAAGCCTCGTGAGTCGCGGATTTCCAGCGTGAGCAGTACACGCCGTCGCCCGGCTTTACAACTTCCTCCAGCCACCACCTCAAGCCGGCGTTAGTCTATTCGTGCCGCTCCAGTGATCAAACGGGATACTTACTCGTGGCAGCGTCGGTATCTTGCCGCTCATTGTCTTTGGCTTCAAAGCTAGCCAGCATCTCACTCACCACGCCTCGTCCAGCAGTTCGCACTTCGCCGTCAAGCGGAGAATACAGCTGGCCGAACGCCGCTGTTGTTTGCGGAAGCGGCGGCTTTCCAGTCGCCCTCTTCACCCCTTGTCCTTGGCGGATAGTGTTGCTGTGGAGAGCATCACTACCGTTCGTGTGTTGTTGGGTGATTAATCTTTGTCATGACATCACTCCGTTTTAACACAGCATATTTTCATCGCACTTTTCAGGTAGATGGCTGCAGCAGCTGGCTTCCTGCCAATCCGCCGGCGATGGTCGGCAAACCAGTTATCTCCGGCTTCCTCTTCCTCCTCGGCAAGCACCGCATCCAGATACAGCGGCACCTGAAGTGGATTGGCGTTTTGCCACGGCGTCGTGGCGTATTCCTCTGGTGTTGCTATACCTTTTCGTCCAGCTTCCGCGGCAGGTCTGACGGTCTTCTTGTCGAGGATCGCCGAGTAGGACGCATCGGTCCAGATGTCCTCGTCATATTTCTTAAACAGGTTCTATGCTTCGGCCGGTGTTGATTGGTTCGGCACTGCCACGGTATTGCCTGGCTTGGTGTGGGCGGCTAGGGTATGCTGGCAGAGCTATCGCCAGGTCGTCCAGCACACATCACGTCGATAGCCCTCGCTGACAATGCCACGGCGCGCATCTCGCGCTCAGAATCCTGGCCGCCAACCAGCGCGGCTATCTCAGCCTCAACATCACCGAACTGCAGGTCGATCAAACTCTGCGCTCGGTCGGCTATTCCGCTGCTTGTCGGTCTTTGTCCGTCGCCGGCGCTAATTTGCCGAGTTCGTTCGCTGCTGCGGTTTTGCCGCACTGAAGCCGTCTGTCATTTGCTGTTTGAAGCGTTTGAAGTAGCGTTGTCGCAATTTCTGGCTAACTTTATGACTCAGCTCCTGCCCTGCTTTTCAAGCGTTTTGAGCGCTTCCAGTGCTATGCCCTTCACCGCCTCGAATATCGATTCCAGTCTCCGTATCGAGCACATCCTCGAGCGTGCCCATGCCTGCCGGGCGCGGACAGGTTTACGTTTTCTCAGCGTCGACCAGTCTCGCGCCGCCATGTCGGTCTCGGCGCTGCTCGATACGGAGAGGTCCCTCAGTTCGCGACCCCTGCCTCGAGCTCGCCTCCGCCTGAGCCTTCTTTCAATCCTCGCTCTGGGTCAATGCCCATCTATGAAGAGCCATACGTTCCACAATCGATTGTACCAGCTCGTCGGACAAGTGCTTCTGGCCGCTGCGATAGGATCTGGGTGAACGATCGGACAACATGCGTTGACTGTGCTGTCGGCCAGCTTCTTGGCAAAGCTAACCGTGGATAGCTCGGTCAGCGAAAGTTCAGCTCCGTCAGGTCTGCATCAAATAGGCATTGATGTGGTACTCGACGTTCTTCATGATCCCTCAAGCACCAGGGTTGAGTAGGTCGGTCTGGTCTTTGCTCAATGCCCAGCTTCCGCCCGGGTGTCACCGAGCATGCATTTCGCCTGGGTAGCGCAGTCGTGGTCAATATTTCGCGGTTGCTGGTGGTCAATAAAGCGGCATGATGTCCACTCGCTGGTTCGTGCCTGGATTCGCCACTGATAGCCGAACGGCAGCACCACAGCGCTGCGTTCATATCCTCGACTGTATCCGATAGCCGTTCAGCCACGTCGCTCATCTGGTCGTCAGATGTCGCTCGCCCGCGGCGGTGCGGTGCGTGGCGGCACTGATCCGGATTGGTGCCTGCAGCCGGGCTAGTACAGCTTGTGCTACTCCTCGCAGTGGTGAGGCGGCCGCAGTGAATAAAGCTCTCGCCTTTGAGCCCAGTTGCGTTCCTCGCTGCTCGTGAATAGGAACGACTTCTCCACCGGTATGTGGACCGGGCTCTTCGCCTGGATTTATCCGCTGATCAGCTCCGTCGAAGGCCGCCCTTTGTCGTCGGTCTCTAATCGTTATCGCGTTTGCGTCGTAGCCGGCAATCTTGCGGTAGACGATCTGCCGTCGGCGCTTTAACGTGTAGACTTTTCAAAACAGCGATAGCCTCGCCTCCAATGCTCGCATAACATCCTCAGCTTCAGCACCGGTGGGAATGGCGTTGACATGCCGCCGCGGCTCTGGGGGCAACTCGAAAGAATTTCTTACTAGTTCGGCCTGCTCGCCGGTCGGGTCCAATTCTTCGTCGGCTTCAGTCGCCCACCTCGCTCGCCAAAATCGGCAGCGTCAGCGGAGTTGCCGATGATGCTAAGGAATGTGCCGTCGATGCTGCGTAGCTTCTCTCAAAGTCGGCCGCCTTGAGCTTGCGGTTTGTCGATTGCGTACTTCTCGTACAGCTTCTGCATCTTGGTCCTCCGCCGAGCCAGTTTGCTGGTCGAGCTGCGGTGTCCGCTTCGTCGTTTTTGTCTTTGGCAAATGTTGGGCTGATATTCATTGAGCGCGCTTCCTGCTTTGTTATAGCTTTATGGAAAATCATTTGTACACCATAGCCATTATTTTTGTCGCCTCCTCGCCACCGCGATTCGCTGGACTTCAGCCTGCCGCACAAAGTTGGCGAACGCGTACATCAGGCTGTCGGCTCGGTCTGGTGAGCGGTGCAGGCGTTTCTTCAGCTGTTTTAGCTCACGGCGATTCCTTGCCGCGCAATGTCGTAGCGGATTGTTGATGGTTCGGCGGCCAGTTCGGTGAATTCTGGCGGTATGTAACTTGCCGCTCTCTGAATCGCTTCGGCCAAGTTCCACCCCACAGCTGCGACCGCAGATTCACGAATGTCAGCCCGGTATCGTCTTTGCGCGCCGATGAGTTGTTGAGTATGCCGACCACGCCGTCGGATCTTGTCGTGGGTCAATTTGTCGACCACGCCGCCGCCGAGGCCGTCCTCGTCAATGCCGATGAACTCTGGCGCTGGATAAATCATCTTGACGCGGGCTGCTGTTTGCTCAGCGTGCCTCTTTTCGAGAATGCGTGCTGGTTGCGAGTAATGCGCCTTTGCGTCTGGTGATGACAGTCTTGTCGTCTCCGAAGCGTGCCACGTCCACACCGACGCTCAGCGGCTCGTCTTTCGCTCTGCGCAGCCTGCAGCTCCGCCAGTCGCTCCGGTGTCATTGCCGCCTCGATGAACTCTAGCGGTATGAGCGTATTGACTTCGGCTGTCGAACTGGCCACACGCGGCTCTGAAACATCGGCGTGTCCACTCCCCAACGCGTTATCTTGTCGGCGTCCCATTGCGGCGATGATGATACGGCGCGACAATCTCCAGCGCCTCTCGTCCAGATTCTTCATCCTCGATGGTCTCGATTCCGTTCATGTGAAGTTCGGCGTATCGAAGCAGCTGATTCGTATCTTGCAGCTTTTCGGATCGATGTGGTGGCTGGTTTAGCAAAACGTGCCGCTCAGCTTAGTGGGTTTCAATGAACAACAGCGTGCGCCGAGTGATGTCATGATGGCTACGGCGACGCGAATGTCTCCTCGGACACCGGCGGCCTCATGACAATCACCAAAAATGTTACCGCTCGCCGGGTGGAATCCCTGGATCTCTGTCGGTTGCCGGAGCTAACGCCAACCGCGAACCATTCGTCTGAATATTCCAGCATGGCTTTCAGCAGGCGGCCGCTCCTCGCCATGGCGGATTCTTTGTGGATTGGCGCGGATCTGTCGCCAGAGCAACTCTCGACCTGGCGGAACGTCGGCGCGGTGGTCACCACGTAGCTATTCTTGTATGTGTTTAGGGAACTGGTGAGCGGCTCGGGCGGCGAGGGTGCGTCTTGCCAATGCCGTGGCAGCTGGCGAAGCGGTCATGATACGGTTTTTGGCAATCGCTCGCAGCACCTCCCGCTGCTTATCCCACAGGTTGTCGCCGATGACGTCCCTCTACGTAAAAGTTCGGGTCTCGACGGCTGGCTTCCATGACGGCGGCGATGGCACGCGCTTCATCAAGATTCGCCGGCCTTTTTCATCTGCTTCCTTGAGCAACTGCTCAGCCTGCCTCAGCGCTTCCACCAGGTTTAGTGTCGCGTTCTTGATCGTCGGTCGGATCCAGTGGTCTTGTTGATGACGGTCGGCAAGCTCAGCGTGTTTTTCGTTCGCCGTCGATGGCGGCTTGAGGGCGTAAATCGATGAAGCCACGTCGCCGGTCTTTTTGGCTGCCTACCACTTTAGAGAGTTCATGGCTGCATATCTGTGCGTTTCTCCATATGCCCTAAGTGAGCGGTATTTCGCTCGGATATCATTTTGCGTGTCGTCCATAGTCTCTCGAGCGCTCTGTCCATACAGACCTTGCGCTTCTCCGTCCATTCATGTTTCGCCGCGTAAATTGCAAACTGTCCTGTTACTTATCCCATATTTTGGCTATGCCGAGAAGTGGTCATCTTTGAATTGGTCACGTATTCATGCTCGGCTTGAACCACGTCCCATTTATACGTAGGCACTGCTGTCTTTTGCGTTTTGTTTTCGTCATACTGCTTTGTCTTAGTCATTGATAGCTCCTAGCCTTTTCTGTCTTAATAATACCAAATTTGTTTTAATCAATGCTCTACCACTCTTATGTGTGGCTACGTGGCTTCTGGTGCGATTGTTTACTGCTTACTACTTGTAAGTTTTCCACAGGTTACTCGTACTTTATGCGTATTTTATCCGTTTTATTTGAATAATGGTTGACTTTTTATCGCTCGTGTTTGCTATACTGATAGTACAATCAATTAAACGAAAGGACTACCAAAATGACAACCTTGCAAAGAGTTACGACACACCCACAGCTACTACACATCTCAATTCCAGGAGCGGCGGCATGGAGCTGGTCGGCACTGAATTCAAAAGATGTTGATGAGCTGGTTGACGCTACTCACAAAGAGCTTGACCGTCGCTTCGCTGAGCGTGGCGAGTTCGTCCGCCTGTCAAACAAGCAGAAGACGATGTGCGGCCCTGCATACATCTGCGGTAAGATTATAGACGGCATCATAATTACCACCTACTACGAGCATGATGCAGCCAAGGCTAAGAGCTACCGCCGCTTAAAGTAGCCCCTGGCAAGATAGCAGCCGGCGGGGATTATCCGCCGGCTTTTTGGCTACTACCGATTCCGATTCAACACACCAGAGATTTTGCAGCAGGCTTCTGACATTGTCCACGAACTGGCTATAGATAGAAGTTTCTCCTCGCCTTGATCACTCAGCTGCAGCTTGAGGTACGGATCATCTGATCGACGTCGAGTTTTAGCCAATCCTCGAACATGTCGCCATTAGTATCCGTCTCTTGGTTGACCATGGGAATACTGGTCTTGGCGTTCTCCGCCGACCGTTTGGCTACGACGAGTGCCGCGCTTTGATCTGTTGTAGTCGCCGCGATCAGCTTTATGAAACACGCACAGCTTGTCGTCAAACCTCACGCAGAGCCTGCCGCATTTTTCGCATGATGGCCACATGGTTAGATCTCCCTCTCGACCATCCGATAGTCGCTCCAGCAACGCGTCCAGTGCGGTTTCTGCAGCGCCACATATGTCGCCTATTGATAGCCTGCGTCGTTGTCGTAAGATGCCACCCAACCATATCTGAACGATCCTTGCCGAGTGGAGAGCGTCAGCATGCCGTAGATCGAACCCATCAAGAATGCGGTTCGGCAGCTCTCCAATAAATAGTCGGCTGTAATCTCGGCGCTTCATCAAAAGACTTGGCGAGACTGACGCCTTTTACAACCTCTGGCAGCTCGCCCTCTCGCCTGATGAACAATCTATCTTCTGGTGTCCACCCAGGCTTCAGCTCGTGCAATCTGTTTTGCAAAGGTCGAATGTACGTAGCGTAACCATCTTTGTTAGTCCTCCTCTCCCCGCTATAAAGCTTTACCGATTGTGTCGATCATCTCCGGTATCCGCTCTTTCGCGTCGGCATACTCTTTGTCAAATGCACAGTATTTTGATATGTCTTTGATGATTTTTGTAGCGGCCGCCATATGTTCCAAATTGTCGGGATCGAGATCCCAGTTCTGAAATCCACCCACCACGTGTCCCAGCTCAAATACCAGGTCAATCATCAGGTTGTGCATGCCGAGGCTGGTTTGCGGCTAACTGCACTGTTTTATTTTCTGATTCCATTTTCAATCTCCTGATTTGTTCGGGGCGCGGCGATTGTCGCTGTCACCCTGTAGCTTTATTATCGTCCATTTGCTTTCTAGCGGCTTTGCGAACCTGGACGCCGTCCATGCCAGCCGCCATCATAACGGCTGGGTGTGATCGCGCTCCAGCTTCTCTCGCTCTTTTTCAGTCAGCTCTCGGTCGTCACTCGCCGTCATCTCTTCTCTCAAAAATTCAGGCGATGTACAGCTGTTGCTTGATGACGAATGCCGTGCTGAGGCTGTTTAATATTTGGCGGCGTTCTTTGCGAAAATGCCAGCAGATAAACGTTTGCCGCATGCTCGGTCTCGATGAATGTCGCCTTGTTGCACCTCAAATGCAAAGCCGGTTGGTTTATTGTTGTAGTACAATACATTGAGCGTTTTGTGGTCTTTGTCCATTCCAAAGTTCATGATGACGCGAGCGATGACGCTCACTTCATCTTTAGTCAGCCGGCCGAGTATGAGTCTGCGTTCGGTGATCTCGTCGTTTCGTGCCAGCCAGCACTTGGTCAAAGTCCAGGTGCTTCTTCTCGCAGATCTGCGCGTAGGATTCTTAAAGCGTTTTCTTTTCTCCGCTGAACGCCCGAGCGGGCGAGCGCAATTATTCGCAGGCTGCGCTCGTTAAGTTTCGGCACTTCATCTATCATCACTCTCGTCCTCGCGATCGTCACTGTCATCTTTTCCTTTATCAATTCCCCACCAACCGATACGGTACCCTGATATTGAGCCTTGGCGGAAGCCCAATGTGCCGTTATCGTTTTCATTGTCAATCTCTGGCAGTGGCGCTTCCGGATCATCAATCACGCCTAAGCTACAGCGTAGATATTCTCTGCGATATTTTTCGGCCGGCGCGGATTGCAGGTAGCCTAGCTCGCCGTAGTAGGCGATTGCTCCTGGGTTCACTAGGGTAAGCCAGCGCCGGCACAAGTCTGTGGCTCTTCAGGTTGTACACCAGATACCATTTTGGCTGGGCGAGCTGATCCCACTTCCGTCTGAAGCCGGTCTGGAGAGCGGCGCGTTGGATTCTGACTTTGGCGCGCTGCGAGCCATGCGGGCGCGGTACGCCTCCTTGCAGGTTTTGAAAATTAAACCTAAATTTCGAAGTTCGTTGTCGGATTCGTCGTCTCAGCCAAACCTTTTTAGCCGGTGCTGGTCGGCCGTTTAAATACCAACAGTAATCGCCTTTGGCTGGCTTGAATGAGATGTCGCCCGGAATCGATTCCTACTAGCTGAAACCAGTAATTGAAGTTTACGACTTCGCCTGTGTCGAAAAAGTATTCACTCTCGCCGCTTTTTAATCTCAAACATGCCGACAGCCCTCCTCGACCTCGAATATGTCACCGGCTTTAGCGTTCGGCAGGTCGTGCTTCAATCTGTATTGTGTCATTTCGCCTCCCTGATTTTTGTGTTCTGAATCTAATATCGATGCAAGCGTTGGTGCGTACTCTGCGTCGAGCTTCTCCCACCGCTGGCCGTGGCAAATTCCAACAGCCAAAATGGCGAACATCGCCCAGGCTCTCACAGCTTGGATTGCTGCGTCCGCCTCAAGTCCAGGTGTTTGATCATCCCTGCCGGCGACAGATCGTAACCGCAGATAACGTCGACGTCTTCGCGCAGCAAGTCTCGCACCTCGAAGCTTCCGTCTTCGCGGTAAAGCGTGGCGGTGACTTCCACCGGCCGTGGATAACCGATCGCGTAGGCTGGGCGCGTCGCGACGGCCACTGGTCTAAAGTCGACGATAGCAGCGTCCTGCGTGATGTCGTTTCGGTAATACATCAGGCAGCGAATCGCCAAGTGCCGCGCCATGTATGCACCGCTCCGGTCGACTTTGGTGAAGTCCTTGCCGCTGAAAGCTCCGCCGCCGATCGGCACTCGCGGGCCGTAGTTATCGATGGCCAGCTTGCGGCCAGTCGAGGCCGGTGTCAGCATCAAAGCCGCCAATATTCCAATCGCCGGCTGGGTTGATCAGCACCGATAGGATTTATCTGCTGCAGCGACATCATAATCGAGCAGCACAGCTCGACAGCCACTTCTCGATGATGTTTTTGATCTCGTCGCGGCTCATTCCGCACCAGCTAGCGACGATCGTCTCAAGGTCGCCGTTGTGATCAAGCGTCACCTGCGTTTTGCCATCTTGCAGTTGGCTGCGGCCAGCTCTCAGGTGACTGCTTAGCTTCGCGCCAAAGCAGACCTCAGCGGCATCAGCTCTTTGTCTCGGCGGTTGCGTAGCCAACCATCACGCCTTGATCGCCAGCGCCGTTGTTGTCGACACCGTTCGCAATCTCCGGGGGCTTTGCTCGACAATGTTCACGATGATTTTGGTTTTTCGTTCGCGATTGTTCTGCGAGCGATGTCCTCGTAGCTGACTTCGGCTTTTTGTAGTCACCTCGCCGGCGATCACCAGCAAGTCGTGGCCGCCTAACGTTTCAACCGCCACTCGTGATTTTGGGTCTTGGCGCAAGCAAGCGTCGAGGATCGCGTCAGCTTATCCGGTCGCATATCTTGTCCGGGTGACCCGGAGCCACCCATTCTGCATGTCACTCTCATGTTAGCCTCTGTACCTTTGTCAGCAAGACAACGTCCGTTACGCTTGACTTCCCTTGACCTGATATCCAGCTGGCACTGCTGGCTCGGCCTTTAGTGCTTCAATCCCTTTTTCGTCGAGAAGAAGTAAATCGTGTTTCTGCTTTATTTCGCAGCGTAGTGACGGCTGTGACAGATGGTACGTCACGCCCTCGGCTGCTTGTGTATTCAAATGGTTTTGCTTCCATCTTCAGTCTCCATTCTGATTATATTACTTTTACCTCTGGTGTCGCCGCTTCCCAAATCGTCCTCGCGACCAATAAAGCGAGCGTAGCGCTTTGCGCACCACATCGACATATCGCTCGTCAAGTTCCATTCGTTCGGCAAATCCTACCAGTCTGTTCGCAAGCGATAAGAGTTGAACCCCCAGCGAATAAATCGAGCACCGTCTCGCCGGCTCGGCTCGAGTTCAGAATTGCTTTGGCAGGCAGCTTCACCGGTTTGCTTTCGTCGGTGTTCATGACGCGACATTCTCGCGGTCACGATTTTCCAGACGGAGGTGTCGTCCTCCTCTTCCTCGGTCAGCAGCGACTCTCGCCCAATTTAGCAGCTCTGCGTCGCTTGGCTTAAATTCCCAAATGCGTATACTGCTTGCGGTCGCCATAAAACAGACCGATTTTCCGTCAGGGACGTGTAAAGGATTGGCTCGTGCTTCCACCGGTAATTGCCCCACCCCATGCTCGCGACCGGCTTCACCTGAGATAATCTGGCAGCGTACGCCGTAGCCGTTTTCATTCAGCGCGTTTTCAAATTCGCGGTGCGTTCGGCTGGCGTAGCAAACGTACGCCGGCGCCGTTGGCTTTGAGGCGAAATTTCATCGTGAGAACACCGCTTCCAGAAATTCCTGAATTTCGCGTCGTCCCATGTGTCATTTTTAATCGTGTTACTGGTGTTCCTTGCCCCGTCCAGCGTAGTTCACGTTGTACGGGGATCGGTGAATACTCACCGCTTTTTCAATCGGCGTCAACTTCTCGACGTCAGCCCTCGCTGGTCAGAGTCGCCGCACATGATTCGGTGCTGGCTCGCTGATAAACTGCTCCGCGCTTCGAGTTGATAGGTCTCCTCGATTTCGGGGACTTCGTCCTCGAACACTTCGGATCCTCGGCATGTCGCCGATTATTTCAGCGATGGTCTTGACCGACTGGTCTTCTGGAATCGTCAGCTCGCCGAGCGTTTCAATGTCGATGTCGGAGTTCTTGCTAGCAAGTCAGCTAGCTTGTTCTTCCTCGTAGCTGCTAGGCCATGTTGTCGCGCATCGCCCACCGAACGCTAGCTTCGGGTCGTCCGTGTCAAGAATCGACACCCACACGTCCGTCACCGCCAGTTTCGCAGGCTTCGCATTGCATGTTTCGCCGACAACGATTCCGCTGCGAGTTACCATGACCGGCGGTTATGGCCGTCTGGCGTGATGGCTCGAACTTTTTCGATATCGCGGATTGGCGGTTGAGCTTCGCCGGCTTGATGTCTCGCGGGTTTTTATCCGTCAAGTCTGCGAACTTCGCGTGTAGATGCGGCCGTCTTTGAGCCGAGTTTTTAATCATCGGCTTGGCTCGCGGTTACTCCTGCGGCGGCTGATTCGCCCCCTCTAGAGCCGGCGATTCGCGCCAGCTGCGGTCTGGCCGCAAAAGCCTCCCGTATTGCCGTTTCTACCGCCGATTCGTCCGATGTCGCGATAGAAGTTCGGATTATTTTGTAGGTTTTTAGCCGCAGCCTTTTGCCGCCGGCTACAGTTCCAGCCATGTGGTAGCTCCTTCTCGTTTAGTTATTGTGCTTATCATTATAACGCTTGCTACCCCATATTTCAAGCCCTCTACTTGGGATTCTTGAAAATAAACAGCCGGCTTGGATTTTATTTTCTGTCGCCGTCTCTGTTCCATGGTCGAGTTTTCCACAGTTATCCACAAGTTTTCCACAGGCTTGATTTGACGCGGGGGGTGGTGAGTTATCATGGTGGCATGTCGCTGAGCATTGTGGGCTCGCAAATCTCTAACAGGGGGCGACGGTAAGGATATTAAAAAGCAAAAACCCAGAGCTGCTACTCTGGTTGTGTTCTTGCTGGGTCTTGAGAGACTGTAAGGATATTACTCTTTAATTGTAGCACGCCAGGGGTGAAAAGGCAATACTTTTTATGGGTACTGTACAGAAAACAGTGACAGAAAAAGAAACAGCCAGAGATCTCAAATCAAGACTTGACAAATATAAAAAGGAATAGAATACAGTACACTGTAGACGATTCGGTAGGCGGATCTTCGCTTCCGCCAGTCGAAGCTCGCAGTCGTTTGCTGATACTGCTAGATGAGAGGGTCACCGACCCGAAGTTCTTGCCATTTTATTGCAATGCGATACGCGCTGGGTCGCGATAAGCTTGCCTGCGCTCAATCGATGGCCTTAGCTCCGGGGCGTGAAAACCCAGAGCGTATGTTCTCGTGGCTGCTTTATAAAATGAACTGAGGGGCGGTCAAGTGAGCCGCGCCGACGCTGACGCTCGCGCTCACGAGATGGAAAAGCCGCGGCGTTGATCATGTCGTGGTACTGGCGCGCTCGAGCGAAGCAGCGAAATGAAGAGCCAGAGGAGCTAAATCCGGATGATGGTGCTTCTGGCGAAAGATGCAGCTACATCACGCATGTATTTTATCGAATACCATCAGGGAATCGACACTCGATTGCTACGCTCACATTTTTACTGTCAAAACCGCTGACGGCAAAAAGCACCGGCTGTAGCTTAGCGTCGCCGCACAAACAAGACAGGCGATCCTGTTTACTGGTGTTCGGCCTGCGGTCGAGTTTTCAAAACTTGGGAGGAGATTCACGATCATCTCGAGTTTTCCACAACCCCATAAAAATCTCTGAATAATCTTTGCTGAAAGTGTTGACTTTATCGCTCGTGTTTGCTAATATAAGAGTACAATCAATTAAACGAAAGGACTACCAAAAATGCTTTCACTCATATCAACTTCTGAACCTAAGCTCAAAAAGAGCTATACGAAAAATTGACCACTCTCGTCGACGAGGAGCTTCGGAGACCATTGAAAGTGAAGCCGGAGAAACCTGGGAAGAGGGACGTGGCTGAAAAATCCAGGACATCAGAACAGTGACCGACGCTCTTGAGCGCCGCCTGCTGGGAGAGGAGCTTTAGTGACGAACAATATCGCAGTGGCGGACGCGTTTAATGGCGTAGTCCGCCCCTCGCCGAGGGCGACCGCTTTGTGGTCACCTTGCCAGTCGCAGCGACCGCAGCCGATGAGGGTTCGTGGGGGCTTGGCTGCTCGGCCGGTAATTACGCCGGCGTCTATCGGCTTCCGGAGGATTTTCACCCAACCGATTGCGCTGGAAATCCACAGCTATACTGTACTTATAGCAAAGTTCGCCTGATCCGGTTATTTAAGAATTGAGGACAAAAATGACAAAGATTAATGTTGTAAATTTAGACCTACCAGCTCCCGCTCCAGTGGCGGTCAATCCGCCGCATGAATGCTTGTGCGATTTTCTGCTGATGTCGCCGGCTCGAGCGGTAAATCACGATGTCGAGTTTCCGTTTCGTGTCTGCGAATGCTGCGGTGGTCTAATTGATGAAGATGCAATGATGGCTTATAACGACTATTATGGCTACTCTGGCTTCGATGAATGCTATGGAGGAGGATTATGCCGCCGTTTAGAAAAACTGAAAATGTTGGCCGCGTCCTAGCCGTTCCGCTGGCAAGGCTTAAAAAGCAAAAACAGACGAGGAGCTGCTGATGATAGCCAAGTCTCGGCTGGCTACGCTTGCCGGCGCGATCGGCTGGTCTGGAGGATCGCTTCGCTGATATCTCCGCGAAAGGCTACCGCTCGTCGCCAATCGAGCATATACTACGCTGATGCCTATGCTTTGTTCGCAGTCAATGAGCTTATCAATCAGCAGCGTGATGACAGCTCGACCTCTGATTTTTGGGGAGTTTTCCACAACCCCATAAAAATCTCGAATAATCTTTTGCTGAAAGTGTTGACTTTATCGCTCGTGTTTGCATAATATAAGAGTACAATCAATTAAACGAAAGGACTACCAAAATGTACCAAGCAACCTATTTTATCAAAACCGACCACGACGCGATAGCTTTCAACAACCCTGATGATGTCGCCGGGCTTCTAATCATGATGGCCTCTACGGCCGATTTCATGCTCGAGCATAACCAAGTGATCACCATCGAGCTTAGAAAGACAACCATCGATGGGCGTACTGTTTCTGGCTGCTGAGGAACTTGACGATATACTTCGCAATAAGCTTTATGGCTACAGCGTTCACTTCACTGCAGTCGACTTCAGCACTGCAACCACCACGTTTAGCGATGCCCGATGCGCCGACTTATAGTCGGGACATCGGCCTCCCTTGATGATTAAAATTAAAAAGAAAGGAATCACCATGAAATTACCAAAATAACCAAGCGTAGCGTCCTGATCGCTTCTCGCCATAGTCGCCGTGACATTTTCTGGAGGCGTGGCATGTTTTGCTTTCAGTCAAGCTCCTGAACCACCCTCACGCCGCCACAGAAGTAAAACAGACGCTAAAAAGCAAAAAGGAGGAAAAGTCGGCCACGTCCGGCGGAACACCCTCAGAGATGCAAACAACCGAACAGGCTGACCAGTCTGCTGCTGTTTCTGCTGGCAATCGTCCAAGTGTGCATAGCAGTCGAAATACTGAAGCGCGACGACCGGTAGCTCAGCCTCAGCCGGCCTCTCCTGCGCCTGCGCCTGCCCCAGCACCATCGCGCCCCGCTCCGCAGCAGGGAGCGCCACATTCCGTTCACCACTAAGCCGGTAACGCCCGGTAATCGGAATCGTATGCCGGTACTGTCGGCAGTGTCCGTTTTATGAGATGGCTGGTGAAAAAGGCAGCGTTCCGCCTGCTGGGTTATACTTGCAACTCTGACTGGACTCATTGTATAATTGAAAAATCAAATTAAACGGAGAACTGCCAATGCAAGACAAACGGGCAATGCAACCACGTAATCGCGCTGGGCGTCGCCGGCTAGCAAAAGCTTATAAAAGCTTTCAAGCCAAAATCTCGCATGGTCTGGCGCACTGAATAAGCATATGAAAGAAGCACAGCTTCGCCGCGAGCTGAAAAGACAGGAGAGCCAAAAATGGCGCTTGAAAAGCCATCGACCAGCGCTTGCCCGGCGAGCAGCCGGTACAGGGCATGCTATTGAATCCGGGCCGATGATGAGCCTGCGAGGTCAACGTCCAGCCAAAATCTCGCGAGAGTTTCTCAGTGCTATTTACTCGGCTCATTCAAACATTTGCGGGTAGCAGCTCAAACTTCGCACCGCGAAAGAAAACCGTGAGGATCTGGTTGGCGATCTTGAGCAAAAGCAAGGACCTTGACGACTTGAAGTCTCAGGTCTCGCTCGGCTCGCGACAAGCTGGCGATCGCCATTTCGGAAGAGTCCAGCCGTTCGCTCCGCCGACGAAGGCTGGAGGCCGCAGTCGCTGACCTCGGCCTGGCTACAAAAGTGATGTCTGATCTGCTGGTGGTTTTATTCTGCCAGAGTTTAACAGTCGCACGGTTGATGTCGATGAGCGTCGCCTCATCGTCTTGACCGCTAAGCTCCAGCAGAGTAGAGGTTGAGCAATTGTCTCTATTCTGATATCATTGTTGTCGAGCGTCAAGTTCGCCCTAGGTGATGCCACCCTTACCTAGAGCAGACCAGGCGCCCGACAGTTGCCTCAGGTAAAAGCTTTAGAATTGGTGGTTCGACTCGTCTAGCGAAGCGTGGTCAGCGCCTGGCCACGACGGTATCCGGAAAGGTCCCCGTCCGCGAGCGGGGATCGTGGTATCAAAATATGGGGTTGACTTTTCGCCCATGTTCGGCTAAACTGGAAGTAGGTAAAATAAATGAAAGGACTACCAAGTATGACAACACCTGAAATATCAACCTACTAAGCCTGCCGTCGATCCAGAGAAAGATGCCAAGCAGGTCGTCGCTAAGAATACGAAGACGCCTCTATGCTGACATCGTGCCTCTCGCTGCTGGCCTTTTGACACACACGCGGATCTCAAAGAGAAGATGCTCATGACGCTTCATCGCTCTATTCTCGGCCTCACCAAAAACGGCCAGGCTCGGCCGCTCGAGGACTGAAGCTGTTTCTGGCGGTGGCCAGCAATACGGCCTGAATCCATTCAAAATGAAAATCTACGCGGTCTATATGTGGGATTCGTCTCGCGAGTCGCGGTGAGCTAACGCCGATCGTTTCAATCCATGGCTTGCGCAAAATGGCGCGGGCTGGCGGGTGTATATACCCACACAGCGCGGCCGTACTCACGTACGATCAGGGACAAAACTTCCAGAATCCGTCACCGTACCTGTGTTCGGCCTGTCCCTACAGCGAGACTGCGCCCCTCACGAAATAACGCGATATCAGGCGTTTTGCAAGAGTCTGTTAAAGCTAATAAGGGCAAGCCGACCGGTAATTTGGGAGAACTATGCCGCGCGTCATGCCTCATGAAATGTGCTGAGGCGAACGCTCTCGCGCCGGCTTTGATATCGCTGGCATTTATGATCGAGGAGACTGACTTCAAATAATCGTAATCGAGGGAGAGAGCAGTTGATGGCGAATAGAGTTGATCTATAGTTATTCTGCCATCATTTCATTCTTGCGAAAGTCAGGTAGAGTTTCACAAGCGTTATGTCGCTGGTATTTGGGATAACGCTACATCGCCGGCTGCGATCGTCGGCACGGCTTTCATAAAAGCGCTCGAGGAATACTACAAAGGGGCTGATATTCAAGCGTCGGTTTCGGCTGGGCTGGAGATAAACTTACCAGCGATCCGCAAAAATCGACTATGGCAAAAGCAGCAGTCGCGAAAATGATCAAGGATTACACCACCTTGATAAATAAATACTTGAGGAAGCTCCATCGTATCACAAGATTCTTGACATCGAGGTCAAGCTTCGCGAGAGTCGGTTGCTGGCGTTCAATAGTTTGCCAAAATCGACATGGTTGATGAAGACAATGGTAATGCTTGGCGAGCGACTATAAAACCGTCGGGGCTTATTCCCGGACGACGAAAGAACTAAGTATCTTTTACAGGGGGCTACATCTATTTGGTTGTGGCCGAGAAGCACTACGACCGCGAGTTCGCCGGTGTCCGCTTCGGCGAAAATCAAACGATCCATCAATCGCGATGGCTCGCCGCAGCGCCGCAGGGTCGTCTATGACCGCGAATCGGTTCTGGCGTTCGCTCCGGTTGCTCAAAAGATAATCACCAATGTGTTTGCCTACGTCCAGTGATGACCACTCGAAGTTCTTCCCTAATCCGGAGCGATACGCTCCAGCGGCGTGGAATCGATGGAGCTGGTTTCTGAATATGGAGGTCGGCTTTTGATGCCGCTCGCGTCAGAAGCGGTCAAAGGGTAGCTGAGCAAATTCTGCCTCGCCACGTCACTGCTCGATATCGATGGCTCCGGGACGGCTACGCCAGAAGAGCTTATCCTGCGTAAATTTACCGAGTTTGGTATCGGCGGTATCTCTGGCGATACTCACGTCGGCGCTTCGGTAATCCAATACACTTTCAAGCCTAACCGCGGCATCGCCATGAGCGCCATTGCTAAGCGTGCCGACGATATTGCCATCGCGCTTCAATCGAAGTATGTGCGTATCGAAGCGCCGATTCGCGGCACTGACCTGGGCTTTGGTATTGAAGTGCCAAATGAAAACCGGCGCAGTCGTTCCGCTTGAGGACGACAAGCACCTCAAGCCTGGCACGATGGAGATTCCGCTCGGCGAGGACGTGTTCGGCGAGATTCACTACGGCGACATCGACCAAAATGCCGCACCTGCTCATCGCTGGTCAAGACTGGTGCTGGTGCGTCTGTCATGCTCAACGTGATACTTCACGCTTTGACAAAACAGCTAACTCCTGACGAGCTTCAGCTGGTCTTAATCGATCGAAGCAGGTGGAGCTGTCGCTGTACGACGGCGACCCGCACCTATGGAACGATATCGTCATCACACCGGCCGACGCTGCGGAGGTTCTCCACGGCATGGCCCGAGCAGATGGAGGATCGCTACGGCCGGCTTCTGAGCCTGGCGTTCGCACCATCGACGACTATAAAGGCGGAAACATGCCGCGCATTCTGGTGGTCATCGATGAGTTCGCTCGATCTTCTCGCTGAGCTGATACTGGCTCGGACATCAAAAATATTGACTGCAAAGAGTTCGCGGCGTTTATGAACGAGGCTACAGCTATGAGCCCAACTGGCCGCATCACTCATGCTGCAGGTGTCACTCAAAGGCTCCATGAAGTCGTCCGCTCCTGAGCTGCGAAACGTCGATTATCGCCTGGCGCAGGAGCTCGCGCCGTCGGTATTCACCTGGTGCTGGCTACTCAGCGGCGAGTGCCGATGTTGCCACCGGCCTCATCAAGGCAAAATATTCCAGCCAAGATGGCGTTTTGGCGTTACCACAGTATGAACTCGAAAAATTATTCTTGATCAAACTGGGGTGAATCGCTAACTGGCTGCTGATGATATGTTGTATCAAGATCCGCGCTCGAAGAGCCTGCAGCAGCTTCAGGGCTTGTATATTTAATCGAGAAAAGGAGGAAATATGGACATTCTCGAAATTCAACTTCATAATCAAGATGGTGCTGGGTTGGCGGTGCTGTCATAATCGGGATATTTATTCCCCAGCGTTGTCGTCGGTTCGGTTCGCGAACTGATAAAAATCTTTAACGGCAATCTTGGACGATAAGAAAGGCAAAAAATAAGGTGGGTTTTGTCGTGGCAGAAAACAGGCGGCTGCGCTCCGGGCGTGCAAGCTCACAAGACCCGGACTACTTTCGGAAGCTCGCTCAAAGGTGCGCCGTCGGGGGTCGCAATGCTGGCTGCGACCGGCTATCAACTAGCCGCGAGCTGGCAGGTTTGCGGCAGGCAAAAGAAAGCGGCGAAACGCGCCGCCAGACGGGCCAAAGCCGCCGCGCTGCACGGTGGATTACATAATGCCGCCGATCAATCCGATGGAACGCTGGCTCGGCTGGGTGAGCTACCGGAGGCGAAGCTAAGTAGACATGCAGCAGCAATCAACCGCATTATCGCCAAATAGAGGCTAGGTAAGTATCCAGCCTCGGATATAAAAGCTCAACTACGTAATCGGCGATGATGGCGAGCTGGCCTCTTTCGGCTTCACCGTTCTGGGCGAGCCTGCGGTCACAACCAAAAAGGTCAGCTTCCGTGGTGGCCGAGCGCGCAAGTACAACACGCCCGCCTACAAACTCGATGGCTGAAATTAGGCCAACGACCAGGTCGAGGCTGGCCATCAGCGTGTTTCAAATCCTTGCCTGTCGAGAATGGAAGACGATTGATTTTCCGTTTAATCTTCGCGCTCAGCTTTTCGTCTCGCACTTTCGGAACTGTCGACCTGTCGGCACTACGAGGGGATTCAGGACGTGATGAAAGACAAGAAGATGATTCTCGACGACAACGCTTGGCTTCTCGTCTCGCGACAGCTCTGGGTGTCCAGATGCCATAATCAGCGGATCGAGCTTCTCCTCACCCGGGTGGAGCATGCGGAGTGGCGCGGCAGCCGTCCGCGTTATGCTGGAGGTGCGGGTTAGGTGCGCAAAAGCTCCTACACCAGCCACCGTTTCGGCGGTGTGCTTTTTGCATATTCGGAATTTCGAATAATCTCGAGTCACAGGTTTACCTCTGATGCGGGTATCTCGATAATCTTTCCAAAAACCTCTTGACTTTATCCACTCGTGTTTTGCTATACTTAGAGTACAATCAATTAAACGAAAAGGACTACCAACCATGACCAAAATTCACCATTCACAATCAAAAGCATCGAGGATATCGAATCTGGCGCGATTGTCACTGGCGGCGGCGTCAATGTCCGCGATAAGCGAACTGGCGAGCGGGCTTCATTCACGATGAGTACGTAACTAATCCTTACAATCTCAACCGCCTGCTGGCTTTCTACGAAGTGCTGGTCGATGACATCAGCTACGTGAAAAATAATACCGATTGCCTCGCCGGTGGCATTGTAGCCGCAACAGTGTAAAAATAACATCAAAAAGGAATAAAGAAATGAAAAACTTACAAAACAACTTCGCAAAGAATGACAAATTTATTGCAACGGCTCGCGGCGCTCGTACTATCTGGCGCGTCGGCACGATTGTTGCGCCTGCTGCCCGCCTGTGGCTGTCTGACGATGCGCTACAATGATATAATTGTTACTGCGCTAGCGGTTCTGCTTAGCCTTTACAGCGTCAGCCAGCTGATCAAGTCGGCTTGGCTTTGCGGAGGCGACGTCGCCAAGTAACTGGCGTGATTTGCGAAAAATTCGCATCATTGATTTTAGTCGCGGTGCTGTCGGTTTGCGATTCACTCATTCCGACAACCAACGCCGCCGGGAACTTCAGCCTCGGCTTCTCATTCCGCTTATAAAACGCTTGCGGACAAAAAGCCGAACGTTGACCCGTCTGATAAAACCAGCCGCCAAAAGCCGAGCCAGGCGGAGGCGGCCGCTCCGCTCCTGCCCCCCACACCGGAAAACGTGCCGATCGGCCATTGCCAGGTCTGGCCGGCTCACCTGCAAGCCGGAGCTATCACCGTCGTGACGCATGAAAATCGTACCGAGCTTCCGGCGGCCATCGGCGCAGTCAACTTCGACGGCTCGCGTGACTTTGGGTGTTTCCAAATAAACGACAGATGGCATCGCGGCTACTTCTCGGGCGGCGACTGGCGCGACCCAGTCTGGGCGGCCACCTACGCGCTGCAAATCTACCGCGAGCGCCAGGCTCGCAACAGCATGGCTGGTCTGCCCTGGTATGCCGTACGTGGTGTTCTCTGGTAAGCAAAAAGCCAGGCAAGAGTGTGTGCGAAACTGGCTCGGTCAATTTAGGAGATAGATGTTTATTTTTGCGGAGTCTTCGAGGAGGTGTTTCGACTAGCGCCCCCTCTTTTTAATTCTAGCACAAGAAAACCGTAGCGGAGGGCTACGGCTTCTTGCATATCTTACGGAAAGATTGGCTCGTCTGAGGATCAATACGATTCAGTTCTATTTTACAGCATCGCCGAATTTTTGCAAGCCGGTTATCGCACCGCTGGCATAAACTGCGACTAGGGCCGTACGTCCAGTCGTGGTTCGTTAGTAGCGAAAAGTCCAACGCTGATTGCTGCTGATCCTGCGATGATAATCACTACCTCGAAGTCTCGCTTAAACAGCCAGCGTACCAACTCCGCAAAGCCGATAACTGCTACTGGTATTAAAAACTGTAATGATGAAGTTAGTTATCATGTCAAATTCTCCTTAAATTTACATTTACTTACATCTCTACTCGCGAATGTCAAGTAAAACGCTTTTTAGTTTACATCTCTCCGACAGATGTCAAGCGAAATTGCTTCCAATTAGACATCTTTCGGTGTTTTGGATTTTAGCGTCCACTGTTCGCTGGATCACAGCTCCTCGCGGATCTTTCAGTGGTTCGCCCGTTTTCGGGTCGCGCCACCTGCTCAATCCTGGTACGCTGTGTGCGTCCACCAGGCACTGCAGGCAATCGTTGTATGTCGAGCCTGCTGGCATTTCTGGTGTGGCTTTGCCGATGTTGCAGTGTCACTGCAGCCGCAAGCTTTGCATTCGCGGAAAGTACAGGCTCGACTTCGTGATCGTGATTTTCGACAGATCCGGTTCCAGTACGGCAGCCTCAACACCTGCCCTGGAAATATCAGGTTTGGGTTAGGTATGCCGTTGATATTAGCCAGCGTCTGATAATCAGTACCATGCGCTGCTGCAATAGCGCTTAAAGTGTCGCCTCGGCGCACTGTGTACGATTTAGCTGCTGGCGCCGCGCCGGTGACTTTCGAAAACTTGGCTGGATAAATCGGGTTTGGATTTTGAATGCCGTTTATGGCAGCCAAGTTCTGATAGGTCGTGCCATATTTGCAGCGATGCCGCTCAGCGTGTCACCCGATTGCACTGTATAAGTTTCGGCCGCTGGCTGCGGTGTCGGCTGCGCGTCGGCAATCTGCCCAGCATGTCCAGCTGGTGCTGGAGCACCACCGGCGTATTTATCCCATGCCTTCGGCGTCGCCATAAAACTCGTTACAGTCGGGTTTCCGTCCCAGCCATCGAGCCGGCCGCTCGAAGTCCACTGCCACATCGCGTAGCCGCTCCAATATTTTACGCTTGGCGGCGTTCCGGCAAGTTCCATGTTGTAGTTGTAATCGGCCGCCATGTCGCGATACTTCGCCACCCAGAGGCCATAGTCAGCGCCAGCGACGCTGCTCAATCGTGGCTGTTTACCACGCTCTCCGACATATAAATAAGTGGCTTCACACCAGTTCGCTCTTGCACTCGATCCAGCCAGCGGCGCGCCCGCTACGTCGCCAACGTTGCCGCCGTCTTCCCAGTCAAGAATAAGCATAGCGTGCTTGATGTAGCCTAGAATATTGTCGACGAAAAAGTCAGCCTCGCGATCGCGTCATTGCTGCCGTTTCTCGCAAAAATGGTAAATACCGAGCTTTTTGCCCGGCCGCTGCGCTTGCTGATAATGCTCGTCGCAGTTTTGCGGTTGACGTAGTCCGTCCCCTCAGTTGCCTTTACTATTACGAAATCTGCCGGGATTTTACCGGCGTCCAAGCCAGCCTGCCAGCTTGATATGTCAATTCCTTTCATTGACTCCCTCTTATTACTTCGCTACAATCGCCAAGCGATTGCGGATAATATTTGCACCAATTCATCAAGCGGTCAATCACCGGATACCACCCGCCAAACGACGGCCGCTCAGATAAAATCATCACTATCAGAATTGTCAAAAGTATGCGGGCAACCCATCGCCCGATCGAATGTTTGGTAGCATTAACTCTCATGCCTTTATGATAGCACGCTCGGAATTCCCACGCTACCGTCGATTAAGCTTCATCAAAATAAACAGCATTAAACCAATCACCAATATGACGATTGTGTTTGCTGCCCAATCCTTAAACTTCAGCCTTAACGTGGACACCATCGAAGCATCTTCAGCCTGAATCGTTCCTCGAGCGTGATGTCGAGCGGTTGTTTATCTGGTCGTGGTCGGCCGAGTGCTTGTCGATGTAGTTTGTCAAAATTTCCGGCGTGACAAATCTCACTTACTAGCCGGTTGCTGCACTGGCGAATCGACAGATCCTCAATTTTCGCCACGGATTTTTCGTACTATTCCATGTCTGTTGAGAGAATCGCCACCTTTTATCGATCTCATGCAGCAGCGCTTCGCTATCTTTATTTTGCTCGTTCATCAAAACTAATTTTTAGCATTTTGTGCCCAGCTTCTGCAAAAGCTTTATCGGCCGTGTTGTAAATAAAGCTATAGCGTTACTGGGAATGGGTCGTCGGTGACCCAGCTGGTCGTGCCGTACCATTCATTGTGACCATTGTTCGCAACGTAAAATATGAATCTTGATCACCGAAGAACCTAATCGACCCTACCGCGTTTAATCGCCCTGAGTTCCAGCCGATCAGCGCCATCACGGCTTCATCTTGAAGTGGCGAGACTTTAAACCCTTTTAGGGACTTTGGAGTCAACAACTCCTGCCTGAGTCATGTTGAGCTTTCGACTGTCCCGTAGGCATAATGGCATTGGTCCTAACAGTGGCAGTTACCATATCTCCTCGACGTACATATTTACAGAGCACGCACGACAGGCTCTCTCTTCACGCAATCGTCGGTTCTGCATTAAAATTCACAGCTTCATCAGTTCCTGGGGCGAAGTCTGGCGAGATAAAAGATATCATCGGATCTCTAGGTTCTCTAGCGTCGTACCGTTTATCATATAAAGATAAACCATGGTTGATGTAGACGCTACAACAATACCGAATCTAGCTGTCGGCGGTGTCCCTTGTTTAGATTGTGCCCCGCAAACCGTTTGGATAGCGGGCGAATATCGCCCTCTGGCGCAAGTGATCGCAGCTATTCCGTTATCAGATTGCTATAAGTCCAGTGTTCAGCTGGTGTCGTCCAGCCGCTTGGCAAAACACCGGTGAATTTACCGATCGTGATTGATCGGTTTTGTCCATCGCGCACAATCGGTATGATATCGTTCGCTCTGGTGCTTTCTACCGGCTGAAATTGACTTATGCTGCCCTGGGTTCATTTTCTGATTCCTTTCATTTAGCTTTATTATATCACTCTGATTCGCGTTCGCGGTTGTCCATATTGCGCTTCAGGTCTTGAATTCGCTTCGATAATCTCGGCCGTAGTATGTTGAATTTCAATTCTGCGGTCTCGAGCTTCTGCGTGATAGCGACAATCTGCATTTCTGGTGCGTCCATCGTTGCACTGAAGCCTTGATACTGCGTCAACTCGCCGAGATGAATATCTAACGCCTCTATTTTGGCGATGCGAACGTCGCTTCTCCCGAGAATACTGGCTTGCTGCCTCGCTGGATCTCGCCCTCAACCACCAGCTTGGCGCTGGTTTCGTCTTTGTAGCGGCTGTCAGAGGCTTTTTGAATCCGCGGCGTATCTCGGCGATGCTGTGGTCGTCTCGGCCGGCTACGACGAGGGTTTTGCCGTCTGCTTTTTCGCCGCCAATGAATATCACGTCGTTCACCAGCTCCTCGATGGTCTTGACGAGTTTCGGCGTACCGATGACGTTTTTGCCGCGCTGAAGTTTTCGCTTCACGAATGTCGGTCTCGGGTGGGCATGCACGATATTCTCGGCGTAGTCATAGTAATAGTGCCAGTCGGCCGGCATCGATTTGAATACGGCAGCGATGGCTTCGCTGATTGTCGTCACGTCATTAAAGCGAATAGTCACCTTGGTGCCGGTGTCTTCAATGCTGGCCTCGGTGTAGCGACAGCGTGCGCCTTGCTTTTTGCGCGAAATCTATCAGCTCGCGTAAGATGTCGCTTGGATCTTGCGAGATAAAGGACTCGCTTGTAGTCGCCTGGTTTTTCGTAAAGCGAGAACGCCAAATCCCAGCCAAAGTCTCGCCAGAACGGGTTGTCATGATAGTTATTGTGTTGCAGGCCTTGGCCTGCAGTGAAGCGGCCGCGTCTGTCAACCAGCAGCTCTACTGGATACGGGAAGCTGTCTTCATATCGTGATCCACCGCGTGCCGACAACGATAATGAAGCGCTTGCCGCTAGTCATTCACTTACTCTTATTGAATGATATAAAATAATTTTTTTCGTACATGCCGCCGCCTACTGGCGGCACCGCAGTGCCGCTGGATTCAAGCGTTCCATGGTTTATGTCGGTCGAGTACGGAATAGTTCAGCATACTACGTAGTCATTTTCTCCGCCAAGAAAATCCTGCCTAAGTCCTGGAGAACATACCGAATAAAGCTCGACGCCGGCGACTGTCTTGCTGCCGGTGGTTACCTGTATAGTCTGAATTATTTCGCCACAGTATCCCGACCTCGCCGAGCCGAAGCCTATCGTCTCCTAGTCCGTAGGGGCTTATGCTGATAAACCACCTCTGCTTCGGTCTGCAGATAGATGTGATTTAGCTCCTGTGAATGGCTGAGGACTGTTGCGGTCACTTGGCTGTCGATGTTTCCTGCCGACAGTTCCCACTGGCTGATGTATCCATTAAATAGTGAGGCGGCCTCTGGGTGACCGTCAGCCACTACAATAATCCTCACGTCCTCGGTGATGATAGTCTTGCCGTCCTCAGTTAGCCATAGCGGGTATTCGCCGTATCGAACGCTGGCGCTGATATTGACGTTGGTATCGATGTTTGTGCCCACTTCCTAGTCCTACTGGCGTTGTCATACTTCCTACTATCTTATAGCCGAGCTCAGTTAGCATGTTCTCATTTATCTCGGTCACGATCTCAGTGACCACGCTGCGTGTCGTCGCGTCGTTTTGAGCCAACTTCAGTCGTCATGTGCGAATGCGGCGGTTGACCTCCGACTGGATAGCCGGCGTGCTGGTCACGGTATTTATCTGACCGAGGTACGTTCCGTCCTTAAGATAGGCGCTGTATATAACTTCAGCCGCCTCATTGCTCGGCTGCTTCTGCGAAAGCGTCGCCATCATCTTGATTTCGCTGGTGATATTAAATCGATAGGTGATGTCGGCTTCAGAGTACGAGATGAACGCTGGTGATTTGCGCCAACATGCTCCCGCCGCCGATCGGCTGCACGTCTCCAGTCAAACGCGAATGATATCTTTTCGGCTCAACATCGCTCATTGAGCATCGACAGGTCGAGATCCGTCAAGTACTATCTCGTCGGTCATCCAGGTGTTTGCTAGAGGTTCATCAATCATTTTGAGCTTAAAGGATAAGCCGATGTCGCTGCTTTTCAACTGTTCAGCTGTCGTGCCCCATTCGTCCATCGTACCAGTCAAGACAAACTGTAGTTTGAAGAAGTTGGCGATGCTACCGACATGAATATTTCCGACGTCGCGCCCATCGATTCGCAGCCTCGCCCGCCCAATATTTACGGAAATAGGCGCGACAATATATCGATGAATGAAATTCGCCAGTTGTTGGCCTCAATTTCTGTATTCTGCCACGTATAGAAATAGTTTCCGCCTCCGGTGATAGAGATATGACCGAGGTTTCTTCGTCTGGAGCTGCGCCATCGGCTAAGCCTCCACGATAGTTAGGTTGCCTGGCTGCACCTGCCACCAAAGTCTCAGGCGCCATGACTTCCAGCGGCCATGGCAATGCGTCCAAAACGCGATCATCTCCGCCGCCGGTCTCTGCCGTAAACAATGCCACATCTGAAAACGCTCCTGGTCGCTTGAATCGATACGACGCTGTCGTTGGTGGCCGTGCCGTCCTGTCGTCAATTTTCCAGGAGGACACGCTTGCCTCTTTTATAGTTCTCTTTTGGCTCGCTTTTTCGTGTCGCCGGTATAATGTGGGTGTTTTTCTCAAACGAAAGCTAGCATAAACGCCGCCGGTTCCTTCTCTCACTTCAATCCCGAGCAGGGAACTTCACGAGGCGTTTTCGTTCGTTGTAGGTTTTGGCATTGCTTCCCTCCTGTTTAGATATATTTTTGGGTTATAGATGAAATACCGCAGCTGGTGGCTTCGCATGGCCAGGTTATCCTGGTACTCGAGCATTCCGCCCCTCATTCCCAGCACGGGAACGTGCCGCTGGCTCCTCGTACTGCTGTTGTGGATAATAGTCTTGGCTTCGCAGTCGACTGTTATCACGTCGCCGGCTTTCAGGTTTCGCGTTGAACGTCAAGTATTCGCTGCTGTCTGGATTTCCAAGCGTTATCTCAGTGCTGCTGCTGCTGCTGCTGCTGCTAATGATTATAGTAGGGTTTTTGCTTGATATGTCCCGATGTTCTCGACGGAGATGGCGCTTGCGGCCGTGCTTATGTTTGTGGTGGCGCTGAAATCAATCAAGCCGACCGACGACCTTGCTGCTGGCGATTTCGCACTCCATCTCAAAGCTGGAGCCGGCGCGGCTAACGATCGAGATGATCCGCGGCTGATGTTTTAGGTTCGTGGCCCGCCGCTCCAGTCGATATCCCTCTGGGAAGTTTGTCGCTCAGCTCGATTTTCTGGCCGAGATGTCGGCGTTCGCTTCCAGCCAGTCGATGTAGTCATCATTCACGCTGGCTCGACGCTGATTGCCCGGCGACGAGATGGTTCGCCCCGCAAAGTGGCCGCTGTTCAGCAAGATTCGGCCGTCGTCGCGCGCCAGCTCGCCGCTATCGACAGTTCGCTTAGGCTGCCGAATAGGTTTGTGGATTGCACTCGGACGTTTGCCACCATTGTTGAGGTCAAATCCGTTTAATAAAAATCTGCGTCTGTCGCCGTTCATTTACGTCGGTACTCCCATCGATGCCCAAGTCACCGTCGCGGTCAAGTCTCTTAAAGACACGCGTCGGCTGCTTCTGGCGTGTTTATTACACTGTTGTCCGTGGAACTGGTTTGTCGTGTTTCGGTTGCCGCCGGAGTTGCTGACGTTAGTGACACCGCCGCTGCCAGCGAGCGTCGCTCCTGACCCGCTGATACCGCTTCCTGCGAGACGATAATCCGCCAAGCGACATCTCACTCACTCAAACCGTCGTAAACGTCGCTGGCGATGTCTGTGGCGGTTTTAACGACCAGCGTCTCGCATGCTTTCCAGGCCGCCGCTCCAACCTGCACATCGCCGAAATTTACCCATCTGCGCCATCACGCGGCTCCGGCGATTTAATGCCGAAAGAAGTTCTTCCCGGCATCGAGCGCGCCGCCATAAATCTCTTTGATCTTATTGACCACCGCGTCTTTCGCGCCCATCACGCCCTTGACCAGGCCGTCGATCAGATTCTTGCCGGCGCTGGTAAAGTTGCCGACAAAGTTCGCCACTGCGTTGTATGCGTTTTGGACTGCGTTTCTTAATCGAGGGTGGCAATCTGGCCAACCGTGCCGACCACGTAGCCGACTGCGGTGGCCACCGGATTAATGATGTGAGGTCTTAGATGGCGTTCATTGGGCTGTTTTACCACTGCTGCAATGCCGCCGAATACTGTGCTGATGACGGCGCTCATCACGTTGGTATCGGTTGAATAAATGGCAATATGGCGTTCCAAACCGCCGTGATCACTCCCCAGATAGCGCTCATTACGCTGCTTATCACGCTGACAATGGCGTTGAACACTGTCGATATCACCGTCCAGATGACTTGCAGTATCGGCGTTACCACAGCAACGATAGCGTTCCAAACTGTCGACACTATGGTGATGACAGATGTCATCACAGCGCTGATGACTTCACCCTATGAGTAAAGATGTGGCCGACTGCCTCGCCCAAATGGCACAAGCACATTATTCCAGATGGCCATGATCGTGCCGTAAAAGCACCACGCCGATAATCTGCACAGCGGTGCTTATTATCGTCAGACAACTTCGGCGATTCCGCTGGAAAATAGTCCAGACTATCTGGCCGAATCCGACGATGGCGGTTATTATCAAATCGACAATCTGAAATACAGGGGTCAGAATGGTTAATATCGTGCTGATGACGTTGCTTATCACGCCGACGACGTTCGCTTATCACGCCGACGACAACGCTGATCCCTTTGCCACCACACCAATCAATCACACCAATCACCGAGCCGATAGTCCGCGGCGGTTCAATCGCTCCTGCGATTGTGCCGACAATATTCACCACTACACTAATCGCGAGCCGATGACGCTGGCTACGTTTCCAACGACAGAGCCAATCACTGAGCCGATGTTGCCTAGTACCGCTCCGATCTGGCTGACCACGCCATTGACGAAGTTTCGGAATCCCCTCGTTCGTGGCGTAAAGCCAAGCGACAAAAGCCGACCACTGCGGTGATGACGATAGCTATCCACCCGATGATCGGTATCGAGCTGATGGCCGCTCAAGTCCCGCCGCCCCGCTGCTCAGGCCTGAAATACCACCTTGCCGACTGTTCCCATCACGCCAAGCGCGCTGGTTTATTCCCTTGACGGCAGTCTTGCAGCTGCGCCGACAAACGTCCACGCCGTCGCTCCCTCTTTCGTGACTTTCGTGACATCTTTCCAGCCTTTGCTGATATCGCTGACTGCCGCAGTCTTGAAGCCGGAGCGCCCGCTTTTGCCGGCGACGTACATGCCGATTAAAACCTTGAGCGCTGGGACTGCGTTCTGCAAGATGAACGTCACCACCCTTTGACGATCTCCTCGCGATGCTCTTTTGATAAATTTCGTGGTCTCGGTGACGCGGTTGCTCATCTGATCAAAACAGCCCGCCGGCCTCAATCACCATGCCTTTTATCGGGTCAATCTTGATTCCCAAGTTTCCAAGCCGACGCTTCGTATCGTACCGCTTAAACTTATCATGCGGTTTTGGAATGTCAGTCATCTCAGCCAATGTCAAGGCTAGCCGCGTAGTTCTCCATCGCTCCTTGACGAACTCTTCGACCTTGACCTTGCCACCCGTTTATCTTCTCGCTGGCCTCCTGCATCGATATGCCAAAATGACGACGAGGATTGTCGTCAGCCGAATATTGTTGTTGATCAGCGTGGAGCGCGTCCTGGGCCAAACAACGCTCCGCGGCTGGTCACCTGGCCGAATACTGAGTGCTGAGGCTTGTAGGTCTGCGCCGTTGACGATAGACATGCGAGACAACGTGTCCATGTCCTTGACAACGGTCTGCGTGGTTCGGCCGTATCTAGCAGCGTTTTTGGCTGCTTTGGAAGCGTCTGGGGAATGCGATCGACTTACCGAGCGTATAATAGTACTCAGCTGGCCGGGAATACTTTGTTCGCTTCGCCAACGCTACCGGTCAAAACGCCAATCTGGCGCTGCGTCATCTGCAGACTGCTGGCAAGGTCGACAAAATATTTGCCACCAGCACCGCCGGCTGTGAGATGCGGCGGCGGTTTTGACTCAGCTTCATAATCGCCATGCCGTCCAGGGGCGCTTGCTGCCTTGGAGGCGAATGATGTTGTAGAGCCGGCGGCGGTACGACATGCTCGACTTCATCGGCTGCTCAGCTTCTCGACATCGCGCTGAATCTGGCTAAAGCGTCTTGCTTGCGCACGGTTCTGCGCTTCAATCCTGAAGTCTGAGCTGGCTGTCGTCCATTGCTGCCCCTTAATATTTAGATTTTCGTCTCATCTCCGCCTCCTGGCGACTCGGCTTCGTAGCCCTCCTCATTTAGCTTTATCTCGATGAGCAGATTAACCAGTGAGGTTGGCTACGTAGTCTTGAATGTCCAGCCATGGTCTGGCATATGGTAGCTATTTGGATCTCCTGCGGTATTTTCGCGCTGCATAAGCTATTGCTTTGGCGTAGAGCTGCGCTGATTTTGCTCGCCTTTTTGGGTTCATGACTTCTCCTGTGATCTCCTCAGATCTTTTCTGGATAAGTCAAAGAATCCTCAGTTGGCAGTTTCCAGCAAGCTCTTGAGTTTAGCGTCTATCATCGCCAGCGAAGTCGTCGCCGTCAACCGTGATCACCAAAAACTTTTATAGCGTTGTTTTTGATCTCGCTGATGGCAGTTGCCGGCGAGCTTGTCACGTCGCATAGTCTCTTTGATATCATCTTCGCTCATCGACTCGCCCTGAACCGCTCCGTTGAGGGTCCAAAGTTCGCGTAAGCCAGAACGCCGCCTCATTCATCTGCGACAGCTCTGCTGTAGCGTATGGCAGCAGCTCGACATCGCAGCCAAGCACTGGCGTTGTAATTTTGATATTTTCTTTGCTAATTCGTGGCATCTCCTACTCCTTTGCTCGAATTAATATTTAGCTAACCATGTTTACTCAGCGTTGCGGTGATAGCTGCAGCGTCCTCGAGCTGTAGTTTGCCTGGAACTTCGCGCTTCGTGTTTCAACTGCGTTGTTGTCACGGCTTCAGCTATCTTCGGTAATTGCTACGGTTGGGAAATCGGGATTGTGGCGTTGGGTGCTGGCCGAGTGCCAATGTTCACCGCTTTGTTCTCGGCGATAAACTGAATGGCCTGCGGCTAATGCACCACTCAGACTTACCTGCCGCACGTCCTCTTGCGCTGGTAGTAGTCAAAACGATCCGGTCACGTTCAGTTGCTGATTCTGAATATCGTCTGGTGTCAGTGCCGAATACGTATTGCACGTCCAGGTTCTTTGAGATCTCAAAGAGAGAATGCCTTGATTTTTCGTGCTGGCGAGCAGCAAGTCCTGCTGCGATTGTCGGCCATCTTAACTGCCAGGTTTTCGCGCCAAGAACTCATTGCCGCGGGAGTGTGACTGGCGGTGTCGCAGGTGTCAGCCTTTGATCGACGCGACTTGAAGTCGATGCTTCTCATCAGGTAGTCGTCGATTGCTGCGGTGATCGTGAGATGATTCAACCATACCTAGCTCGTACGAATCACTACTGCTCGAGCTCTTTTGATAAAAATCAGACGCGCGTCGTGGCTGTTGTTGTTTTATCATCTTTAAACACGTGCTGCTTTGCTCCCGACTTGTCGGTCAGCTGGAGCTTGGCCGAGACACGGCTCGCAACTCTGCGCCGATGATGTGATCGAACACTTTGCCCGTCGCATCCGCCTCAGCGGTCACGTTGATAACGATCGCTGGCGTTGTGTTCTGAGACTATTGCCGTAGGCGCTATCGTTTGATGAACGTATGTCGGCGTCGTCAATGCTCAGCGTTTTTGGTTGGCACTGCGAACGTCGGCGTGCCGAGCGTGCCTCGAGTGGTTTCGTTGCCGATATATATGGTGGTCGAGTCGGCCGATAACTTTAGCCATTGTTTTACCTCCTTGGCGAGCTTCTCTTTCGCCAACTTTACGGCCTCCTCTTGAGGTGGCTCGAACTGATATTCGTGACCCTCAAGGTCAGGAGTAATACCTTCTTGCTGCTCAATTCCGCCGGCTCAGGTGCAACTTCCGCTATGATTTGGTTGGTTTTAATCTTTGGTTCTGTCATCGGGTTCTCCTCTGCTTTTAATTGTAGCACGGCAGAGCTTTTTTGGCAGTAATACTTCCTCCTGGATTTTTCGGAGCGTAAATGTAGGCGGTTGTGTGGATTGCCGCTTCAACGCGCTGAATATGCCAGAGCCTGCGCCGTTCCACCAATACCAGAAGTCAGCGCTTAGCGGCTGGTCGTTCAATGCCGAGCATGACACTCACCGTTTCGCCGTCTGGCGTGGTCGCAGTAGCCAGTTGCACTCTCTCTCGAGCAACCGCGATGCTGTCGTCGGTGTAGATGAAGTTGTCGTCCTTGCCGGGAACAATCTGTAAAACTCCGTTGTGCCGGCTTCAACGTCAAACGTCGCGGCCTTGGTTGCGTGATATCGGTGATGACGCTGATGGTGATTGCCATCTTGGTCACGTCGTCGCCAGTCGAATCGGTCTCAAGCGTCACGTGCCATCGATGGCCGCTCGCCGGCAGCATGCTCTTGCTGATCAACCGGTGTATCGCCGTAATACCACGTACGAATGTCTGGGTGTGCTTTCGGCTTTAGATAATTGATGATGTGCGATCACTGGGTCCGCGATACTGCGCTCCGGTTTTGCAATGGCATCAGCCCTCCTCCATTCTCGCGCTTCGTGTCAACCAGCCATTCGTGGAAAGAATTTCGCCAGTCGCCGTTTGTCCTGTGCGATAACGCGGCAGCCTAACACGTCGCGGCAGCCTCCGCCTGCTGCGGTCCGGTTGCTGATGGTATGGCAAAAGTACGGCGTCGGTTGGAAAGTCTCCCGTCACGACTTCGCACGACGCTGGAGCGGGAGTCTCCGCGCGATACTCGTTCGCTGCAAACGGCGGCCGGGAGTATCTTGCGTCCTGCGGCACCAGCCGCCCATCAACCTCCATCGCCGAGTTCGCGTCGGTGGTCTTTAACAACTGCTTGCGGGTTATCAGGCGGCTTGTACAAAAGTTCTGGAGGTTGGTCTCCAAATCCCTCGGTGTCGGATCTCTGCGTGTCTCCTCGACGTGGCCGGAGATCTAAATCATAGCACTACCGCCTCTTATTGAGAACTCGGCTTCGCTTAGCGGCGCTCGGTTTCCTTTGATTCGGCCAAACCAGGTCGCCATCGCTGGCGAAAACGCTCCCGGGTGGCCGCCGCAATGTTCGGGTCGGTCGGGTCGAGTTTGGCCGCGTCCTCGACCCACTCATCGATCATGTTCTTGGCGGTTTTCAACTTCCTGTCAGCCGTCTTTGCTCGAGCCGTCAATATCGACGTTCGTTTTCGGTCGCTAATCTGCGGCAGCAGGGGCGGCCGCTGTGCAGCCGCACTGCGTCTTCCTCATCTGGAAAGTTTTCCATGTCTAACGTCGCCCAGTTGCAACTCGAGGAACTTTTTCGCTTCAGCCCGGTTCTCCGCCGAACTTCCCGTCGCTCGATTTCTGCCGCTCGATGGCCCGAGAGACTCGCCGCCAATATCACTCTGGCGTTTGACTTCGGTGCTTTCACTAGGGACGACAGCACCGGTGGCAGCGTCCGCGATTCAACCGCCACCGCGTCGTCGTCAACATAGGCGGTGACATCTGCTGGTGACCTCATCGTCGCCGTCGCGGTCAACGATCGGTGCTTGTGATGCCTCAAAACGCTCGGTTCGCGCCATCAACTTACACCAAATGACGGTGCTTGTCGGTGGTCTGCCGCAATAATCCAGCTACTCGCCGGATATCGTGCAGGGAGGGTGGAGTTCTTGGCCTCGCTCATCAAAGTTCGCCTCCGGTGCTGGCGGCGCTTCCTTTGCGCCTTGGGGCTGCGACGATCACGTCAGCGCATCACCTGACTTGGTGACCATAGTTTTCGTTTCCTGGTCCAGCTCGATTCCAGCTCTTTGGCTTGCGCCTGACAACCTCGCGTGGTTGCTTTTTAATGCTTGATGGGTTGGCACTTCAGCTATCAACAGCTTCAGCAGCCTCAACCTCTTCGCCCTCGCTCTCGTCTGAGCGGTTTCAACCTCGCCCTCGACAACTTCTGGCCCAGTAGCGCCGTCTCAGTAGCTTCGTCGCTTCTGGAGCGGTTTCATCAAAGGATCAGTGACCTCGATGAACAGTCGTCGAGCGAAAGCTTCAAGTGCTCGTCGTCAACATCAAACTCTTGTGGTTTGCCTGGCTGGATAACCAAGACCGGCGCGCCGCCCTGAATACGCCGTTGTTGACTACTCGTTTGACAGCCGTAATGATACTTTTTGGCAGTTTCGATCCCTGCTTATGGAGTTTCGTTCCTCTGCCAGATTTGTAACACAAAAATCGCCCCTAGTGGAGGCGATTTCTCTGCGTGTCGGCGGCTAGCGCTTTACACCCGGCTAGCGCGGTGCCTCGAGCCGTCAGCCGAATGCGCCTCGCCAGTAAGTGCCGAAGTAATCCTTCTTATTCCTCAGCCTTTTTTCGCTGTTCTCCCGAGGGCTCAGTGGCTCATACTCGCGTTCCTGGATAACGAGATGGCTTGATTTCGCCGGCGACATTGATCAAATACCAATCTTTTTCAGCAGATTAGCTCAGTCGAAACCTTGACGCGAGCTGCGTTTATAGTTCGGGTTCTTCACCGGACGCCTACCAGCGACAATGTTCTCTGGCTCAACAATTGCCTTTGCGGCAGCCTCAAGTTGCTACTGGGGACAACCAACCCAAGTCGAGGTTTTCTTGACGGCCTTGCCCTTGTCGCCCGCCAGGCTCGCATGCCAAGCGGAACCTTAGCAAAGTTTTCGGCGTAAAGCGGCGTGCTGGTAAAGTAGTTTTGACTGAGACAGCAGAGGTCTCTTCGTTGATCGGGTGGTCGGTATCGAAAGAGTTCTGGCCGTCGTAGCATCGCACGTTCGCCGTTTGTCATCAGCTCGCCATCGATTTTGCTCGTCTGGGGATGCTTTGACTGGTTGGCCAATCGAGCGCGCAGTCGTCAATATTTACCGGTTTGGTCGTCGCTCGATGTCCGAGTGCTTAACTTCGACTGGATCTTCGAGACTCGCGGTTCGGCAGCGCGTATTTATAGGCCTGAGTTTCTGCGGCTGCGCTCGCCTGACTATTTCGCGCAACCGTGCATCTGACCAAACCAGCCATAGTCTTCAGAAGCACCCTTTGACCTGACGGTCATTGCCAGCTCTGTCGAGCTCGATTCGGTCGCTTCGTAAGCCTCGAAGAAGTTGGTCAGGATTGATTGTTCTAATACTGGTTCCATATCTTTTCAATCCTTTATTAAACCGTTTTTAGAGCGATGCGGATTTTGCTTGGGCTCAGCACCTCGACGATGCGGCCGCACTCTTTGCCGGCGTCGGCTGGCGAAAATCACCTATATCCACGGTTTGATTATCTTTAACTTTTTACATAAGCAGCGATGTCGCTCTGCTTTGCAGAGAACGCTGCGTTCACGGTGATCACACCATATGTCCAGAATTGGACGTGGTCGGCAGTTTTGCCAAGTCCTGCGCCTGCTGGACTTGCAGCAACGCCGACAACTTTATCAACTATGAGACTCAGCTGCGTTGGTCGCTCAAGCCCTGCGCGTTCACTGACTCAGCGCGCCCTCTGGGATGCTCACGCCTGGCGCAAACTGAGATAATGCGATGTTGTTCTCTTGACGAGGCAACTATCTTTGGATAGAGTGATTGCAGTCATTTCCAAATCCTTTTACTTCGTTACTTTTTATCGAGCCATCGCCTCGGCTCGGGCTGGTGACTTCGCTGCCAATTCATCGATCTGCTTTGTGCTGATGCCGTTGGCTTTCAATCCTTCGACTTCCTCTTGTGACAGATTCTTGCTTATCGCTGCGTCGTCTTTGTCAGCGGCTTCGCCCGTTCGTCGAGCCCGTCTGATTAAATTGTACACGCTTACCGCCTGCTTTACCCTAAAGCTCCTCGTAATTCTGTTGTAGATAATTCAACTTTTTGCCGTCGCGGCTAAACTCGACGCGGCCGCCGGCTTTGCTCAGGTTCTGGTGCAGCTGCACTGAACGCGTCTTTTTGAGCTGGGACAATCATGCCAGCAGACAGCGTGTCTGATAAAGCGGTCTCAGCTTTGGCTTGGTTTCGCTCGGCGCGCTAGCCGTAATAGCTCCTCGCGCTCGCTCCGGCTCAGGTTTTTCTTTGTCGTCGCCCTCACGCTTTCTTGTCGGTCTCGTATTCTCGTCGGCCTCGCCATCGCCCTCATCAGCTTTTTCGTCGCCGTCTTTGTCCTCATCGGCTTCGCCTCACGAGACAGGTTCTCTTTGTCGTCGCCCTCGCCCTCTTTTTCGTTCGGGTCTTTTGCGTCGGCAATCTGCTTTTTCACTAGCCTCTGCTTGGTCGGCTGGGACTTCTACGGTTTCGCCAGCTACGACGGTTTTTGCTGACATCTTCGCCGTCGTCGTCGCTCGACGGTGATGACCACATCAAAGTCGCGGTCGTAGTTACTTCGACAACCTCCGGCTCTTCGCCCTCGGTGTCTTTTGCTGGAAATGTTTTTGCATATTCGCAAGCTCCTCCACTATTTTTACTAAACATCACGACCGCATTTGTCCGGCGATTGAAATTATCGAGGATAGGCTTCGGCTGCTCTACCCTCGTCCCGCTTCAGTGCTCGGGTGCTTCTTCAAATGCGTTCATGCCAGTGATAAATGGTCATCGACCAGAGCGACATGCTCTAGCACAATGCCGCGGTCGTCGCCGGTTCGGGTGTCGATGTAGTGCCAGTTGAACACTATCGATACGTCGAACCTCAGGTCCTGCTCTAGCCGGTATAAAAGCCTCATAGTCGCGGATTTCCAGCGTGGCGTACCGCCGTCGCCCAGCACAATCTCCGTGCTACTCACCTCGCCGGCGTTATCTTTCGTGCCGCTCCAGTGATCAGACAGGATACTTACTCGTGGCAGCGTCGGTATCTTGCCGCTGCTTGGCTTCAAAGTTAGCCAGCATCTCCTCGGCTACGCCTCGTCCAGCAGTTCGCTACTCTTCGCCGTCAAGCGGAGAATACAGCTGGCCGAACGCCGCTATTTGTTTGCGGAAGCGGCGGCCTTTCCAGTCGCCCTCTTCACCCTTGTCCTGGCGGATAGTGTGCTGCTGGAGAGCATCACTACCGTTCGTGTGTTGTTGCGTTGATTAATCTTTGTCATGACATTTTTCCTCTGTTTTAACAATAGCATATTTTCATCACCCTTTTAGGGTAGATGGCTGCAGCAGCTGGCTTCCTGCCAATCCGCCGGCGATGGTCGGCAAACCAGTTATCTCCGGCTTATCTTCCCTCCTCGGCAAGCACCACGCAATCCAGATACAGCGGCACCTGAAGTGGATTGGCGTTTGCCACGGCGTGGTGGCGTATTCCTCTGGTGTTGCTACCTTTTCGTCCAGCTCGCGGCAGGTCTGACAGGTCTTCTTGTCGAGGATCGCCGAGATAGACGTATCGGTCGATGTCCTCGTCATCTTTCTTAAACGTCTTGCTTCGGCCGGTGTTGATTGATTCGGCCACTGCCACGGTATTGCCTGGCTTGGTGGGCGGCTCAGGTATGCTAGCAGTGCTATCGCCAGGGTCGTCCCAGCTACATCGTCGATAGCTCCCTCGCTGGAAAATGCCGGCGCGCCATCTCGCTCGAATCCGGCGCCCAACCAGCGCGGCTATCTCAGCCTCAACATCACCGAACTGCAGGTCGACAAACTCCTGCGCTCGGTCGGCTATTCGCTGCTTGTCGGTCTTGTCCGTCGCCGGCGCTAATTTGCCGAGTTCGTTCGCTGCTGCGGTTTTTGCCGTAATTGGAAGCCGTCTGTCATTGCTGTTTGAAGCGTTTTTGAAGTAGCGTTGTCGCAATTTCTGGCTAACTTTATCACTCAGCTCCTTGCCCTGCTTTTCAAGCGTTTTGAGCGCTTCCGTGGCTTTCGTCTTTCACCGCCTCGAATATTGATTCAGTCTCCGTATCGAGCACTATCCTCGAGCGTGTCCATCTTTCTTGTCAAGCGCGGACAGGTTTACGTTTTTCTCAGCGTCGTTCAGTTCGCGCCGCCATGTCGGTTCGGCGCTGCTCGATAAAAACGGGAGGGTTCCTCAGTTCGCGACTTCTGCTCGAGCTTGGCCTCCGCTTGAGCCTTTTTCAATCTCGCCTAGGTCAATGCCCATCTGAAGAGCCATGCGTTCCACTAATCGATTGTACCAGCTCATCGGACAAGGCTTCTGGCCCGCTGCGATAGGATTTGGGTGAACGCGTCGGGACAACATGCCGACTCAGTGCTGTCGGCCAGCTTAGCGAAAACTTAAACCGTGGATAGCTCGGCTTTGGCAAAGTTCAGCTCCGTCGGGTCTGGTATCAAATAGGCGTGATGTGGTACTCGACGTTCTTCATGATCCCTCAAGCACTCAGGTTGAGTAGGTCGGTCTGGTCTTTTGCTCAATGCCCAGCTTCCGCCCGAATTGTCACTCGAGCATGATTGCCTGAAGCCAGCACGCTTCTGGTCATTTCGCGGTTGTGGTGGTCAATAAAGCGGCATGATGTCCACTCGCTGGTTCGTGCCCTGGATTCGCCACCCGATAGCCGAACAGCAGCACCACTAGCGCTGTTCATCTCGACTGTATCCGATAGCCCGTTCAGCCACGTCGCTCATCTGGTCAGATGTCGCTCGCTCGGCGGCGATTGCGGTGCGTGGCGGCACTGATCCGGATTGTGCCTGGAGGCGGCCGAAGTAGTACAGCTGTGCTTCTCCTCGCAGTGGTAGGCGGCCGCAGTGAATAAGCTCTCGCCTTTGAGCCAGTTGCGTTCCTTGCTGTTCGTGAATCAGGAACGACTTCTCACCGGTATGTGGACTGGCTCTTCGCCCGGATTTATCCGCTGATCAGCTCCGTCAGAACCGCCCTTGTCGTCGGTTCTAATCGTTATCGTGGTTTGCGTCGTAGCCGGCAATCTTGCGGTAGAACGATTTTTGCCGTCGGCGTTTTAACGTGTAGAATCTTTTTCAAAAATAGCGATAGCCCTCGCTCAATGCTTCGCAACATCTCAGCCAGCACTCAAGTGGGAATGAGCGTTGACATGCCGCCGCGCTCTGGGGGCAACTCGAAAGAATTTCACTAGTTCGGCCTGCTCGCCGGTCGGGTCGAATTCTTCGTCGGCTTCAATCGCCCACTCGCTCGCCAAAAATCAGCAGCGTCAGCAGGTTGTTGATGGCTAGGAATGTGCCGTCAATGCTGCGTAGCTTCTCAAAGTCGGCCGCCGGGCTTGCGGTTGTCGTTGCGTACTTCTCGTAGCTTCTGCATCTTGGTCACCGCCGAGCCAGTTTGCTGGTCGAGCTTTGGCGGTGTCCGCTTGTCGTTTTTGTCTTTGGCAAATGTTGAGGCTGATATTCATTGAGCGCGCTTCCTACTTTGTTATAGCTTTATCAAAATCATTGTACACCATCAGTATTATTTTTGTCGCCTCTCGCCACTCGCGATTCGCTGGACTTCGAGCCTGCCGCACAAAGTTGGCGAGACGCGTACATCAGGCTGTCGGCTCGGTCTGGTGAGCGGTGCAGGCGTTTCTTCAGCTGCTCTTTTCGTTTCCACGGCGATTCCTTGCCGCGTAATGTCGTAGCGGATTGCTGATAGTTCGGCGGCCAGTTCGGTGAATTCTGGCGATATGTAAATCTTGCCGCTCTTGGATCGCTCGGCCAGTTCCTACCCTGCTGCGACCACTAGATTCACGAATGTCAGCCCGGTATCGTCTTTTTGCGCGCCGATGAGTTGTTGAGTATGCAGACCACGCCGTCGATCTTGTCGTGCGGGTCAATTTGTCGACCACGCCGCCGCCGAGGCCGTCCTCGTCAATGCCGATGAACTCTGGCGCTGGATAAATCATCTTGACGCGGCCTGCTGTTTGCTCGGTGTCCTCTTTCGAGAATGCGTGCTGGTTGGTGACAATCGTCTGCCTTTGCGTCTGGTGATGACAGTCTTGTCGTCTCCAGGGCGTGCCACGTCCACACCGACGCTCAGCGGCTCGTCTTTTGCTCTGCGCAGCCTGCAGCTCTGCCAGTCGCTCCGGTGTCATTGCCGCCTCGATGAACTCTAGCGGTATGAGCATATTGACTCGGCCGTCGGGGACCGGCCAAACACCGCGGCTCTGAAACATCGGCGTGTCCACTCCCCAACGCGTTATCTTGTCGGCGCTCATGCGGCGTGATTGGACTCTGGCGCGACAATCTCCAGCGCCTCCTCGTCCAGATTCTTCAAATCCTCGATGGTCTCGATTCCGTTGTTCGTGAAGTTCGGCGTATCGAAAGCAGCTGATTCATATCTTGCAGCTTTTCGGATCGATGTGGTGGCTGTTGTAAAACGTGCCGCTCAGCTTAGTGGGGTTTCCAATGAACAAAGCGTGCGCGCCGAGTGATGTCATGATGGCTTTTACGGCGACGAGATGTCTCCTCGGACATCTCGGCGGCCTCATCGACAATCACTCAAAAGTCTTACCGCTCGCCGGGTGGAGATCCCTGGATCTTGTCGGTGTCGTCGGGCTAACGCCAATCGCGGACCAGTCGTCTGAATCTTCCAGCTTATGGTTTTCCAGCAGGCGGCCGCTCCTCGCCATGGCGGATTTTGCTTGTGGACGCGCGGATCTGTCGCCGAGCAACTCCTCGACCTGGCAGGACACGTCGGCGCGGTGGTCTCCACGTAGCTCTTCTTGTATGTGTTTAGGAACTGGTGAGCGGCTCAGGCGGCGGGTGCGTCTTGCCAATCTTACGTGGCAGCTGGCGACGGTCCGATATGGTTTTTGGCAATCGCTCCGCCGCACCTCCTGCTGCTTATCCCTAGGTTGTCGCCGATGACGTTCTCTACGTAAAGTTTCGGGTCTCGACGGCTGGCTTCCATGACGGCGGCGATGGCACGCGCTTCATCAAGATTCGCCGGCGCTTCATCTGCTTGCCCTGAGCAACTGCTCAGCTCGCTCAGCGGCTTCCACTCAGGTTTGTGGTGTCGCGTTCCCGATCGTCGGTCGGATCAGTGGTCTTGTTGATGACGGTCAGCAAACCTCAGCGTTTTTCGTTCGCCGTCGATGGCGGCTTGGAGGGCGTAAATCGATTTAGTCACGTCGCCGGTCTTTTTGGCTGCTCGGCGCTTCCAGAGAGTTCATCAGCTGCTCTGTGCGTTTCTCCACATGCCCAAGTGAGCGGTATTTCGCTCGGATATCGATCTGCTGTGTTCGTCCCTCGTCTTCTCGAGCGCTCTGTCCCTACTGGACCGCACTTCTCCGTCCATTCATCGTCTCGCCGCGTAAATTGAGAACTGTCCTGTTACGCCTCCCTATTTTTGGCTACTGCGAGTATGGTCATCTTTGGATTGGTCACGCATTCATGCTCGGCTGAACCACGTCCCATTCATCGCAGGCACTGCTGTCTTTTTGCGTTTTGTTTTCGTCCTACTGCTTGTCTTAGTCATTGATCGCTCCTCCCAGCCTTTTCTGTCTTAATAATACTAAATTTGTTTAATCAATGCTCTACTCTCTGTATGTGTGGCTACGTAGCCTGGTGCGATTGTTTACGTTTTCACACGTGAAGTTTTTCCACTGGGTTACCTCGTCACTTTTATGCGCATTTTTATCCGTTTTTATTTGGAATAATGGTTGACTTTATCGCTCGTGTTTTGCATATACTGATAGCACAATCAATTAAACAGGAAAGGGACTACCAAAATGACAACCTTGCAAAGTTACGACACAACTGCAAGCCATCACATTCTCAATTCCAGGGCGCGGCATGGAGCTGGTCGGCACTGAATCTCAGAGATGTTGATGGGCTGGTTGACGCCACCTCCAAAGAGCTAGACCGTCAGCTTCGCTGAGCGTGGCGAGTTCGTCCGCCTGTCAAACAAACAGAAGACGATGTAGCGCGCGCACATCTGCGGTGAGATGATAGACGGCATCATAAGTCCCACCGACTACGAGGCATGATGCAGCCGGGCTAGGGCAGATCTACCGCCGCCAAAAGTAGCCCCTGGCAGATAGCAGCCGGCGGGATTATCCGCCGGCTTTTTCAGCTACTACGATCCAGATTCAACACTCAGAGATTTTCAAAGGCTACGACATGTCCATGAACTGACAGATCAGAAGTTTCTCTCGCCTTGATCACTCGCTGCAGCTTGAGGTACGGATCATCTGGATCGAGCGTCGAGTTTAGCCAATCCTCAACATTTCGCCGCTGAAGTATCCGTCTTTGGCTGACCATAGGGAATACCGGCTGGCGTTCTCCGGCTCGACCTGCTTTGGCTTTTTACGACGAGGTGCCGCGCTGATCTGTTGTAGTCGCCGCGATCAGCTGTTTGAAACACGCACAGCTTGTCGTCAAACCTCACCGCAGAGCCCTGCCGCAGTCTATCGCATGATGGCCACATGGGTTTAGATCTCCTCTCGACCATCTCGATCGACCAGTTCTAGCAACGCGTCCAGTGCGGTTTCTGCAACGCCACATCTGTCGCCTATTGGATAGCCTGCGTCGTTGTCGTAAGATGCCACCCAACCATATCCGGACGATCGCTTGCCGAGTGGAGAGCGTCCAGCATGCATAGTCGAGACCCATCAAGAATGCGGTTCAGCAGCTCCACTAAATCAGTCGGCTGTGAGATCTCGGCGCCATCAAAAGACTTTTGGCGAGACTGACGCCTTTTACAACCTCTGCAGCTCGCCTCTCGCCTGATGAACAATCATCTTCAGGTGTCACCAGGCTTCCAGCTCGTGCAACTGTTTGCAAAGGTCGAGATGTACGTAAGCGTAACCATCTTTATTAGTCCTCCTCTCTCTTCTCGCTCACTATCGGTGTCGATCATCTCCCGTATCCGCTCTTTCGCGTCAACTCCTCTTTGTCGAAATCCTAATATTTTGTCTGTCTTTTGATGATTTTTGTAGCGGCCGCCCTATGTTCCAGCTGTCGGGATCGGATCCCAGTTCTGAAATCCACCCACTGCACGGATCCCAGCTCCGATCAGTTCAATCATCAGGTTGTGCATGCCAGGGCTGGTTTTGCGGCAACTACTGTTTTATTTTCTGATTCGTACCAATCTCATATTTGTTCGGGGCGGCGATTGTCGCCGTCACCCTGTCGTTTTCGGACATCGTCCATGCTTCCTATAAACTTTGCAACCTGGACGCCGTCCATGCGCCGCCATCTTAATTACTGGGTGTGATCGCGCTCCAGCTCTCTCGCTCTTTTCAGTCGCTCTCGGTCGTCACTCGCCGTCATCTCTTCTCTCAAGAATTCAGGCATGTACAGCTGTTGCTTTGCGATGACAGATGCCGTGCTGAGGCTGTTTTAATTTGGCGGCGTTCTTTTGCCGAGAATGCCAGCAGATAAAACGTTTGCCGCATCGTCGGTCTCGATGAATGTCGCCTTGTTGCACTCAAATACCGGGCCGGTTGGTTTATTGTTGTAGCCCTAATCATGTGGGCGTTTTGTGGTCTTTGTCCATTCGAGTTCATAATGACGCGAGCGATGACGCTCACCCATCTTTAGTCACCGAGCCCGATATACGGTCTGCGTTCGGTGATCTCGTCGTTCGTGTAGTAGCACTTCGGTCAAAGTCCAGGTGCTTCTTCCGCATGGATCTGGCGCCAGGATTGCCCGAAGCGTTTTCTTTTTCTCGCAACGCCCGGGCGGGCGGCGCAATCTTCGCAAGCTGCGCTCGTTGGTTCGTGCACCCATCTATCATCCTCTCGTCCTCGCGATCGTCACCTTCTCATCTTTTCCTATCAATTCACCAGCCGATACGGTACCCTGATCTTCGGGCCTTGGCGGGGCCCAATGTTGCGTTATCGTTTTCATTGTCAATCTCTGGCAGTGGCGCTTCCGGATCATCAATCACCTTTAAACTATGAGATCATTCTCTGCGACTCTTTTCGCCGGCGCGGATCGCAGCCCAGGCTCGCCCAGTAGGCGATTGCTCCTGGGTTCACTGGGTAGCCAGCGCCCGCTTTCAAGTCTGTAGGCTCTTCAGGTTTGTGCACCAGGTCTATTTTGGCTGAGGCTGATCCACCTGGTCCTGGGAGGCCGGTCTGGAGGAGCGGCGCGTTGTGGATTCTGACTTTGGCGCGCCGAGCCCATGCGCGCGGCCACACACGCACTCACTTGCAGGTTTTGAGCGTCGACCACCATTTTCAGGATTTCAGGTGTGTTGTCGGATCAGTCGTCTAGCAGAACTTAACCCTTTTAGCCGGTGCTGGTCGGCCGTTTTACATCTGACATAGTAATCGCCTTTGGCTGGCTTGGATGGGATGTCGCCGGGATCGGTTACTCGCGAACGGTGATTGGGTTACGACTTTACGCCTGTGTCAGGCGTCGTCACGCTCGCCGCTTTTTAATCTTGACAATCTGAACTCTCGCCCTCCTCTCGACCTCCAGAACTCTGTACGCCGAAAGCTGGCGTTCGGCAGGTCGATGTAGCTAATCTATGTGTGTGTCCTTCGCCTCCCCTGGGGTTACGTGATACGATCTAATCTCGATACAGAAGCGTTGGTGCATACTCTGCGTCGAGCTTCTCCACAGCTGGCCGTGGCAAATTGACAACCCAAATAATGACTTTATCTTCTGAGCTCTCCCTGGCTCGGATTGCTGCGTCCGCAAGTCCAGAGTGTTTAGTCAGCACATCACCACCCGGCGACAAGATCGTGACCATGGATAACCGTCGACGTCTTCGCTTTTGCGCAAGTCCTCGCACCTCGTAGGGCTTCCGTCTTCGCGGTAAAAGCGTGGCGGTGACTTACTCGGCCGTGGACCAACACGTCGCGCCAAATCGGCGCGTCACTGACGGCCACGATCGAGTCGACGATCATGGCGTCCTGCGTGATGTCGTTTCCGGTAATCATCAGGCGGCAGATCGCCAGGTGCCGCGCCATGCGCCCTCGCTCCGGGTCGTACTGTTGGTGAAGTCCTTGCCGCTGAAGCTCCGCGCGCCGATCGGCACTCGCGGTATGAGTTATCGATGGCCAGCTTGCGGCCAGTCGACCGGTGTCAGCTTTATCCGAAACCGCTGCTCTTCCCAATCGCCCGGCTGGGTTGATCACTTTCGTCACGATATCTGCTGCCGACCGCCATCCTCGAGCGTGCCTGGTCGACAGCCGCACTACTCGATGATGTTTTGAATCGTAAATGGCTCATTACGCACCAACTTCGCGACGATCGTCTCAGAGTCGCCGTTGCTGATCGAGGCGTCCTGCGTTTTGCCATCTTGCAGTTGGCTGCGGCCAGCTCTCAGGCGACTGCTTAAACTTCGCGCCAAACGGAACCTCAAAACACGGCATCGCTCACTGCTGGTCTCGGCGGTTGCATAGCCAACTCATCGCAGCCTCGATCGCAGCGCCGTGTTGTCGACACCGTTTCGCAATCTCGGGGCTTTGGCAAACCAATGTTCCGACCAGATTTTGGTTTTCGTTCGCGATTGTTCTGCGAGCGATGCTCACTGCTCGTTGACTTCGGCGCATGGTCACTACTCGCGGCGATCACCAGCAAGTCGTGGCCGCCTAACGTTTCAACCGCCACTCGTGATTTTTGGGTCTTGGCGCGGAAACGAGCGTCGGGGATCAGCGTCGCTTATCCGGTCACGCATCTTGTCGGGTGGGCCGGGGCCACCCGTCTGCCGCCACTCTCGCTCTTGGCCTCATGCCTGCTTTGTCAGCAAGAACCGATCCGTGCGACCCGACTTCGCCGACCTGATCTCCAGCTGGCACTGCTGGCTCGGCGTGTCGCCAATCCTTTTCGTCGAGCGTAAATCGTGTTTTCCTGCCTTTACCATGGCATGGTGACATAAACGCCTGGAATAATTACGTCACTCGGCGCTTACGGTATATTCCGATGGTTTTGCTTTCCCATCTTTGGTCTCCATTACGATGGTATTACTTTGCTCTGGTGTCGCCGCTTCCCCAATCGTCCTCGCGATGCAGGCGACGCATGGCGCTTGCGCCACATCGTTACCTCGGCTCGTCAAGGTTTCCGTGTTCCGGCGATCCTCGGTCTGTTTCGCAAACGATAAAGTTTAGACACAGCAGATAAATCGAGCGCCGTCTCGCCGGCCGATAGCTCGAAGTTCCGAGTAGCACAGCGGGCAGACTGCACCGGTACGCTCGTCGTGTGTTCCATCTACCGCGAACATTCTCGCCGGCCGATTTACCGGACGGAGGTGTCGTCCTCCTCTTCCCTCGGTCATAGCGACGACGCCCAATGACTTAACGCTCTGCGTCGCTTGCAAATTGTCGCTCTCACTTGCGGTCGCCATATATAAAGCGGACCAGGTACTGCGTCGGGGACAAAGCGTAGGATGGCTGCGTGCTCGCGGTAGTGCCCTACCCGCTAACGCGACCGGCTTCACCAGTACATCGCAACGGCATACGCCCATATGGCCGTTTTCGATCAGCGCGTTTTCCAGATTCGCGGTGCGTTCGGCTGGCGCCGCACATGTACGCCGGCGCCGTTTGGCTTTCGGGCCGTTACATCGTGGAGAACCACGCCCACGGGTATTCCTGGGATTTGGCGCGTTCGTCCCTGCTTGGTCGGCGTACTAATCGTGTTTACTGGTGTTCTCTGCGTCCAGCGTCGCGTTCACGGTGTACGGGGATCGGTGAACTCTATCACCGCTTTTCTCGGCCATTATCAACTTCTCGACGACGTCGCCTGCCGCTACGGGTCGAGTCGCTCGCCTATGATTCGGTGCTGGCCGCTGATGACTCGCTCCGCGCTTCGATTGGCTCGGTCTCCTCGGTACGCGGGACCCGTCCTCCGACTACTCGGGATCCTCGGAGATATGTCGCCGTGCACTGGCGATAAAAGGTCGCCGACCGACTGGTCTTCTGGGATCGTCCAGCTCGCCCGGCGTTTCAATGTCGATGTCGGTTCTTGTCGTCCCATCGCTAAACGTACTTCCTCGCCATAGCCGCACGCCATGTTTCGGCGCCAGCACCCTCCGCCTCAGACGCTTAGCTTCGGGTCGTGCGTGTCGAGATCGACCTCCACGTCCGTCGCCGCCGGATCGCCAAAGGCTCGCATTCCGCATCGGCTTTCCGCCGAACAAGCGATTCCGCTGCGAGTTACCATGACCGGCGGTTGTGCCGTCTGGCGTGATGGCTCGAGGCTTTTTCGACTCTCGCGGGATGCTGCAATTGGGCTTCGCCGGCTTGATGTCTCGCGGGTTTTTACTCCACGGGGTCACGTCTGCACGGAACTTTCGCGTCGATTGCGGCCGTCTTTGAGCGTTTTAATCATCAGCTTGGCTCGCGGTTGCTTTTTCCTGCGGCAGCTGATTCGCGCCGAGGCCGGTGCGCGCCAGCTGCCGGGTTAGTACCAAAACCTCCATCTCCGCCGTTTCGCTCACGATTGCGTCCGATAATACGCGATCAAGGATTCGGATGTACATAGGTTTTTAGCCCGCAACCTGCCGCCGGCTCGGTTCGCTCTATCAGACAATGGCTCCTTTCGTTTTAGTTAATGGCCTTATCGTCTGTAACCAGCACTGCTCTCTCTTCAGGCCTCTCGCGGGATTCTTAAGAATCAAACAACCGGCTTGGTCTTTGCTGCTGTCGCCGTCTCTGTTTCCATGGTCCGAAGTTTCCCTCGGAGTTATCCTCTCTAGGTTTTCCCTCTAGGCGATTTGACGCGGGGGTGAGTGAGTTATCATGGTTGGCATGTCGCCCAGGCGATTATAGGCTCGCGATCTCCTAACAGCGACGCAGGCGGATCTTAAAGCTTATGCGCAGGCCCTCTCTGGTTTGTGTTCTTGCATGTCATGGAGGACTGGTAAGGATCTACTGCTTTGAGTCATAGCACCTTGCGTGAGGCAAAGCCGCTCTAGCTTTTATGGGTAGCTGCATCGCAGAAACGGCGACCGGAAAACTCTGCTGGATGCTTGACGTCAAGACTTGACACGTCTTAGAGACCGAGACCAATACGCATGAGACGATTTCCGTGCCAGGCGGATCTTCCGGCTGCGCCAGTCAGGAGGCTCGCATGTTTGGCACGATACGCTGAGATAGGCGGGTCGCAAACCGCGATTTGCTACCGGCCACTACTGGCCGCAATGCGATCGGCCGCTGGAGTCGCGAATAAAGGTTGCTGCGCTCAATCTGGCTATGGCTCCGGGCGTGGCTTAGACCAGGCATATGTTCTCGTGGCTTGGCAAAAATCGATTCCGGGCGGTCGAGTGAGCCGAAACGCGCTGACGCTGACGCTCGCGCTCACAGGATAAACCGCGGCGTTGACATAAGTCGTGTACTGGCGCGCTCGGGCGGAACAGCGAGATAAGAAGGGCCCAGAAGGGCTAAATCCGGTGATAGTGCTTTAGCGGCGACATGCAGCACTTCTGTCACCATGCTCTGCTATCAGGACTCTGTCGAGGATCGACAATCGATTGCAACGCTCTCTCTTTTTACAGCTCAAAACCGCTGACGGCGAAAAACGCAAACTGGCTGGCACAGCGTCGCCGCACTCGGCACGGACTCGACGATCCTGTTTACGGGTGACTCGGCCTGCGGTCGGGTTTTCTGGGCTAGGAGGAGGATTACCGATCATCTCCGTCCTGCGCAACATCAAAAATCTCCAGCAGATAATCTTTGCTGAAAGTGTTGACACTCTCGCTCGGTGTTTTGCTGTCTCAAAAGTACAATCAATTAAACCGAGGACTAAAATGGCACCATCCTCATCAGACTTACTGGACCTAAAGCTCACTTCTCAGCGAAAATCGACCACTCTCGTCGACGGGCTTCTGACCATTAGTGTAGGCAAAGAGACAAGGAAGGACGTGGCTGAAACGTCCAGGACATCGAAAGACAGCGACCAATGAAACGCTCGCAGGCGCCGCCTGCTGGGAGGGCTGTGACAGATTTCATCCTCATGGTGGCCGGACGCGTTGATGGCGCTCGTCACGCCCCTCATCGAGGCGACCGCTGTGGTCTGCTCGGTGACCTGGCGACCGCAGCCGATGAGGTTCGTGGGGCTTGGCTGCTCGGCCGGTGATACTTCGGCGTCCTACGGCCGAGGATTTTCGCACCATGACGTGCATGGAGATCACAGCTTCTCTGGCTGGCAAAGTTCGCCTGATCGGTTTCTTCAGGTCAGGGACAAAACCGAGCAAACGATGATGTTGCTTCCGAGGCAGACCTCTGAGACTCGGCTCGGTGGCGGTCGATCCGCCATATGGATGACTGTGCGTTCTTTTCTGCTGATGTCGCCCGAGCTCGGGCGGTGCGATCCTGATGTCGGTTTCCGTTTTCGTGATGCTGCCAGATGCTGCGGTGGTCCCTGGTCGAGTAGAATGCGATGATTGAAACCTACAACAGATCTGTAGCTTCTCTGGCGAAGCTGATGGATGCTACGGGGAGGATTGTATGCCGCTGTTTAGGAAAAAGAGCAGAAAATGTCGGCGCGTCCTCTGGCCGTTTCCCGCTGTGAAACGGGCTTGAAAAGCAGAAACAGACGAGGACTTGCTGATGTCGTATGCGTCTCAGCTGGCTCAGCCGTCGCCGCCACGGCGCGATCGGCGGCGGTCTGGAGGATCGCTTCGCTGATCTTCTTCTCTCCGCGAAGGCTACCGCACGTCGCCAATCGAGGCCTCTCTGCGCTGATGCCTATGGCGCACATTTCGCGGTCAATGAGACTTATCAATCGGCGGCGTGATGACAACTCCGACCTCCCCGGTTGCGGAACTTTCCTGCCATAAATCTCGAGATAATCTTTTGCTGAGAGTGTTGACACTATCGCTCGTGTTTGCTAATCAAAGTACGCAATCGAATTAAACACAAGGAAGGACTACCGGAAGCCTGCCGAGCGACCTCTACTATCGCGACCAAACCACTGACGCGATAAACTTAACCAGCCACTGATGATGTCGCCCGGGCTTCTAATCATGATGGCCTCCTCGGCCGGGTACATCTCGGGCATAGCTCATAGTGATCACCATCGGAAGCGAAGAAAGACAACCATCGATGGGCGTACTGCATTACTGCAGCTGCACGAGACTTGCGACGACCTGCGCTGCCGCCAATGACTTTTGTAACCAGCTGGCGTTCGCTCACCGCGGTCGACTCGCACTGCGGCCTCGCAACCAGCGATGCCCGAATGCGCCGGGCACCTCTTGGTCGGACATCGGCCTCCCTTGATAATTAGAGTAAAAGAATCGCCATCAGATACCATAACCAGGCATAAGCGTCACGATCGCTGCCGCCCTCGTCGCCGTGAACTTGTTACTGGAGGCAGTGGCTGTTTTTGCTCAGTCAGGCTCCTGGATACCTCACCGCTGCCTCGGTATGCGCTGGACGGCTGAAGCAAAAAGGAGGCGTCGTACGATCGTGGACACCCTCAGGATAGCGACAACCGGACAAATGCAGCCAGTCTGCTGCTGTTTTGCTGCTGGCAATCGTCCCAGTGTGCACTCTTGGTCGAGATCACTGGGCACGCGCTGACGACCGGCCGCTCCAGCACTCCAGCCTGGCCTCTCCTGCGCCTGCGCCCTGCCCCAGCACCATCGCCAGCTCCGCTCACACGCAGCAAGGGCGCGCCTGTTCCGTTCACCAAATAGGCCGGTAACGCCCGGTAATCCGGGATCATGTACCGTACTGTCGGTAGTGTCCGTTTTACGCGGATGGCTGGTGAAGGCTGCGTTCCGCACTGCTGATTACGCACGCGACTCTGACTGGACTCACCGTCCTGTAATTAGACGATCCAGAGTGCGACGGAAGACGCGATGCTGAGACCGACCAGACCCAAATGCAATACCTTACGTAATCGCGCTGGTAGCGTCGCCCGTCGCTAGCTTATAAAACCTCGGCTACAAGCTCGTCATCAATGGTCTGGCGCCACCGCCGATAAACCCTCCTGGCAAACTGCTTCGCCGCGAGGGCTGAGCGAGGCCAAAATGGCGCTTGGGAACCATCGACCGAGCGCTTGCCCCGGCGGAGCAACCCGCACACTGGGAGCATATTGAGAATCGGCCGATGATGGGCCTGCGGAGGTCGGCAGTCGGCGAAATCTCTCGCGAGGTTTCTCGGGTCCTACTTTACTCGGCTCATTCCGACAATACGCGGTAGAAACTCCGACTTTCCGCACCGCGAAAAACCGTGAGCGATCACGGTTGGCGATCTTGAGCAAAACAAGACCTTGACGACTTGAGTCTCAGGTTCGCTCGGCTCTCGCGATCAAACTGGCGATCTGACATTCGGGAAGTCAACCCGTTCGCTCCGCCGAACAGAGGCTGGAGGCCTGGTCAGCCCGACCTCAGCCTGGCTCAAAAAGTGATGTCACGATCTGCTGGTGGTTTTAATTCTGCCAGAGTTTAACTCGTCCCCTGGTTGTTGACGAAGTGTCGACTGGGCGTCGCCTCTATCGTCTTGACCGCTAAAGCTCGGCCAAATGACAGGGTTGAGCGGTGGCTGCTCCTATCACGATCCTCATTGTTTGTCCGGGCGTCAAGTTTCAGCTCTTTCGGTGATGCTCTCGCCCTTCGACGCGACCAGGCGCTCCGAACAGATTTGCTCTCAGGTAAAAACTTTCGAATTAATGGTTCGATCGTCATGGAGCAGCACGCGTGGTCAGCTGCGGCCCGTAACAATATCCGGAAAGTCACCGTCTGCGGGCGGGGATTTTCGTCGTAAAACGTCAAAATCTGGGGTTGGAAACTTTCGCGTGTTCGGCTCGACTGGGAATAAATTACAGAATACGAGAAGGATTCACCGTACCATGACACCACCAAGATCATCAGCCACCGACACGCATGCGTCGATCCGGGAAAGATGCCAAAACGAGGTCGTCGCTGCGCTCCAGACAGAACGGCTCCTACGCACGACATCAGTGCGCTCTCGCTGCTGGCACTGCGACAAAATCGCGGATCTCACAAGAAGATACGCGACGCTGCATCGGCTCCTATTCTCGGCCTCACCAAAAACAGCCGCTCGGCCCGCTCGAGGACTTGGAGCTGTTTCTGGCGGTGGCCAGCCAGCGCCTGAGATCCGTCCAAAATCGCGAAATCTCGCGGTCTCTCTCGGTTACGTGCTCCTGGTCAGTGACCAGGCTAACAGCCGATCCGAACAATCCATAAGCGCAAAAGGCGCGGCTGGCGGTGTCTCACCGGCGCGGCCGCATCATCACCATACACGATCAGGACAAAGACTTTCCAGATCCGTCACCATGCCACCTGTGTCGGCGCGTCAGCGCGGACACGCCTCCTGAATAACTGCGATATCGGGCGTTTTCCTGGAAAGGTTTTGATTAAAAGCTAATAAAGGAGGGCAAACCGACCGGTGGTGGACACCTGCCGCGCGTCATCGCCACAGAATAGTGCACGGGCCAGACGCTCTCCCGCGCCAGCTTCGATCCTCGCTGCAGCATTATGTCGAGGAGGACGACTACAAATAACGTAATCGAGGAGGAGGATCGGTTTGATGGCGGAATCCGAGTTCGATCACCGCCGTTATTACTGCCATCGGCCGTAGCTTGCGAGAATCAGGTGAAGTTTCACCGCAAACGTTATATCGGCGATGGCGGGATAACAGCTAAATCGCCGGCTTGAAAACGATCGTCGGCACGCGTTTCCTCGAAAGCGCTCGAAGACTCTACAAAGGGCTGATCTTCAAACGTCGGTTTCCGGCTGGGCTGGAGGATAAACCGCCGCGGTGCAGAGATCGAACCGCCATGCGAAACAGCGTCGCGAGATGATCGGATTACCACCCGATAAATCGGAAAATCGCGCGAGGCTCCATCATGCTCACAAGATTGCCCGACATCGAGGTCAAAGCTTCTGCGAGGTCGGTTGCTGGCGTTCAATGGTTTGCCGAAATCGACATGGTTTGCGATAGAACAAACAAATAGCGATGCTAGCTTGACGACCCTCCGGAAACCGTCCGAACCTATCGGACGACCAGAAAAGAGAACTCCTAAATATATCTTTTACAAGGCTATCCTTTGGTTTTGTGGCCGAAAGGGCTTTTTCGGCCGCGGTTCGCGGTGGTCGCTTCGGCGAGATCCAGAGCAATCCATCAATCGCGATGACCGCCTGCAAGCGCCGCGGGTCGTCCACCTGACCGCCAGATCGGTTCTGGCGTTCGCTCCGGTTGCTCAAAGATAATCACCAATGTGTTTTGCCTACGTCAGTGATGACCGCCTCTCAGTTCTTCCTAATCCGGGCGGCTCGGCTCGCGGCGTGGGATCGATCGGGCTGGTTTCTGGATATGGGTCGGCTTTGATGCCGCCTCGGCGTCAGAAACAGGTCGAAAATGGCGGACAAATTCGCGCCTCGCCGCGTCTGTCGATCTCGGTGAAGCCGGACGGCGCATGACCAGGCATATCCTGCTGCATGCGGGTACCGGTTTGGTATCGGCGATGCTCTCTGGCGACTCTCGCGATCGGCGCTTCGGTAATCAACTCACTCAGGCCTGACCGCGGCATCGCCGCGGGCGCCATTGCTAAGCGTGCGGGCACGTCGCCGCATCGCGCTTCAATCAGATGTGCTTGCATATCAGGCGCCGATTCGCGGCGCGCGACCACCGGTTTGCAGTATTAGGTGCCAGAAATGAGACCGGCGCGTCGTTCCGTTTGAGGACGCTCGGCTACCTCAAACCTGGCAACGCCTGAGATTACGCTCGGCGGACGTGTTCGGCGGATTCACTATGGCGACTTATCTCAAATACTGCACTACCGCTCATCGCTGGTGCACTGGTGCTGGTAAATCATGTCGTCACCGGCAGCGATCGCCCGCAGCACGACCAGGCTAACTTCAACTCCCGACGAGGCTTCAGCTGGTCTTGATCCGTCCAGAACCGAATGCGAGCTGCAATAAGCGCCGACGGCGAGCCCGCACCTATGGGACGATCTCGTCCTCACCGACTGCCGACGCTGCGGAGGTCTCACTGGCCCGGCCGAGGCAGATGGAGGATCCCTTCTGGCCGGCTTCGGCAGGCTGGCGTTCGCCTATCGACGACCTATAAAAGGCGGGCGCTGCCTTTTATTCGGGTGGTCATCGATAAGGTTTCGCCGATCTTCGCAATGACTGATGACTCGGACATCAAAAATATTCACTCAGAAAGTTTCGCGCGGCGTGGACCAGGGCTACTTCCTGGGCTGACAGCGCATCACTCAGGAAATACTTGCAGGTGTCGCTCCGGCTCCCATCGGTCGTCGCTCCGGGCCGCAGGAACAGTCGATGTCGCCTGCGGCGCAAAGCTCGCGCCGTCGAGTATACCCTGGTGCTGGCTTCTCAGCGGCCGGTGCGAAATCGTTGTCTCGGCCCCATCAGGCCGATCTTGGCCACCAAGATAGCGTTTAGCGTTACCGCAAATATGGACTCGAAGAATGTGCCAGATCCGACGGTGGAATCGACTGGCTAGCTGCCGAGTCTGTTTGTATCGGAGATCCGCGCTCGAGAAAGGCCTTACGCAACCGGCTTCGGGCGCGCTCTCTTTCAATCGGAAAAGGAGGAGATCTGGACGTCTCGAGAAATTACAAACTTCCTCGATCAAGATGGTGCGCACGGTTGGCGGGTGCTGTGCATAATCGGATCTTTATTCTGGCGGTTTGTCGTCGGTTTCGGTTTCGCAGACGATAAAATCTTTAAACGGCAATCTTGACGATAAAGAAGGCCGGCATCAGGTGGTTTGTCATCTGGCAGAAATATGGGCGGCTGCGCTCGGGCGTAGGCTCCAAAACAAGACCGGTTCGCACCGAGCTCGCGGCAAAGGGTGCGCCGTCAGGAGGTCGCGATGCTGGCGGCGAACCGGCACGATCGCCGCAGGCTGCGCTGGTTGCGGCAAACCGCGGCGGCAAGCAACGCCGCCAAACGAGCTAAAACCGCCGCGCAGGAGGATGATCGGTGGATTCACATCGTGCCGCCGATCAGTCCGATGGGACAACTGCTTTGGCAAACCGGCAGAGTGAGCTACTGGAGGCAGAGCCTAAATAGGCATGCAGCAGTCAATACAGCCATCGTCCATATCGAGGCTGAAAGTGCATCTCCAGCCTCAAAGATCATCGGCGCTCAACCGTAATCGGCGACCGATGGCGGGCTGGCGCTCTTTCGGCACCCGCCGTTCTGCGGTACGCCTGCAGTCACACCAAACCAAGGAAGGTCGCTTCCGTGGTGGCCGGGCGGCACTGCAAACACTAACCGCCCGCCTGACCGATAGGCTGAAACGAAGATGGCCCGAGCTTGACCAGGTCGAGGCGCCATCAGCGTGTTTCGATCCGGCGCCCGCACCCATAAAGAATGGGAAGACGATTGATTTACCGGGTAATCTTCGCGCTCGCTTTTCGTTCTCGCGCACCGGGACTGTCGGGCACACTGTCGGCACTGACGAGGGATTCGGGACGGCGATGAGGAAGACAAAGATGAGGCGGTTATAAAACGACCAACAGCAGCTTCTCTCGTCTCGCTGACTGGCTCTGGTGTCGCTAAGACGATCACCCTAATCAGCGGATCGAGGCTTCTCCTCACCATGTGGGTGGGGTGGGGGGGGTCCGCGTTATAATGGAGTGCCGGGTTACCGATGGCGCAAAACTCGCAACTTTTACCGTTTCGGCGGTGTCGCTTTTGGATCTACGAGTTTTACAGAATAATCTTCCGTACACCTGGTTTACACTCGATAGCAGATTGATATCAGATAATCTTTCCAAAACTACCCGGCTTTCTCGCTCGTGTTTTGCTATCCGCCCAGCCACAATCAAGACATTAAACGAGAAGGACCGCTGACCACTAAAGAGACCGAAAGTCGTACCGTGCCTGATAATCAGCGATCGAGGATCACTCCAGATCTGGCGCGGTGTCACGCTGGCGGCGGCGTCCAATGTCGCGATAAACTTGGACTTGGCGAGGCGGGGCTTCGTGCGATAGTACGTGACGATCGCCGCGATCTCAACCGCCTGCGGCTACCTCCCAGAGTGCTGGTCGACGACATCAGCTACGGCCAAATATCTTCGTGCCTCGCCGGTGGCGGCCCTGGCGGCAAATTGGCATAACTATCAAAAGGACCAAAAGGCCGACACTCTACGACAAACTTCCAAAGATGAGCCGATTGTAACGCAGCTTGGCTCGCGGCGCTCATGCTACCTCGGCGCGTCGGCACGTTGTTGCGCCTGCTGCCTGCCTGAGAGCTGTCGACGATGGCGCTGATCGATAATGTAATTGTTACCGCGCTAAGCGGTTTCTGCTTGGCCTTTCTGGCGTCAGCCAGCTGATCAAGTCGGCGAAAGCGCAGGGCGACGCGTCATGAAAGTGACAGCGTCGATTTACTGGATTGCGCGTGGTTTTCTTGGTCGCGGTGCTGTCGAGTTTACACGATTCACTCATTCCAGAACAACGCGCCGCGCAAAGACTTTCGACCTCGGCTACTCATTCCCGCTTATAAAACCAACGCGGACAGCCGGACGTTGACCCGTCTGATGAAAACTCAGCCGCCAGAATCCGGGCCAAAGGCGGAGGGCGACGCTCCGCGACTCCTGCCCCCACCAGAACAGTGCCGATCGAGCCGCGCAAGGTCTGGCCGGCTCCTGCCTGACCAGACCTCTCCTGCGTCATCGACGCATGATCATGGCTTCCGGCGGCGGCCATCGGCGCAGTCCAGCTTCGACAGCTCGCGTGACTTTGGGTGTTTCCGTCCGACGACCAAGATGAGCATCCGTGACTTCGCTTCTCCGGGCGGCGACTGGCGCAGACGTCTGGGCGGCTCTCGCGCTGCCGATCTACCGCGAGCGCCAGAAACCATGACCGGCGATGAGCTGGTCTGCGCAATGCCGCCGTGGTGTTCTCTGGTAAACACGAGGCCAAAGATGTGTGTGCGAGGCTGACTCGGTCGGTGGGATACGATAGTTTTATTTTTGCGGGTCTTTGGCGAGGAGGTGGTGTTTCCGACAGCGCTCTTTAATTCGACCTCAAAGAGCCGCACGGCGGAGGCTGCAGCTGCCTGCACCTCGCACGGAAAAGGTGAAAACTCGTCGACGGATCAACTCAGATTTGGTTCCTTGCTAGCAACGCCATGATTTTTGCCAGGCGGTTATCGCTCGCTGGCGCCCGACCTGCGACCGACCCATCTGTCCAGTCGTGGGTTTCGATTAATAGCGGGGTCCAACGCCGTGCTGCTGATCGCCGCATGAGTAATCCGCCACTCCGGTCTCGGCTTAAACAACCCGTGCGCCACCAGCTCCGGCCAGGCGATAACCGCTACAGTAATAAAGAGCATGATGATGGAATTCGTTATCATCATCCGAGTCTCGCCCAGTTACATTGCGCACTATCTCGCTTCGCGGATGTCAAGTAAAACGGCACTGGTTTCGTTTCATCTACTCCGGAACGGATGTCGAAGCGAGAGATCGCCCAGTGAGCAGACATCTGCCGGTGTTTGGATGGATTTCGCGTCCGCCAGTTCGCTGGATCCTGGCTCCTCGCGGATCTTTCGGTACGGTTCGCCCGTTTTCGGGTCGCGCCACCTGCTCAGTCCTACGTACGCTGTGTGCGTCCACTCCAGGCGCTTTTACGCAGGCAATCGTTTGACTGTCGAGGCCTGCAGCATGTTTCACCGGTGTGGCTTTTGCCGATATGGCGCGGTGTCACCGCAGCCGCAAAGCTTTGCGTCGCGGGGAATACTGCACGAAACTTCCGTGATCGTGGTGCACGACCAGATCCGGTTTCCATCAGCCGCCTCAACACTGCTGCCCGCGAAATCGCAGGTTTGGAGTCGATGATATGCCGTTGATAATAAGCGGCGTCCCGATAATCCGCGTACCATGCGCTGCTATCGCGCCGCAGTGTCGCCTCGGCGCACCTTCTCGATTTAGCTGCTGGCGCCGCGCCAGTGACGTTTCAAACTTGGCCTGGATAAATCAGGTTTGGATTTTTGGATACCGTTATAGCAGCCATGGATTCTGACTCGGAATCGTGCCCTCTTTAGCAGCGATGCCGCTCAGCGTGTCGCAGTGCTGCTATACCTAAGTTTCGGCCGCTGGCTGCGGGTGTCGGCTGCGCGTCGGCAATCTGCCCGCTTATCGTCCGCTGGTGCTGCGCAGCGCGCGCCGGCATGTTATCCCATGCTTCCAGCGTCGCCCATACGACTCGTTACAGTCGGGTTTCCGTCCCAGCCATCGGGCCGGCCGCTCAGGAGTCACCTGCCACTATCATCGCCGCCGCTCCAATCTTTGCGGCAGCGGCGTTCCAGCGAGATTCCATGTTATGGTTGTAATCCGGCCCGCACATTCGCGTCGCGCGCCAGAGGCCCTCGTCGACGCCAGCGACGCGCCGCTCAATCGTGGCTGTCACCACCGCTCTCCGTCCTCTCAGATAAGTGGCTTCACCACGTTCGCTCTTGCACTCGATCAGCCAGCGGCGCGTACACCTTCGTCGCCAACGTTTGCCGCCGTCTTTCCCAGTCAAAGATAAACCTCCGCGTGCTTGATGCTGGCCTTGAATCCTGGGTCGACAGGACAAAGATGGCCTCGACGATCGCGTCATGCTGCCGTTTCTCCGCAAATGGTAAATCACAAAGGCTTTTGCCGGCCGCCGCGCTTGCTGATAATGCTCGTCGCGGTTTGGGTTGACATGGTCCGTCCCTCAAGTTGCGCACTATCTACGAGATCTGCGGGATTTTACCGGCGTCCAAAACCAGCCTGCCAGCCGATATATCGAATTCCTTTCGTCGAGCTCGCCTGCTAACCGCCGCTTCTAATCGCGAAAGCGTTGCGGATAACGCGCGCCAATTCATCAAGGCGGTCCGATCACCGGATACCGCCATGAACGACGGCCGCTCCGGATACGTCATCACTCCTCAAAGATGGTGTCAAAATATGCGGGCGAGCCATCGCCCGATCGGATATTTGGTAGCGTGACTCCTCATGCGCTTTATGACCGCACGCTCGAGTTACTCACCGCTTCGTCGATCGCTGCATCAGGTAATGACGACAACGTCAAACCAATCGCCAATCTTGACGATTGGCGTTTTGCTGCCCCAATCAGCCCGACTTTCAGCGCCAACGGCTGGACACCATCAGAACATCTTCCTTGCAGATCGATTTCCTCCGAGCGTGTCCGGGCTTCGGTTGTTTTATCTGGTCGCGGGTCGGCCGGTGGCTTGTCGATATGGTTTGTCAGAGTCGGCGCCCGAGCGATCTCCTCTGGCTTAGATTTGACTGCCTCGCAGATACGACAGATCCCTCAGTACCGCCTGGATTTTTCGCTCTCTTCCGCATCTCTGTTGAAGAATACGCCTGCTTTTCTCGATCTCGTCAGCAGCAGCCTTCTCTTTCTTTGCTCGTTCATCAAACTAATTTTCTTAGCGTACGGCGCGCTTCCTGCGAGAAACTATCGAGCCGTGGCCTAGAGCCGGCTTCTCGCGTGCGAGTGCGGTGTCGCGACCCGCGGGTGAAATGCCGCGCTTCGTCGCGACCACCGTGGCCGCGACGCAAATCTTTCACGGTCTTGATCGAGACCTAATCGACCCTCACCGCGTTTAATCGCCCGAGTTTCCAGCAAATCAGCGCCATCACGGCTGTCATCAGCTTGGGTAGCGGTTTTACGACCGCTTTAGGACGTTTTTAGGTCAGCTCAACTCCTGCACCACAGGTCATCGTTTGGGCTTTCGTGACTGTCCCGCCGAGCACATCAATAGCGTCTGCGTCCTGGCTCGGTGGCGAGTTACCTCCTCCTCCTCGACATGCCTCTTCCTGGGCAACACCAAGCAGGCTCTCTCTTCGCGATCATCGGTTCCTACATTAAAATTATAAGCACTACCATCGGTTCCGCAGGGCGGAGAGTCGCGGATAAAGATCTCTCCGCCCGGATCTCCGGGTTCTCCTAAGCGTCGCCACCGTATCCTCATAAAGAATAAATATGGTTTGATGGAACGCTTCTGAAATAATCCAGATCTAAGCTGTCGGCGGTGTCCCTTGTTTAAATTATGCCCGCGACCGTTTGGATAATGACGGCAGATCCTCGCCTCTCGCAACTGGTGATCGCCAACTATTTCCGTTATCAAAGTGCCTCTCGGTCCAGTAGTTTCGGCTGGTGTCGTCGCCGGCATGCAGCACTGGGTGGATTTGACCGTCGATTGATCGGTGGTTTGTCCATCATGCCTAATCAATGTAATGCTCATTTCGCTCCTGGTGCTTTCTCTACGGCTGCAAAGGTCGACAACTATGCTGCCCTGGGTACGTGCAGGCCCGCTCATTGGCTTTAGATCTCACTCTGATTACGCGTTTCGCTGTGTCCCTCTTGCGCTTGGGTCACTGGAATTACGCTGCGATCAATCCTCGGCCGCCATGTGTTGGATTTCCAATTCGCGTCTACCGCTGCGTGATCGCGACAATCCTGCGGCTTCTGGTGCGTCCATCGTTTGCACTGGAGCCTTCGATCTGCGTCCAGCTTCGCCGGGATAGATCTCTAACGCCTCCTCTTTTTGGCGATACGGAACGATACTTCTCACGAATCTGGCTTTGCTGCACTCTGGCTGGATCTCGCCCTCAACCTCGCTTGCGCGCTGGTTTCGTCTTTGCCGCGGCTGTCAGGAGGCTTTTGGATCACGCAGCATCTCGGCGATGCTGTGGTCGTCTCGGCCGCTTCGACAGAGGGGTTTTGCCGTCTGCTTTTCGCCGCCAATCGAATCTCCTGTCGTTCCTCAGCTCTCATCGAATGGTCTTGACGAGGTTTCGGCATACTGCATTGACGTTTTTGTACCGCCTGGAGTTTTCGCTTCCTGCATGTCCGGTCTCCGGGTGGGCGCCTGCACTCTTCTCGGCATCGTCCTCGTCATCGATTGCCCGGTCGGCCCGGCATCGGTTGGATCGGCGGCGATAGGCGCTGATTGTCGTCACCGTCGTCGAGCACGAATCGTCCTGCTTGGTTGCCGGTGTCTTCAATCTGGCCTCGGTATAGCGACAACGTGCTTGCCTTGCTTTTGCGCCAGAACTCTCTGGCTCGCGTAAGATATCGCGCGGATCTTGCAGATAAAAGGCTCAGCATGAGGTCGCCTGGTTTTCGCATCGAAACGGAACCTTTACGTCAGCAAAGAGCTCCTCGCTCGAGACCGGGTTTGTCGCGATACGTTGTTGTGTTTGCCAGGCGGCAGCGCGCAGGTGGGCGTAACCGCGTCTGTCGACCAGCTCCCTACTGGATACGGGCTGTCTTCCTCTCGCGATCCTGCCGCGTGCCAGGCGCAACCCCGTGTGGAAGGCGCTGCCGCTGAGTCGTCCCGCCTACTCTTATTGGATAATCTACGTGAATCGTCCATACACCGCCGCCTCATGGCCGCTTTTCACGTGCCGCGCTGGATTCAAACGTTCCATGGTTCTCTGTCGGTCGGGTGAGCGTTTCGCTTCTCTAACGCTCGGCCCTGCTCCGCCAGATCACTGCCCTGGGTCTGGAGCGTCTCCTCTTGATCGACTCAAACGCCGGCGACATCTCTTTGCTGCCGGTGGTTACGCTCTCGTCCCGGATACTTTCGCCTGATCTCCGGGCCTCGCCGAAAGGCCGGAGCTCGCGTCGTCTCCCTGGGTCCGCTCGCTTATGGCGATAAACGTACTCGCTTCCGGTCTGCGGATCAGATCGCGGTGCGCTCCTGCTGGATGGCTGGGACTGTTGCGGTCGCGGCTCGCCGATGTTTCCTGCCAGAACCAGGTTTCCCGCAGCTGATATATCCGTCGCTCGTTGGGCGGCACTCTGGGCGACCGTCGTACCAGTGTCCTCACGATACTCCGGTAGGTAGTCGTCTGCCGTCCTCCAGTTAGCCCGCCGCCGTCTTCGCCGCTATCAGACGCTGGCGCTGATCTCGACGTTGATTATCGATCGTTTGTGCCGCGCTAAATCTCTGGCGTCGTCCTCGCACTCTCACCTCGCCCGAGGCTCAGTGCTTATGTCTCATTACTCTCGGTCGCAATCTCAGTGACCACCCGCTGCGTGTCGTCGCGTCGTTTTGAGCCAACTACATCGTCGCCAGCGCGAGATGCAGCGAGTTGACCTCCGACTGGATCGGATCGGCGTGCTGGTCACCAGTAACTATCTGACACGGGCGCGTTCGGCGTCGCTCAAGATCGACGCTATATCACTTCGCCGCCTCATTGCTCGGCTGCTTCTGCGAAAGCGTCGCCATCATCTTGATTTCGCTGGTGATCGCACGTCGTCGTTGATGTCGGCTTCCAAATACGGGATAGACGCTGGTGATTTGCCAACATGCTCCGCCGCCGATCAGCTGCACGTCTCCGTCGAACGCAGATGTCTCTTTTCGGCCTATTATCGCTGCGGGCATCAGCCGGTCCGATCGTCAAATACCTCGTCAGTCATCAAATTGTTTGCTGAAGGGTTCATCAATCGTACACGGGCTTACAGGATAAACGAAAATGTCGCTGCTTTTCGGCTTGTTCGTCTGTCATGCTCTTCAGTCCATCATGCCAGGTCACGACCGACGCATAGATTTGGAAAAATTTGGCGATGCTACTGAAACATCAGATGGCACCGGAACGTCGCGCCCATCGATTGCTGGCCTCGCCCGCCCATCTTCGCCTTCGCACACAGAAGTCAGTGCGCGACAGTAATCGTATCGATAGATGAGTGCGCCAGTTGTTGGCTCAATTTACCTCAACTACCTTGCTGCAATACTCGAGCTCGTTTCCGCCTCCCGGTGACTCGCGAGATACTGACCGAGGGTGCTCGCTTCGAAACTGGAGCTGCGCCATCGGCTGACGCCTCACTGATCGTTGGGTTGCCTGGCAGCACTCCTGCAAAGTCTCCAGGCGCCACTGACTTCCAGGCAGGCCGCGTCGTCCGTCCGACTGCGATCCATCTCGCCGCCGGTCTCTGCCGTCATTTTATAATGCTCGATCTCTGAAAAACCTTGCTCCCGCAATGCCCGGATCGATACGACGCGCTTTGTCGTTGGTGGCCGTGCCGTCGCTTGTCGTCAGTTACCTTTCCGGAGGATCACTGCTTGCCTCTTTCTACAGTTTCTCTTTTGGCTCCGCTTTTTACGTGTCGCCCGATCTCAGGTGGGTGTTTTACTCAAACAATGCCTCGACGCCTTGCCGGTTCGCTTCTCTCACTTCCAATCCGAGCAAGGACTTCACCAGGCGTTTTTCGTTCATGTGCCGGTTTTGTGGCGACGCTTCCCTCCTGTTTCTGAGACCTCTTTTGGGTTATAAATAAACTTCGCAGCTGGGTGGCCGCATAAGCCGAGTTATCCACCGTGCTCGAGCCTTCCCGCCCCTCTTCGCACAGGACACGTGCCGCTGGCTCACGCAAACCTCTTTGTCGTGGATAATCGTGCTTGGCTCGCAGTCGACTGCAATCTCACGCTCGCCCGGGCTTTCAGAGTTTCGCGTTGGACGTCAAAATCTTCGCTGCGTCTGGATTTGCAAACGTTATCTCAGTGCTGCTGCTGCTGCTGCTGCTGCTGCTAATGCTCATGTTTTAGCGATGTCCGATGAAATGTTCTCGACGGAGATGGCGCTTGCGGCCATTGCTTCTCGTTTACTCAGTGGCGCTGGGAATCAATCAAACCGACAAACGACAGCGCTGCAGCGTTCGCACTCCATCTCACGAGCTGGAAGCCGGCGCGGCTAACGGTCAGATGATCCGCGTGCTGTAGGTTTTCAGCCCGTGGCGCGCGCTCCCGACCAGCGCATCCTCGCAGGAAGTTTTGTCCTACGCTCCGATTTTTCTGGCGAATCGTGCAGCGTTCGCTTCCAGCCAGTCGATCGCCGGTCACCATTCACCTTCGCTGAAACGACGCTGCTTGCCCCGGCGACAGGATGGCGGTTTCGCCCGCAGTGGCCCGCTGTTCCAGCACGGGTCGGCCGTCGTCGCGCCAACTCGCCGCCTCGACGGTTCACTTTGGCTTCTCTGCCAGGGCTCGGTTTGTGGATGCACCTCGGACGTTTGCCACCGTAGTTTGGTCAAATCCGTTTAATAAATCTGCGTCTCGCGCGTCTGTCGCCGTTCGTACGGTGCTCCCATCGTGCTTAAGTCGCACGTCGCGGTCAAAGTCCTCTTCAGACAGCGTCGGCTGCTTCTGCGCGTGTTTCCATTCTAATTGTCCGTGGACTGGTTTGTCGTGTTTTCCGGTTTGCCGCCGAGTTTGCGGGCGATGAGTGACACCGCCGCTGCCAGCGAGCGTCGCTCCTGGCCGCTGAAATCATTCGCCGCCGCTGGACGATAATCCGCCAGGCGACTCCTCCTCACTCAAAGCCGTCGTGGGCATCCAGCGCTGGCGATGTCTGTGGCGGTTTTAACGACAACGTCCTGTCTCGCATAACGCGGGCCGCCGCTCAACCAACGCATCATCGGTTACCCATCTGCGCCATCACGCGGCTCGGCGATTGTCACGCGGGTTCTTCCTGCACACTCCGGCGCGCACTAAATCTCTTTGATCTTCTTGACCTGCGCGTCTTTAACGCCCATCGCCCAGACGGGCCGTCGTCAGATTCAATTGCCGGCGCTCGGTGAAGTTTGCCGACACCAGTTCGCTCACTGCGTTATATGCCGTGTTTGACGCGTTAACTTAATCCGTGGCGATGTCGGCCGGCCGTGCCGGGCTCTATAGCCGTTGACGGTGGCCACCGGTTAATGATCGTCCACAGGTGCTTGATGGCGTTTCGTCGATGGCGTTTACCACCGCTGCAATGCCGCCGACTCTGTGCTGACCGACTGGCGCGCAACCATGCGTTGATATCGGTTGGATAAATAGCATCTGGCGTTCCCATCGCATGGCGATCGCCTCCCCAGATCGCGCTCGTACGCTGCTCATCGCGACAATGGCGTGGACTTCTATCGATCTCCTGCGTCCAGACCGACTTTGCAGCCTCGGCGTTACCATCACGACAATCCGGCGTTCCCGACTGCTCGACTACCTGGTGACAAGACAGATGTCATCACTGCGACGCCCGTGAAAGCTTCCGCCCTCTGGGTGAAAAGATATGGCTGCAAACTGCCTCTGGCCCGATAAAGCGCGACACAATATTCCCGAATAGCCCGCCAATCATTGCCGCCAGAAAGCACCACGCCACGAATAATCTCACTGTGGTGCGCCTTATCGGTCCCAGACGCTACGGCGATTCCGCTGGCTCGTTCCGGAACCTCACGGCGGGATCCAGAGCGATGGCGGTGTATCATCCGTCGACAATCACGAGCTCTGGGGTCCAGGAATGGGTTTGTCGTGCTGATGACCCAGTTTGCTTGCTCGCACGCGAAACGACGTTCGCTCATCACGCGAGCGACAACCGCTCGCATCGCTTTTGCCGCCACCAGCAATCCACCACCAATCACCGAGCCGATCGTCCCTTGCGCGCGGTTCCAATCGCTCCGCGATTGTATGAACAATCTTCACACCACTACCACTAATCGCTCGAGGCCGATGACGCTGTTCGTTTCCCACAACGTAGGCGATCACCAGGCCGGTGCCTCATGCAGCTCACGATCTGGCTGACCACCGCCGTGCGACAGAGTTTCCAGAGATCCTCGTTTCGTGGCGTAAAAGCAAAGCGACAAACAAACGTCTGCGGTGACGAGCGACTCAGCCTTCTCCGCAGATGATCGATTATCGGGCTGATGGCCGCTCCCAGTCACGGCCGCGCTGTCTCGGCGCAAAGAGATCTACCACCTTGCCGGCTGCTTCCCCATCCACGCGACGCGCTGAATTCTTCCGCCGACGCGAAATCTTTTGCAACGCTGCCAGAACAAACGTCCACCGTCGCTCCCTCTTTCAGCGAACTTTGCCAGCGAACTATCTTTCCAGCGCTGCGACTCTCGCGACTGCCTGCCACCAGTCTGCCAAAACCGGAGCGGCCGCTTTTGCGGCGACGCTATGCCGTGGAAACCAGCGGGCGCTGGGACTGCGTACACCGCAAGATGAACAATCCTCTGCCGACGATCTCCTCGCGATGCTCTTTGACGATAAATTTCGTGGTGCTCGGTGACGCGGTTTGCTCATCTGATCCGATCAACGCCACGGCCTCCAATCCTCATCACCTTTATCGGTCAATCGCGATTCCCAGGATTTCCACCGACGGCTACATCATACCGCTCGACCTATCCATCGCGGTTTTGGGATGTGGCCGGTCATCGGCATGTCATCAAAGGCTAAGCGCATAGTTTACTCCATCGCGCCCGACAGACTCTTCGGCCTTGACCGCGCACTGCGTTTATCTTCTCGCTGGCCTCCTGCATCGACCTAGCGTGCTTGAGCGCGATTGTCTGTCAGCGAGATCAGCGGCTGACGATCGCGCGGGCGCGTCCTGGCCGACAGCGGCTCGCGGCTGGTCACCTGGCCGACTCTGGTACTAGGAGCGCCATAGGTCTTGCGCCGTTGACGACCGACATGCGACGGACAACGTGTCCATGTCGCCGGCAGCGGTCTGCGTGGTTCGGCCATCTCGCGCGTTTTTGGCTGCTGAGCGTCTGCGGGGATGCGATCGGCTTACCGCATATAATTGCCTGGCTGGCGAATCGCTGTTCGCTTCGCCAACACGCTACCGGTCAGAAACAGCAGTCTGGCGCTGCGTCATCTGCGGACTGCTGGCAGAGTCGCAAATCTGCCGCAAAAGCCTGCGCCGACTTGTAGATGCGGCGGCGGTTTTCGTCGACTTCCTCAATCGAGCCATGCCGTCGCGCGCTTGCGCTGGAGGCGAATGTGTCATACCGAGCCGGCGGCGGACGACTTATATCGTGCGACTCAGAAACACTCAGGCTGCTCCAGCATAAGGCTGTCGCGCTGGAATCTGGCAGCGTCGCGCGCACTGGTTTCTGCGCTTCGATCACAAGTCTGGGCTGGCTGTCGTCCGCGCTACGCATATCTTTCCGATTTTCGTCTCGCGTCTCCGCCTCCTGGCGCTAGCCTCGCCCTCCTCATTTTCCCTCAGCAACTATCTCGATGCGGCCGATTAACCAGTGAGGTTGGCTCGCATGGTCTTGCGGGATCTCCAGCATGGTGCAGCAACTCCTCGTGCATCTTGGATCTCCTGCAGTAATGTTACCGCGTGCTTAACGCCATCATGCTTTGGCATAAACACTGCTGATTTTGCTCGCACTTTTGGGTTCTCTTCTACCCTGTGAGTCACTCCTCGGTCTTTTTCTGGGTTGCAGTCAGGAATCCTCGGTTGCTAGTTTTCCAGCAAGCTCCCGGGTTCGGCGTCATCATCGCCAGCAGAGTGCGTCGCCGTCAAACGTGATCTCAGGCTTTCTCGGCGTTGTTTTTGATCTCGCTGATGCTTGGTTGCCGGCAGCTTGTGCACGATCACCTCGTCTCTTTGATCTCATCTTCCGGCTCATCGACTTCGCCCTGGACCTCGCTCCGTTGGTCAGGGTCCGCGTTGCTGCAGCAAGACCTGCGCCTCATTCATCTGCGACAAGCTCTGCTTATGGCATGTGACGCGCAACTCGACATCGCAACGCGAGCTTGCTGGCGTTATAGTGCGATAGTCACTACTGCTGCTAATTCAGTGGCATCTCCCTCTCGCTGCTCGAGATTAATCTTTAGTGGCTCATGTTTCTCAGCGTTGCGGTGATAGACTTGCCAGCGTCCTCGAGGGCTACTCGTTTTGCCTGCTTTGCGTCCGTGTTTCAGCTTTGCGTTGTTGTCACGCTTCCAGCTCTCAACCCGTGTGATTGCTACGGTTGGGAGAATCAGAATTTATAGCGTTGGAGTTGCTGGCCGGTGCCAATCGTTCCTCCGCTGTTCACCAACGGCGGCTCGACCCAGATGGCCTGCGGCACTTGCCACTCCGCACCTCCTGCTGCCGCACGTCCTCTTGCGCTAGATATGGTCAGGCAATCCGGTCTGTTCAGTTGCTGATTCACGAGATCTCGTCTGGTGTGCAGTGCCGGATCACATATTGCACCGTCCAGGTTCTTTGGGGATCTCAAGAGAATGCCTTGATTTTTCTACGTGCTGGCGGAGCGAGTCCTGCTGCACGTGTCGCAGCCCATCTGACTGCGGGTTTCGCGCCAGAGACTGCGTGCCGCGAGGTATATGCCGGCGGTCATCGCAGGTGTCCGAGCCTTTGCTGATCGACGCGACTTCGTCGATGCTTCTCATCAAATGGTCGTCGTGCTGCGGTGGGCGTGGACGGTTAACTCAGCTCTCACGGCTCATACAGATCAGTCTACTGCTCGCTCTTTGATAAAAACTCGTTTCCAGCGCGTCGTGGCTGTTTGTTGTTTCCTCATCTTCGGCTGTTGCTGCTTTGCTCCCCGACTTGTCGGTCATGATTTGACTTGGCCGAGACCCTGGCTCGCAAACTCTGCTGCGACCAAATGATGTGATCAGACACTTTTGCACGCGTCATATCCTGCCCTCAGCTTGGTCACGTTGATAACTTGTCGCTGGCGGCGTTGTGTTTCCTGGACATGCCGCATAGGCGCTCTCGTTGTGGACATGTATATGTCGGCTTGTCGTCAATCTCCAGCGTTTCGGATTGCTTTTGGCACACCGGGACGTCGGCGTGCCGGGCGTGCCTCCGAAGTGGTTTCCGTTGCCGCACTCCTCTCTGGTGGTCAGTCGGCCTGAAATAACTTTAATGGCATGTTTACCTCGCCCAGCGAGCTTCTCTTTCGTAACTTTCTAGCCTCCTCTCCGGAGGTGGCTCCAGACTGATATCTCTGGCGACCACTCAAGGTCCGAATAATAGCCCGCCCATCGCACCTGCAATTCCGCCGGCTCGTGTGCGCTTTCCGGCGCAGCAATTTGGTTGGTTTATCTTGGTTTCTGTCCATCAGGTTTCTCCTCTGCTTTTTAGTCCTGCTTTGGCCGAGCTTTTGCTTATGCGTAATACACTTCTCCTGGATTACCGGGCGTAGATCGTAGGCGGTTGTGGCCATGCAGCTGCTTCGACGCTGGGCATCTTGCCAGGCGCGCCGTTTCACGCAATCACCGAGTCAACAGACAACGGCTGGTCTTCAATGCCGCATAACACTCCTGCGTTTCGCCGTCTGGCGGCGTGGTCTATCGACGTTGCACTCTCTCGCGGAGCATACCATAATCTGTCGTCGGATGGATAGATCGTTGTCGTCCTTGCCGGGACAATCTCGTAAAACTCCTTGTGCCGGCTTCAACGATCAAAGTCGCGGCCTTGGTTCGCGATCGATCTCGGTGATGACGCTGCACGTGCGTTGCCATCTTGGTCTACCGTCGTCGCCGGTCGGAATCGGTCTCGAGCGATCATGCCATCGATGGCCCACACCTTTCGCACCCGGCCATGCATGCTCTGCGCGGAGTCGACTGGTGTGTCGCCGCTGATCGCACGCCAGATGTCTGGGTGTGGCACTGTCGGCAGATGATTGATGATGACCGCGATCGCACAGGTCTGCAATGCACTGCGCTCGGTTTTAATAGCGTGCAGCACTCCTCGCCATTCTCGCACTTCGTCAACTCAACCATTCGTGATGGCGTATCCGTAGTCGCCGTTTGTCCTGTGCGTCTAACTCTAACACGATCAGCAACCTTCACTGCGCGGTCCGGTTGCTTTGATAATCTACATACGGCGTCGGATTTCCCGATATCTCGCATGCGGCTCACGCGACGGCGCGCTGGAACGTCTCGCGCATCTCGGTTCGCTGCAAAGCGGCCAGGAATCTCATTGCGTCCTCGGCTGCCAACCGGCCGCATCAACCCTTTCCTCTCTGCACTGGAAGTTCGCGTCGGCTGGTCTTCGCAGCTCTTCTTGCGGGATTTATCGAGGCGGCTTGTGACGGTTACTGGAGGTCGGTCTCCAATCCGCTCATTCCAGCCGGACTCTCTGCCGTGTCTCCTCGACGTGGCCGGAGGATCTCGATCGCCGCCGACTTCACTCTTATTGGAAAGACTTCGGCTTCCGCTCAGCGGCGCTCGGTTTCCCGCTCGATTCGGCGCAAACCAGGTCGCCATCGCTGGCAAACCGCTCCCGAGGTGGCCGCCGCAATGTTCGGGTCGGTCGGAGTCGGTTGGCCCGCGTCCTCGACCCACTCATCGATCACTCTTCTAGCAGCGGTTTTCCAACTTCATCTGCCGTCTTTGCTCCGGGCCGTCCATGCTTATCGAACGTTCGTTCAGTCAGCTAATCTGCGCAGGGGCGGCCGCGCCTGGCCGCACCGCGTCTTCCCCTCATCTGGAGAGTTTTCACATGTCTAGCTTGTCGCGTTGTAAAACTCGAGACTTTTCGCTGCAACCAGTTCTCCGCCGACTTCTGCGTCGCTCGATTTCTGCCACCTGCTCGATGGCCTGCAGAACGTTTCATCAAAGGCCGTATCACTCTGGCGTTTTGACTTCGGTGGCACAACCAGGACGGACAACGCCGGTGGCGCGTCCGCAGGATTCAACCGCCTGCGCGTACGTGCGTCAGCATGAGGCGGTGACATCTCGCTGGTGACCTCATCGTCGCCGTCGCGGTCGACAATCGGTAGCTTGCGATGCCTCCGACACTCGGTTCGCGCGCCATCAACTTCCGCAAATGAGCGATGGCATGCGGTGGTCTGCCGCAGTAAATCAACTAGCCTCGCCGGATGTCTCATCATCGGTGCAGGAGGTGGGGTTGCTGGCGCTCGCTCGAAGTTTCCTACGCCTCCGGTGCTGCTTCGGCAGCTGCTACTGCGCCTCGCTGCGACGACCGCGTCAGCCATCTGCTGCTTGCGAACAACGTTTCGTTTTCATCGAGTCAGCTCGATTGAGCTCTTTGGCTTGCGCCTGACAACCTCGCGTGGTTGCTGCAATGCTTGATGGGTTGGCACTTTTCAACATCGACTGGCTTCCCAGCAGCCTCAGCCTCTTCGCCCTCGCTCTCGTCTCGAGCCGGTTTCCAGCCTCGCCCTCGACAACTACGAAACTCGCTGCTGCCGTCTCGATAGCTTCCCGTCGCTTCTGGGGCGGTTTTCATCAAGGACAATGACCTCGCTCGTAAGACAGGTCGTCGGGCCGAGCTTCCAGTGCTACGTACGTCGATATCAAACTCTTGTGGTTTGCCTGGCTGGATAGCCAAACCGGCGCGCCGCCCTCGAACTCACCGCCGTTGTTATTGACCTCGTTTTGACAGCCGCGAAAATGGTAACGCTTTGGCGGCTGATCGCTTTCGTATGGAATTCGTTCCTCCGCCGTGTAACCCTGACGTCCTTTAGTGGAGCGCGAATTTTACTCTGCGTGTCGGCAGCTACGCGCTTTACGCCGATCGCGCGGTGCCTGGGCCGTAGCCAGATGCGCCTCGCGTAAATTGCGGAAATATCGCGCTTATTCCTCAGCAGCACCGCTGTTCTCGAAGAGCTCCAGTGGCTCATGCTCGCGTTTCTGGATAATAGATAAGCGATTTTGCGCCGACAATTGATCGATCTGCAATCTTTTCAGCCAGTGCAGCTCAGCCAAGAACCCGACGCGAGCTGCGTTATCGTTGAGTTCTCAGGACCGCCTCAGCTTGACAATGTTCTCTGGCTCAACGGTGCCTTTGCAGCAGCCTCAAGTTGCCTAGGGGACAACCAACCTCAAGTCAGGTTTCTTGTTGACAGCCTTGCCCTTGTATGGGCTGCGTATGAAGCAGACCATACTTAAGTTTTCGGCTGTAAACGGCGTGCTGGTAAAATATAGTTTTGACGGGACAGCAAGATTAACTGGGTGATCGGTGGTCCGGTATCAGAAAAGTTCCTGGCCGTCATAACATAGCATGTTCTCGCCGTTTGGCATCAGCTCGCCCTCGTTGCTCGTCTGAGGATTGCTTTACGATAGTTGGCCAATCGAGGCGCAGTCGTCAAATATTTACCGGTTTGGTCGTCGCCCGATGTCTGAGTGCTTAACTTCGAACTGAATCTTCAGACTCGCGGTTTCGACAGCGCATGTTTATAGGTGACGGTTTCTGCGGCAACTCGCCCTGGCCTTCGCGCCGACAATTTTTATCTGACCAAAGCCCATGGTCTTCAAAAACTTTTCGCTGACCTGACGGTCGTGCCAGCAATACGTAACTGA
>BNJV01000197.1_pt1 | contig 76033 bp, 118 predicted proteins | sample 8540591 | NCBI WGS metagenome assembly BNJV01 (sample SAMD00202457, study PRJDB9452) | human saliva metagenome | host: Homo sapiens | reverse complement strand
CGTCGATTTCACCATGCAGAGAGGTTAGAATGTTCGATTCTCCTGGGGCCATCATTCGGTGTCGAAACCTCTCGAAACGCCAGAACAGCGGTACCTCTCCATTATTGCGGAAGCTCGCCATACCACTCAGTTTTTGGCATCTATTATTCCAAATGAAATATGGACTTTGTTCGATGAGGGCTGCTTGCAGCTTTCTCTAGTTCTAAGTCGATTTCGCTGAGCGATCGTCGTTCAGTGGGCGCGGTAAATACTTTCCAAATGGGATCTCATAACCAACCTTGATCTTCCGACGTTCGCCCCAGGCGTCGCAACAGCAGCACTTCTTTGCGCATGTAGCATCGTTGTCGCTTCACGGCCTGCTTCACCATCTTCGTTTCCGCCATTATGTGAAGGGAACTTTCCTGCCACGAGATTTGAGTCTGCGACCGGCTTTCCCCGAGTAGTGACGATCTGGCCGTCCTGGTCTCGTTAGCGTTCACGGTGATGGTCAGTAGCAGAAATAATCCTCAACGGGGAGGATTTTGCAGAAAGTCGATCCTCGTAGGCGCTGTAGATCTGCCAGGACCTGGCGGTCGTCTGCGAGTTCCCGCCCTTGTCTCCAAGCTTCTTGCGCATCTTGACGTAGAAGTTGGTGGCGCCGATGAGTTGGACTCGACCTGTCTCCTCGTTGGGCATGTTTGTCCAACACACGGGATGTGGGTAGCAAATCCGGTGTTGTGAACACGTCGGCCCGGCAGCGCTGGGATGATGGCATCAACGAGGTCCGCCTCGAGCACCCAGCGCCGAATGTTGGAGGGACCCGACCTCAGCTGCACCACCCGTTGAACAAGGGCGACGCTGTTCATGACGATGGCCGCGCGTCCACCGCCTTTGGTTTTGGAGCGCATCTTTTGGTGAGGTAGCGCAGTGCAGAGCATCTGGCCGTCCGAGACAGCCGTGTTCTTCTTGGGCTCCTTTGCTCCTGCGTAGAAATGCGATGCCTCTCCCAGTTCCTTAAGCTCGGCGAGGACCCCAACGCCATCGCTTCTTCCAATCGTCCCCATAGGAGGGCTGGACAAGCGAGTAGTCAGGTCTGGCCAGCAAACTTGTCACAGCAGTGAGTGTCGCCAAGCTGGATGTTGGACGGATCATGGCCCTTGATACGAGCAAGCAGGACTTTGCACGAACGACGGTAGGACCGGTCGCTCGCTCTGGGCGTACATGCGTAGCTGGGCGTCGGGGTTGAGCAGGGTGTTCCGCACCGATGAGGTGTTCTTCTGCGATCGAGAGCATCCCACCTGTTCCCGCGTTGGGATCGTAAATCCGATCGGACCATGACCCTGGAACCGGAAGCGCGTCGTCGTCCCCGGCAAAGACAAGGTCAACCATGAGCCGGATTGCGTCGCGGGGTGTGAAGTACTCACCGGGTGACTCATTGCGGACTGTTGAAGGTGCGAATCAGATACTCGTAGAGGTCGCCCATCTCGCGTTGGGGACCTTTGTTCGTGCAGGGTCTACGCGCGCAAACTTCTCAACGATGATGAAGAGCTAGATCCTTCTCCGCCATCCTGGCAACTTGTCGCTGAACTTGAACCGCTCGAAGACGTCGAGGTTGTCCGAGAATCCATCGACGTATTTCTGCTTGAGTTGGCCTCGAGACCTGCAGGGTCGCCGAGCAGCGTCTGAAGCGTCCATCGGTGTCGTGTTGTAGAAAGACAAGCCGGTCTATGCGCTTGACCTGAGCGCTGAGCAGTTCAGGCTATCCGCAGGTACGGATGCAGTGCAACCAAGTCCTCCTGGATGATCTTTCGAGCACGCAGTCGAGCCTGCGCAGGATGGTCATCGGAAGGATGACGTCACCGTACTCGTGCGGCTTTAGTAGCACTCGGAGTTGATCGGCAATGCCCCAAATGAAGGGTCCAAGGTTACTTGCTGGCATTTCCTGATTTGCTGTTTCCGGCACTATTTCAACGATATCTTCAAGATTGTACGGCAGAGTTTGCGGATCCGCAGGACGTTCTGCGCTCTGTGAGAGCTTTGAATCAATCACTCCGGTTACCACATGAATAAGAAACACTGGATCACCGTCATGGCGGGCCCGGGGATTAACGAGAATTCATTCGCGAGCTTGTCATGGAGTCGTACCTGCTGGTAGTTGACGGGCTGCCGAGCTATCAATCAACCCGTTGACCCCGCAAGCTATGGACGCCACGAAGACTGAGGTCTGCATGATAGAGAAAGGCCTCTGTCGATTCAGTCGCTCTTACCCGCGTCTTCGTGCCAGATCTGACGGAGCTCGACGCCCATGGGGTAGGTCTCCATCGTTCCGTCGGCAAAATTCACTTTCGACGCGCTCTTCGTCGTCCTCGTCGTCGGGATCGCCCGCCCAGTCGACCCATTCGATCATCGGGGACAACTCGCCGTTATCCCTGACAATCCGGTAGCCCTCACCAAGCAGCTCAGACATGACGTTTTCGATCTTGCTTCATCCATGGCATCCTCCGTGATGGTCAGAATGATTGAGTGTGTGGAGCGTACCCATAGATTAGCAGCAAACTTCCTGTATGCTTCCTGCATACGGAGCGGATGCTCATGGAGGAGAAGCAATGACCCCGGCGCGCCTTGCCGCGAATATTTCAGGTACCCCCTCAAAGGGGACGCATCTACGCTCTTCACGGCGTGACCGACAATGCCGCATCCCTCAGTGATATCTCCGCTCGATGGTCCAACGACTATGAAGTCGTCTTGATCGACGCCCTCGGGACACGGCTGTTCCCCGCGCTTTCACCCCACGCAGCTCGAGGACCCCTTCGAAGCGCTGGTCGCAGCGCGGCCTCGTTAATCTGCACAATCGAAGAAGCCGCACCCGCACCCTTCTGTCGCCCTCCCCGGCCACTGATGGGCGGAGCGACCGCAGCCGACGTCGTTTTCACGAGGCCTCGCCCCCTGTCGACGCCCTCGTGCTGGAAGACCCCGCACTCCTCACCCTCCCAGCGCGAGCACTTCCGCGCATCCGCCCAAGATCGCGTCGCCCGCTGCAACGAAGTCACGCAGTGGATGGGACGCGAAATCGACATCCTCCCTCAAGGACTACCCCCAGTGGAGTCCTTCCGAGGCCGGCGGCTGGGCTCAAGGAAAAGCCCAAGTCGACCGCAACTTCCTTGCCCGTGGAGTCGTCAGCGGAAGCCGAAGCCGCGAAGAAATCCTCGCCCCAATTTCGGTGCCAACCCTGCTCATTACCGGCGATGGCGACGACGTGCTGATCGGGCGCGGCGGGATTGACGAGATCAACGCAATGGGGAACACCGCTGTTGAAACCTCCTCATTCCCAGCGCGCGCCACTGCGTGCGCCACTCGACCCCAACCCCCTTCTACGCGGCCGTTGACGCATTCTTTGCCCGAGTCGCACCGAGCAAGTGAGGAACGATGAGTACCTATCCCATCTACCTGCGTCCCGAACTCGCACCGATCATCGCTGAAACCCCCGAGCAAACAACGTGGGATCTGCCCGCAATGCGCGCCGGGGGAGACGCCTCTGGCAAATCCGCACGAAGCCGACAACAGAGTCGAAGTGAGCGCGCGCGGACGCACCTTCATTCCGGCTGATTTGGCTGAGGACGCGCCCCTGATCATTTCGATCCACGGAGGCGGGTACGTAGCAGGCCGCGCCGCTTTTGATGACGCGAAGAATGACGAACTGGCGACGCGTTTCGGTGCGATAGTCGTCTCTCCGGAGTACCGTCTGCACCTGAATTTCCTTCCTGATCCCCGTCGACGACTGTATTTCCGCGCTTGCCGAGGCCCTTGAGCGCTTTGGGCATGAACGTCCAACTTTCATCCTGGGGATTCAGCGGGAGCAGGGCTGGCCTATTCCATGGTGAGTCGCCTGTGTGGACTTCGGCCTGCAAATGGCGCAAGATGAGGCAATCGCGGCTCGATACAAACGAATTGCATCCGTGATCAGGGGCATTATCTTGCTTGAGCCCTGTGTTGATCCGACCCTGTCGACCCCCTCAAGCAGGTTCTTCGCTGAGGGGCCCGTGTGGACGCGTCGCGCGGCGGCTTGAGCCTGGCGTCACTACTCGGTGTTCCTTTGGATGCAGAAGTGACAATCCCCTGCGTCTGATCGAGGCGGCATTCCCGAAACCGTGCGCAGAGTTCAGGGAAGAAGGCTTCCCGCCCGCGCTCATCGTTGTCAACCCCGTCGATCCTCTTCGAGATGAGGGAATCGCGCTGGCAACAGGCCTCGTTGATGCCGGTTGCATCGCAGAAATGCATATGTTCGCTGGGACCTTCCACGGTTCTTTGTCGATGCCGGGGGTCGGTGACTTGGGGTGAAATTCAGCTGCTGATTGATCGTTTCGTGAAAGAAAACTCGGTAGCCCGTTAGCGCATTCATATACGTGTTGACCTGCGTTTATACATTTCATTGCTCTTGATGGGTGCATCCAGCATCTTTTGTGCTCTTCGTAACCAAAGTGCAATCCATGGACTCTGGAATTGGCTTTCTACGTAGTAATACAGTTCATAAGGACTTCCGTGTCAAAGGGGCATGAGGGGGAGCGGGAACGGCAGTGTGGCCACCCGCCCACCTACAGGAAGTCGCAGAACTATCAAAGGAGAGTTCAATGGCACGACGTGCACTCGCGGCTGTTGCCGTAGTCGGTATCGCAGCTGTGGGCCTGACCGCCTGCTCTGGATCCAAGGACAAGACGACATCTGGAAGCTCAGAAGGAAAGTCTCTGGTTGTCACCTATTACAAGACCTCGTCCTTCCCGCAGATTGAAGACTTCATGAAGCGCGCAAAGGAAGAGTTCGAGTCCACTCACAAGGACGTCACCATCGATCTTCAGCCCGTTGAAGCGGAGGCAGATCAGTACATGACCAAGCTTGCGCTGATGAATAAGTCGAAGTCCAAGGCTCCCGACATCATCTGCGAAGACACGCTTCGGGTCATGAGCGATGCCGCAGCCGGATACCTGGCCCCGATCGACGACTACGTCAAGAACTGGGACGAGTGGAGCCAGTACCCTCGAAAGCTCGATTCAGGGCGCAAAGGGTCTGGACGGCAAGATCTACGGCGTTCCCTTCGGAACCGATACTCGCGGTATCTACTACAACAAGAAGATCTTTGAGCAGGCAGGACTGCCCACTGACTGGCAGCCTAAGAGCTGGGATGACCTGCTTTCTGCTGCGCGCACCATCAAGGAAAAGGTGCCCGACGTCATCCCCATGAACATCTACGCGGGCCGTGCAGGTGGCGAACAGACCAGCATGCAGGGGTTTGAAATGCTGCTCTACGGCACCCAGGACACCCTCTACAACACCGACACCAACAAGTGGGTCACGGGATCCCAAGGTTTCAAGGACGCACTGACCTTCTACCAGACCGCATACTCAGAGGGCCTCACTCCCTCCAACGACATCGCACTGGATAAGGCTGTTGGAACCCGTGTGTCCACCGAACTCCTTCCCAAGGCAAGCTCGCCATCGATATCGACGGCTCCTGGCTGCCCTACATCTGGATGCAGGACTCGACAAAGTGGGCAGAATGGCAAGAAACCATCGGCCTCGCAAAGATGCCGACCCAGAAGGGACAGGCACCCGGATTCACCACTCTCTCCGGTGGCTGGGTCCTCTCATTGGATCTCAAACCAAGGATCCTGCACTGCAGCCGACTTCGTCAAGACCGCGCTGAATCAAGAAGGGCTCTCTGCAGTACTCCATCGCAACCTCTGCGATTGCAGTCCAGTAAGGACATCGTCTCTGACCCGAGTACCTCGCAGCGAACCCCTCCTCAAGTTCTTCATGCAGGAATTGTTGAGGTACGCACTTCCGTCCCGCAACTCCTGACTACCCGCAGATCTCCACAAATATCCAGACGGCCACCGAATCCGTGGTGACGAAGGAGCAGACCCCGAGCAGGCCGCGAAGGCCTACGACGATGGCCTGGTGAAGATCGTCGGCGAAAAGAACGTCGAAGCGGCGAAGTAACATGTCCACCTCGGTTCGTGTGGGGACCGAGAGCACTGCGACCCCTGGCGGGCGACGCGAGACACTACTTTGCTCGCGCCGCCCGCCAGACGGGCCGAATGGGTCTTCTGTTTCCAGCAGTTGCCCTCATGGCGGTGTTCCTCGTAGGTCCCATTGCATATTCGGTGTATGGGTCTTTGACCAATGCCGCCCTCTCGGGCCTACAAAGCAGCAAATCCTGAATTTGTCGGCCTCGAGAACTACGCGGATCTGCTGTCCAGTGGAGCATTCTGGAAAGCGGTCCTGCTGACGATCATCTTCGTTGTCGCCTCGGCGGTGATCGGCCAAAATATCTTGGGACTAGCCCTTGCCATGCTCATGAGCAAAGCCCCCAAGATTCTCTCCACCCTGGTTGGCGGCGTCGTTGTCATCGCATGGGTTGTGCCGGAGATCGTCGCAGCCTTTGCGCTCTACGCCTTCTTCTCCACCGACGGAACGCTAAATACGCTGCTGAGCTACATCGGCCTCCGGCGGAACAACCTGGCTGCTGACCTTCCCATGTTCTCCGTGATCATGCGGCGAATATCTCGGCGCGGAACAGCCTTCTCGATGATGGTTCTACTCCGCCGCACTGGCCGAAGTTCCGCCAGAGATCCAGAAGCAGCGAAGGTCGATGGCGCCCGAGGCTGGCAGCGCTTCTGCTTCGTGACACCTGCCAATGATCAAGGGCTCTATCTCGACAAACCTCCTGTTGACGACCCTTCAGACCCTGGGCGTCTTCACCTTCTTCTGGGTCATGACGGGTGGTGGCCCGGCACTCAATCCACGACCCTCCCGGTCATGGCATACCAAGAAGCCTTTAAGAACTCTCTGATTGGCTGCACGGAACGGCTATTTGCGACCGTGACCATTGTTCTGGGGAGCACTCTTCGCTCTGGTCTACATCCGCGCCTCTGCCGGAGGTGGACTGATGCTACCAGCGCAAAGAAACTCTCCGTCGCGAACCCGCGAGAAAAGACCGTCGTCTGGTTTTCAGGCACCATCCCTTGCTCTGATCGGCATCTCCTTTGTCGTTCCACTGGCATGGGTTCTCTTCGCGTCTTTCAATCCGACAGCGACGGTGTCCTTAAGCATCCCTGAGCACTTCCACGACCTCGAATTACTCCGGATATTGCGACATTTGATCGCACGTGGCTGCCGCTGGAACTCCGCGATTCTCTCCTTTGGTACGGCCATTTTGACCGTGTTCGTTGGCGCGCTCGCGGCTTATCCGCTATCTCGCTACAAGAGTCGTTTCGCGCGTGGATTCATGTACACGATTCTTTTTGGAACCTGCCTTCCCATCACGGCGCTCCTGGTTCCCGTGTATTCGCTCTTTGTCAGCATGGATTTGATCGATTCAATCCGGGGATTATCTGCTTCATGACCGCAACCTCTCTGCCCATGGCAGTGTGGATGCTCAAAAACTTCATGGACTCCGTCCCCGTATCTCTTGAAGAAGCGGCCTGGGTCGACGGCGCCAGCGCGCTCAAAGCACTGCGCACCATCGTCCTACCGCTGATGAAGCCAGGCCTCTTGGTGGTCTTCATCTTCATCTTCACCGCGACCTGGGGAAACTTCTTCGTCCCTTCATCCTCACGATCGACCCGGACATCCAGCCCGCAGCCGTCGCCATCTACCACACTCTTTGGGAACGCACGGCGCGGTCGTCTACGGAAAAACTGGCCGCATTCGCAGTGATCTACTCCAGCCCGGCGTTGATCCTCTACGCGATCATGCAAAAGGTCTCGGGAGGAAGCTTCGCCTGGCTGGAGCCGTGAAGGATAGGCCTCCCTCAAGGCCTCCCTTCTTCCTCACTCCCGAGGAAGTGTGATGCGCCTGGTTGTCGAATCTTCGGCAACCAGGCCATCGCTGATCAGTGCCTCAATGACCCGAGGCGCCTGCTCGGGATCCGCACCTTCCAAGCGCGCCGCAGCCACGGCCTCGTCAATGGAAAGTCCATCGGGAGAGCGCCGCAGCGCCGCCATTACCACGCCCCGCGCCTGGCGGTCCGTTCCCTTCCAGCTTTGCCCACGAGGCCGCACTCGGCGGGCGGGAAACCGGCCTTTGCCCATGCGCAGTCCTTGCGCGGTGGACAATCCTGGCAGTCTGAGCGCATGCGTGCACCGAGCGCCCCAAACTCATGATCGCCACATTCCAACGGGCGCAATCCGCACCATTTTCGGGCAACCAGTCAAGCTGCGGCTGCGAACTCGGCGCGCGAAGGCGCACTGCGCCGAGCACTCCACCCGTCACGCACTCGCGCAAAAACTCGGCGAATATTCGTATCCAACACGGGAATGCGCTCGTGGAATTGGAAGGAAGCAAGAGCGCTCGCGGTGTGAGCCGATCCTCGGCAAGGCCAGCAGGGCCTCGTGAGCTATCGGGAACGGACCCACCGACGTCGCGCACAATAACCTGCGCACACTCGCGAAGCCGCAGTGCCCGCGAGGGATAACCCAGGTGTGCCCACTCGACCAAAGCCTCGGCGGGGGAAGCGGCAGCGAAATCCGCAGGGGCTCGGCCACAGCCTCATCCACCGCTCCCAAATTGGCTGCACGCGCGGGATGGGGTTTGCTGGCTCGACCTCAAAGACCAAGGTTCCCCACGGGTAGACGTCCGCTCGCGCATGGGGAGCTTGCGGCGATGGAGCTCGTACCGCGCGAGGATTGGCGCGCGAAGCATCTCGTAATTTGGGGTTGGCACAAGAGGTAGCTTAGCGGTCAGCCAACGCGCTCGCCGAGGCATAATAGGCGGCCGAAACTGTGCGAGAATGGCACCATGCTGCTCAGTGATCGCGATATTTCGCGCAAGCCTCGATAGCGGACGATCCAACTGGATCCGCTGGACCGCTCTCTGATTCAACCCGCAAGTATTGACGTGCGCTTGATCGGCTTTTTCGGCTTTTTGACAACCATCGCTACTCGGTGATCGACCCGCGGCCGACCAGTCCGATCCTCACCCAGCGTCGATGTGGGGCGGATGATCCGCTAAGTCCTTCACCCCGGCGAATTCGTGCTGGGCGCAACCTACGAATTGGTCACCCTGGGCGACGACATTGCGGCGCGCTTGAAGGTAAAGTCTTCGCTTGACGCACTGGGCCTTCTCACCACTCCACCGCTGGCTTCATCGATCCCGGCTTCTCGGGCCACGTGACCCTTGGAGCTGTCGAATACTGCGACCATGCCGATCCTCCTCTACCCGGGAATGAAGATCGGCCAGCTGTGCTCGATTGACCTGTCTCTCCCGCCGAGCACCCCTACGGAAGTGAGGGTCTCGGCTCGCACCTACAGGGGACAGCGCGGCCCCGCCCTCGCGCACGCACCTGCGCTTTCACCTCGTACACGTATCGAGCGCTAACCGTGGACAGGAAGCCTCCCGCCGCCTCGTCGCCGGTCGTTCGCGAGCGAGATGGACGCGGTCCCCGCTGGGGGAAGCTGCACGATTCCGCGCGTGGCGCGACGAGAATCTCGCTGAGTCAGACTGCTTCGCATCGCTGACGCAGACCTCGATGACTTCGGTCGGCGGGCTGCGTGGCTTTGCGATACCGCCCTGCGCGTGAACGACACCGGCGAAATCCGCATCGATGATCACGTGGCACGCGTATCTATGCGGCGCGTCGGCGGGCGAGCGTGAGATTTTGCCGCTGCCCCTTGAGCTTGCTCATGGATCACCACCTTTTCTGCGTGGGTGCTTCCGTCGAGGACGATGAGCTTGAGGCGCTTGCCGTTTCGCGCCTGGGACGAGGCCCATTGGGTGGCTCCCGGACGTCTGCACCTTCGCGCGCGGAGTGTCCGGTCCCGGTCTCTTCCGTCAATGTTCAGGCTGAACTTGGCTTGGGGTGCGGATCTGACCAGCGCGTGGGTTTTAGAGTGTGAGCCGATGCGAGGCGCGCGCGTTCCCGAGGAATTGCGCGGCAGCGATCGCTGGGCTGAGGCCTTCCTGAGGGGACTGCCTTTCGGTACTCGAATACCAGGTTTTTGCTTGTGCTGGAGCGGATGGCTCGTCGCTCTTGCGGGCGCGTTGCGCATCGCGGGCAGTGGTCGCATTATCAGCCGATCCGGATTCCGCGGTGTCCTTGGCGATCTATACGCCGCGCTGGCTGGGTCCCGCTCAGCTTGCCGAGCCTTGTCTTTCCTAATTTCCCCGAGGTCATCGATTCGCGTGAGCTCATTGGCTCAGGATGCGCCTCCGCAGACGCGTCGCAGGCCGCAGCAGAGAGGAGCTTCGTTCGGTGGCTCCCGAGCTCAGTGATGAATTGCGCGAGGTGCTGGCTCGTGACCGGGGAGCGTGCAGAGGTGTCGGAGCAGGTCGTTGATGGACATGCGCTGCTGACTCCCATTGCCAATCAGTCGATGATGATGATCGAGGGCGCATCAGGTCGAGCGCGCTCCTCACGTACTGCGATGGGAGCAGTGGGCGCAGGGGCGGTGATTGAGTATCGACTGCGGTGGCTCGAAGGGGGCAGGTCCAGATTCCTGAGGCGATCGTCACACGCAGTGAGCGCTGGAACGGATGCGATCGATCCGCGATATTGAATCCGCCGCAACCTTTATCCATGCGATTACAGGCGGAGCCGTGGTTGATGAGGATGATTTTTGGTCTCGCTGGATGATAGTATTGATGCTGATCACAGCTAGTTCGTCTGAAAAAGCTCTATGAAATTCGATGCTCAGGGTGCTGTATTCTTTAAGAGTATTTATTCACTCGTGACTTATGGAGTTTTTGACTGTGTCAAACCTACGCACGAAAACGCGCTGTGTCAGCGCTTGCAGCACCGAGCACTGGCGGTTGGTGGTATCGGGGCTGTTGAGGTTCTTTCCGATCATGCCCCCGCCGCGGTTGCAGCAAGCTGCCCCGCGCCCACAACCAATATCACGTCCAAAGTGACGATCAGTGACCCTGAGCTGACCGATCAAAACGGCACTCTCGAAGACCAGTTTCACTGTCGGAGCGACCGTTGGTTTCAAGGTGAAGTGGTCTGACCAGCTCGAAGGTTCACGCCGGCGAGTACTTCCAGTACAAGGTTTCGACTCAGTCCGCTGAGCCGATCATGCCCGCTTCAACTCGACGTGAAGTCATCGGCAGGGCACAATCATTGGCTGTGGCACCTGGGACCAGGATGGTCAAACGTCAAGGTCGTCTTCAATGATGCGGCTGAAAGGCGCAGCCTCTTGGGACAGTTGGGTGATCACCACTGCACAGCTGACCCTGTCCAAGAACGAGGTTGGCAAGAAGCAGCCTTTCAAGCTGACCGAGACGAAAAAGTCCGTTGACGTCGATATTCAGCCTGGAATCGGCGTCGGCGTGGACTTTCCGCAAGGACGGCTGGCTCTTCAACGTGTACAACAGGAACCGCACGCTTGCGTGGCGTATCACGGTTCCCGGTGGCGACACTGGTCTGAAGAACGTCAGCGTTGTTGACAACTCCGAAGACACGGAAGTGGGACTTCAGCTGCGATGACCTTGAACCGCTGTTGAAGAACAACGGCGAATCTCAAGCTCGTCGACTCGGTTGCTAACAGCTACAACGGGCCAGATATTGTCCCAGCGGAGCCATTCGCTCAGAACGCGACCATCAGCTGCTCGGCGAACAAGCTGGAAATCAAAGCTTCCCGAGGTTCCCGCAAATAAGTTCGCGATCATTGTTCTGGTACGGTCACACCCCGAGGTTGTCTTCCGGACACTACTGGAACACCGCGACTATCACTCGCGAATGACATGGAAACCCGCACGGTCTCTTGCTCAGGACGTCGTCCTTGGCGCAGATGCAGGTGCCGCAGCACGTCAGGTCTTCTCCATTGCAAAGAAGGTCGATGATTCTGCCGCAGCGCTGACCGAGAACCCGGACTTCACTTTCGAGGTCACCCTGAAGGGCCCCGGTGTTGACAGGACTGAAACGGTCACTGTTAAGAAGGGACAGACCTACACCTACCCGGACAAGCTGCCCATCGGAACAAAGGTCAGCATCAAGGAAAAGAACCTTCCCGATGCAAGCGTCCTGTGGGATAACGCGACCTCCGGTGTCTTTGATCAGTCCGAAGGGCGTGACCTTGGGTGCAGACAAGAAGACTGCAACCCAACGATTAATCCTGAAAAGGATTACACCGCAACGGTGACGAACGATTGACCAAGCCGAAGCCGACGCCTTCGCCGACTCCGTCCACCACGACACCGACGCCTTCGCCGACACCTTCGACGACGACGCCAACCCCGTCTCCGACTCCGTCGACGACCACTCCGGTTCCGACCCCGAGCACCACCACCCCGGTGCCCACTCCGTCCACGACGACTCCGGTGCCGACGCCTTCCACAACGACGCCTGCACCGACTCCGTCGACGACCACCCGGTTCCGACGAGCGCACCACACGGTGCCGACCCCGTCTACGACTACCCGACTCCTGCAGTGAGCACGACGCCCACGCCTTCGCCGTCCACTTCGACGGCGCCGAGCCCTTCAACGTCGACCACTGCCTCGGTGCCTCCGCGCACCCTCAGAGTCGAATCCTCCCGCGGTTCCGCCGAGCACTCCCGATAAGCCGAAGAATCCCAAGTCTCCTCTGGCAAAGACCGGCGCAGACAGCGGGAATCCTCCTGGGGAGCAGGCCTGGCCCGCTCTCACTTGCCGGTGGTGCGGCAGTCGCATCGCGTCGCAGGATGGGCTGACCATCCCCAGCGAGCTGACGCTCTAACGACTGGTCCCGGTGGCGAGAATTCGCCACCGGGACTAGTGTTTTCATCCGGGTCAAGAGGTGTGCTGGTACTCCTTCAGCCTCGATGAAGCTTATAAGCGCGAGACTTGGCCCCACCTGCGCTGCATAGAAGAAACGCCGTCAGAAGGGTACAGCAAAACCCGTCTGACGGCGTTTCCATGTCTTAAAGCGGAAGAGCTCGGCTACTTTCGCGATTGCGAGAAAGGGGACGTCCAGTAAATCTCGTCATCCCAATCGATCATCATCTGCAGACTGGTCATCTTCGGCGTAATCCGCGTGCAGCGCGTACAGATCATCTTCGTCTGTCTGCTGCTCTTCGCTATGCGCCTCATGCCCGGCTGCAAGCTCCCTTTGGAGTGCATCCAGGTCGGTGTCAGGGCTGAAATACTTCAGCTTTCGTGCGACTTTCGTCTGCTTGGCCTTTTGACGGCCGCGCCCCATGGCGTCGACCCCCTCTACGTCGGTCGGGTCCGCACAAGCGGTGCCCTAGGTGTTCAAAATGTTTCGTGAGAACATCATACCTAAAAACGATGCCCGATCCCCACCTGAAGTGCTAGGTGGAGCCAAACATTACGCGCTCAGCGCTAGAAGCTTGCGCGAGACCTCTTGATGCGCGAAATGACTCTGCCATGCGACAAGACCGATAACTGCAGCCGTGGAGCAGGCAACAATTCCGAGAGTCTTAAGAGCTTCAGGATCGCCTTCGCGGGCTTGCTCGGTGATCAAACGGGCGCGCACTTTGAGCTCTTTCGACCTTGAGGCGAGCCTTATTCTTGGCCTGCTCGATCTGGTAGGAAGGCTGAAGCTGGCCAACAAGCTGATCGACGGTCTGCGTCAGCTCTTCGCGGGTTGCCCGAAGCTGCGCCCTCGATTTCTGCGGCGCTGGGGGCGGGAGTTAGTGCCTGCTGATCATTGCTCATCTTTGTGAGCTCCCTCTTCAAGGCATCCATGCTTTCCTTCAGCCATCTTGAGGATGGGGAACATGGCGCGACTTCTTGAGCTTTGAAATTCCAACAAACGCAAGGACCAAGACGAAGAAGAAAAATTCCGCCACATACGATCAGGATGCTGCCCATGCAGGAAGAACTAAGGCCAGAGCCAGCTCAATGCTGTGGAAAATCCAGCCCAGACCGTAGAGTGCAAGAACGCCAGCAACGGCCAACGCACCGATTCCTGCCTTCGTGTAGTTCAGGAACGTCATTGCCTGAGTTTTTGCCAGTGCAATTTCTCCGCGAATCAATGACGAAATCTGCCCCGTCATGCGGCCAAAAAGCTCGCCAATGCTGGGAGGCTGAGACCCGGAGGAGCCTGCCCAAATGAGGGATGGTCGTTGCTCATAGCGCATCGCTTCCTATGAAGATGGGCACCGAAGTGCAGTCACCCTCTCATTTTGACACGAATTAGCCGCGAGTAGGACTCAAAGTCGCGAGTTACTCGCCCTCGGCCGTTGAATCCTCGCTATCGGGGATGACCGATCCGGGCAGCTCCCCCAAAATCTTTTGCGCATGCTCAATCAGCGCCCGCTCTTCCGGGCTTGCCTCCGCAGCAGTGGGCAGGTCCTCGTTGAGCTGCTCCTTGAGCTCATCGCCCAGCGAAGCGCGAGCCTGCTCGATGCGATGGAAGCGGCGTGCTTGCTCGATTGCAGCTAACGCGATCTCCGCAGTTTCCGGGTTCTCTTCCCATTGAGAGGGCAGGGGAGTAGGTAAGGGCGAGTCCGCTGTGCGTATGACGCGCGTGGTCAGCGGGTGCCAATTCGGCGTCACTGTGCCCTTTTTGCTCATTGCCGAGGCGTGATCTTCAACTTCTCCGCCATCCGCGGTGTCGGAAACGGAGGTTTCGTCACCTTCCGAGGCCGTGGGCGTGACATTGCTGGACGCACTTTCCTCTGTGGGTGTTTCGGTATCGTCGGCGGGGGTGTCTTCCTCGAAAGCGGGTACGGATGCATGCGGAAGATCACCGGCTCGCCTGCACGCGGGGAATGGGGCCGAGATAAGCGCTGGGATTCTCATTAATGGCATCGCAGGCCATGCGGATGAAGTGCGCATCAAGGTCCGGCAGCGTCGGTGACGATCGTGCTATTGGCAACGATGAGCACGCGCTGAGCCAAGGCAGCGGCCTCGGGACTGTCGGTGAAGAAGACGACGCACGTGCCAGTGGCGCGAAGAAGCTCGCAGGCCTCGGAGAAATTCTCGAAGGAGGGCGCGTCTTCGGTCTGGATGGGAAATCGCTGACAACCTACCCAAATCTGCGCGGTAGATCGGTGCGCGAAGGACCTGGAACTTCAGGAGATCGTGGCGCTGACATCGCGCGCAACTCGATCAAGATCAACGCCAAGTCGTGCAGCCCGCCTGCGGAGTTTCACCGGATCGACGATTTCGCCCATTGCGGCGCAGGGAATAACAAGGTTCTGGGACGGCGTCAGAGAGGAATCAAACCTCGTCCGGGGAAATCAGAACGCTGCGGCTGCGCGCCGGCATCCACACTGAGCCCGCGTCAGTGAGCGGAGCCACGCCAGAGACAAGGGCGATTGAACGCCTACCGCACTGCCTGCGGATCAAAACCGCAACCGTCGAGTCCGGTGCGGAACGCAAGATCAGTGTCTTCTAGGTAGTGTGCCTTGCTGACCGAGTCGATGATGCGGCGCTGCGGGCGAAGTACATGACTCTTCCGCCGACACTGCCAGACGCCGTGCTCCTGCGGGTTTTCGCCACCAGCGACGCTTGGGTCGCGAGGCAACAAAAGCTGCGTTCGTTCTTCATCGGTGGGGGCGTGAGTTGTCCAGGTGCAATTGTGCCAATAGCCATATGCTCAATCTGCGGCGTGCGCACGCCGAAAAATGGCAGTTTACTGCGGAAGAAGAGTGACGAAGATTTCGTCGATGCGCTCTTGGATGAATGGGGTAAGGGTGGCGTGGATTCGTTGGCGTGGCATGCTTGCAAGGGGTTCCAAGGCGATGATGTAGCGCATTGTTACGACTCCGTAGAGCATCGACAAGAGGAGCTCAAGCATTTCCCCGAGGCGGCGCGCATCGGCGGGATCTGTGGCCAAAGTGGTCACTCACTTGCTCAAGGACATCCGCTGCGCATGTAGGTGCGGAAACGCTGTGATGTTGAGGTGTCGGTGGTGAGCGCGCATGAGGGCGGTGAGCGTTTCTGAGGTCAGTTTGTGCTCATACAGATCGAGGACGTAATCCACGAGGCGTCGCGCCGCATCTTTGGGTCCTGGCGTGAGGAGTGCGATGATTTCCGAGGCCGGATCGAGGGGGAGGTCCATGCAGGCGCGGAAGAGCTTTTGCTTGGTGTTGAAGTAGTAGGTGATCAAAGCGGGATCACAGCCTGCGCTACGGGCAACTGAGCGCATCGTCGTGTGGTCGTAGCCCTGAGTAACGAACTCGCTGCGCGCAGCTTCGATGATGCGTTTTTGATTTCTCCGCGGGAAGCGGAGGGACCTCGATGGATTTTTGAAAGAGGAGATGTTTCTTTATTCAATTCAGAAGTTTCAACATCTGATGAAACTTCTGAGAGCTCCTTCAGGGAATCCGAAGGCTCTTTTCGCTGTTTTTGTGCCTTTGTCGCCCGTGATTGAGTCATGTCTTTCAGTCTAATTTCAACAGTTTGGAAATTAGAAATCTGCGTCATAGTTTCGCAGTATGGATACGCAGATCATTGAAGGCTCGCGTTTACACGCCGAAAGCACACCCGAACACCCGTGCCAGCTCGGTATTGATGTGGGCTCAACGACGGTCAAAGCCGTTGTCTTGGACGGCAACCGCATCCTCTTCTCCGACTATCGCCGCCACAACGCTGATGTTCGCGCCGAACTCGGACACCTCCTCGAAGACATCGAGGACATCTACCCGGGATTGGTCGTCCAAGCTGCGATCACCGGTTCGGGCGGCCTGACGACAGCCCGAGCAATGGGTATCCCCTTCGTTCAGGAAGTCATCGCCGGAACGGAATCCACCCAGCGGCTCCACCCAGAAGTCGACGTCGTCATCGAATTGGGCGGTGAAGATGCAAAACTCACCTACCTTCACCCCACACCCTGAGCAGCGTATGAACGGAACCTGTGCGGGTGGAACCGGAGCATTCATCGACCAGATGGCCACGCTGCTCCACACCGACGCCTCGGGACTGAACGCGCTGGCCGAAGCGCACACTCAGCTCTACCCGATCGCCTCGCGCTGCGGTGTCTTCGCGAAATCGGATATCCAGCCACTGATCAACCAGGGCGCCGCGCACGAGGACCTCGCGGCCTCGATCTTCAGCGCGGTCGCAACCCAAACCATTGCAGGTCTTGCCTGCGGTCGCCCCATCCGCGGAAACGTGATGTTCCTCGGCGGACCCCTGCACTTCCTCCCTCAACTACGCGAGGCCTACAAGACCCTGCTCCCCAAGGCAGACTCCTTCATCACCCCGGAAAACGCGCAACTGTACGTCGCTATCGGGGCTGCGCTCTTGGCCTCGAAAAGAAGCAAAGAAACGAGGCGAAGAAGAGGAAACGCGCTCGAGCAACTGATCGACCGCCTCGCCACCGCACACGTCGAAGCCGAATCCGCGCGCATGCGCCCCTCTTCGCGACCCCGGAAGAAAAAGAAGAATTTCGTTCAGCGTCACGCGCAAGAAGTCATCCCCAAGGCCGATCTCTCGCAGGCTCGCGGGCGCTGCTGGCTCGGAATTGACGCCGGTTCAACCACCATCAAAGCCGTCGTCATCGACGAAGACGACCGGATCGTCTTCACCCACTATGCCTCGAACGAAGGTGACCCCGTCGCAGCGGCCGTCAACATCGTCCGCCGCGTTCGCTCGGAGCTGCGAAGGCACCGTGATTGGTCGATCCTGCGCAACCGGATACGGCGAAGGTCTGGTTACCGCGGCCCTGACCATGGACGAGGGCGAAATCGAAACAATGGCGCACTATCGCGCCGCGGAATTCATCCAGCCCGGTGTCACCTCGGTCATCGATATCGGCGGCCAAGACATGAAATACCTGCGGATCAAGGATCACACAGTCGATTCAATTTCCGTCAACGAGGCCTGCTCCTCGGGTTGCGGGTCCTTCCTGCAAACCTTCGCGCAGACCATGGGGAACCGACGTGCGAAACTTCGCGCAGATGGCAATGGAATCGAGCAGCCCCGTTGACTTGGGAACGCGCTGCACGGTCTTCATGAATTCATCGGTCAAGCAGGCGCAAAAAGAAGGTGCGGATGTGCGCGATATCAGCGCCGGTCTGTCCTACTCGGTCGTGCGTAATGCCCTGTACAAGGTCATCAAGCTCAAGGACCCCTCGGATCTGGGCGAACGCGTCGTTGTCCAGGGTGGAACTTTCCTCAACGACTCGGTTCTTCGCGCATTCGAGCTGCTCACCGGCCGCGAGGGTTGTTCGCCCGATATCGCCGGACTCGCGGGCGCTTACGGCGCGGCGCTCACTGCCCGCATGCACGACAGCGGCGAAGGTGAGTCGACGCTCGCGCGCGTGGAAGACCTCGAGGACTTCCAGGTTGAGACCACGCGCAAGACCCGTCGCCTGTGCCAAAACCACTGCCAGATGACGATCTCGACCTTCTCGAACGGAGAAAGGCACGTATCGGGGAACCGTTGCCGAGCGCAGGGGCAAGCCTTGAGAAGGTCCCACGCAAGTCGGACCCTACCCAACCTCTATGACTGGAGTACAAGAGGATCTTTGGATACCGACGCCTCACCGAAGCCAAGGCGTTCCGCGGAGACATTGGTATTCCGCGTGTTCTGGGCATGTACGAGAACTACCCCTTCTGGTTCACGATGCTCACCGAGCTCGGCTTTCCGCGTGATGATCTCCGGGCGAAGCAACCACGAGCTATTCGAACAGGGGAATGGAATCGATCCCTTCGGAAAACGTGTGCTATCCGGCCAAGCTCGTCCACGGACACATCGAATCTCTGTTGGATAAGGGGAATCACAACGATCTGGTACCCCTGCGTTGATTTCGAGCAAAAGCTCACCGACGCGGATAACAACTTCAACTGCCCGGTCGTTGCAACCTACCCCGAAGTCATCCGCAACAACATGGAACGCCTGAATGAGCCGGGCGTGAAGTTCATCAGTCCCTTCATCAACTTCGGCAACCGCGACTACCTGCCCGCGCACCTCGTGCGCACCTTCGCCCAGTATGGCTACGACATCAGCGTTGAAGAAATGACCCGCGCACTGGATAAGGCGTGGGAAGAAGACGCAGCAGTCAAGGCTGAAATCAAGGAAAAGGGACGCGAAGCGCTCGAGTGGATGCGCGAACACGGAGTGCGTGGAATCGTCTTGGCGGGCCGCCCTACCACCTCGACCTGAAATCAACCACGGTATTCCCGAGGTCATCATTGGACTGGGAATGGCCGTCCTCACCGAGGACTCCATCATCGACCAGCGCTTGGAGCGCCCCCTTCGCGTGCGCGACCAGTGGTCCTACCATTCGCGCCTGTACGAGGCCGCCGCTCGCGTGGGCGATGAGCCTGACCTTGAGATGGTCCAGCTCAACTCCTTCGGCTGCGGCGTTGACGCGATCACCGCCGACGAGGTTCAAGAAATCCTCGAGGGCCGAGGCGACGTCACACGGTCCTCAAGATCGACGAAGTATCGAACCTGGGTGCCGCGAAGATCCGCCTGCGTTCCCTAGAAGCGGCGGTTGCGGAGCGAGGAACCATGGCCTCGGGAACGATCGACACCGCGGTGCACGAGGACCCCGCATCCGTTGCCGCGCGCGCGAAGAATCCGAGCAAGTCAAGGCTGGACACATCGAAGCGCGAGCCGTCTTCACCGAGGAAATGCGCGATGCGGGATACGAAATTCTTGCCCCGCAGATGTCGCCCATCCACTTCCGCTTCCTCGAGCCCTTGTTCAGGCGCGCGGGGCTCAATGTTCGAGTCCTTGAGCACACGAGCCGTCAGACCATGGAAACGGGCCTGAAGTACGTTAACAACGACTCCTGCTACCCGGCGATCGTCGTCATCGGTCAGTTGATCGACGAATTCGTATCGGGTCGAGCAGATCCCGATAAGACCGCAGTCGGCATCACGCAGACCGGCGGAATGTGCCGCGCAACGAACTACGCCGCACTGCTGCGTAAGGGTCTGCGCGATGCGGGTATCCGCAGGTCCCTGGTCATTGCACTTTCCGTTCAAGGATTGGAAGACAACCCCGGCTTCAAGATCGGAATTCGCCATATTCACAAGGCAATTCAGTCCTTCGTCATCGGCGACGCAATCCAGTCCATGCTGCTTCGCGTGCGTCCTGACGAGGCCGTGCCCGGAAGCGCGATGGAACTGTACCGCCGCTGGGATCAGATCGTGCGCGAGTGGGTCGTCAGTGATCGCTCTGAGACTTTGGGACGTGTCGGTCCGACGGGTCTCCTGACGGGGCGCTTGCGCTATTCAACGCTGATCAAGCGCTGCGTCGCTGAGTTCGACGCTCTGGAATTGCGTGATATTCCGCGTAAAGCCTCGCGTTGGTTTGGTGGGAGAGATCCTTGTGAAGTTCCACCCTCGATGCGAATAACCACGCGGTTGACGTCATCGAGGCTGAGGGCTGTGAGGCGGAACTTCCTGGCCTCATGCAGTTCTTCCACAATTCGGTTGCGACCGCGGAGTGGACTACGAAAAACCTGGGATCGACGGCAAACAGCGCAAGATCTTGCCCATGGCTCTGTGGCTCCTCAAGAAGTATGAGGGTTCCGGTCCATCGCGCCTTCGAAGAGACGAATGGGAAGTTTGAAGCCCATCGCGATATCGAAGAGATGATCTCGCGTTCGAGGACATTGCGCGCCTTGGCAACCAGGGCTGGCGAAGGCTGGTACTTGACGGCTGAGATGGTCGACATGATCGAACACGGATGCCCGAACATCATCTGCGCGCAGCCATTTGCATGCCTACCGAACCACATCGTTGGAAAGGGCATGTTCCGCGCGCTGCGCAACCGTTACCCGCAAGCGAACATTGTCGCGGTCGACTACGACCCGGGCGCCTCGGAAGTCAATCAGCTCAACCGAATCAAGCTGATGCTGGCAGACCGCTGTTCAACAGCACAATGCCGCCGAGCGCGATGGTGAAGATGATGGCGTGCTGCAGCTGGTCGGGATTGATTTTCGATTCCGAAGACCTGGGCGGCGAGACTGTTGCTGGTGCCTCCTGCGGTGGCTGCGGGTGCGGCTCCGGTGGCGGTTCCTCTGATGGTGAGGGACGCCGCGTGGTCGGCTTGGGCATGCCCGCAATTCCGCCGAGGCGAGGTGCTGCTTTCCGCTGAGGTAAGTGTTGGGGTGTTGGCTGGGTGGCGCATGGCTGAGTTCTGCGCGGACAATCGCCTCGGCCGGCGCGCTCTTCTCTAGGGAATATCCTCAGGAACAACCGTGTTGTACTATCGGATATTTTGTGAAATGGAAGGGTAACAATGCGCCTCTCAGCACTGGAACAGGTTCCGCTTTTTGATGGATCGACTCCGCATCAGGCACTGGAAGACATGGTGTCTTTGGCTCGCGAGCTGGAAGAACTGGATTTCCATCGCTTTTGGATCGTAGAGCACCACAACACACCGGTCTTTATGTCGTCCGCTCCCGAGCTGGTGATGGCTCACCTTCTGGATCGGACCTCGCGTATTCGCATTGGTTCGGGCGGCGTAATGGCCATGCACCCAGGGCAGCTTGCAGATGGCAGAAAAAGTTCTTCACTCTTACCACCTTGTTCCCTGGACGCGTCGACATGGATTGGGGCGTGCCCCCGGCAGTGACATGATTTCTGCTCGCGCGCCTCAACCAGGGGACAACGATCGATCCTCAATCGATCAATGCTCTGACTGATGAAACTTTGGCCTTCATGCGAGGGACTTTGCCGGAGGGACATCCCTACGCCTCGGTTGGTGTCCACCTGCGCCCGAGGAGCTTCCCGAACTCTGGCTTCTGGGTTCTTCTAGGGCAGAGCGCAGCTCAAGCGACTCGAAACATGAACTATGCATATGCGCAGTTCTTTAGCGCCAACAACAGCCTGAGGTCATGGACCACTACCGCGCACACCTGCCCGAAAACCTGAGTGAAGGCCAAGGGCAGACCCTTTCCCGCGCTCGCGGTGAGCGCTGCAGCAACTGAAGCGGAAGCCCTAGAACAAGCACTTCCGGCATTGAGCTTCCGCATGTGTTTGCGACTGGGACGTCCCGTGCGATTCCAGCGCCCCGAGCAGATGAGCGCCGAAGACCGAGAAGATGCACTCGCGATGGGCACAACGCGATCGTTCGATCATCAGGCACCTACGACCAGGTTGCTCAAACGATTGCAAACTCGCGGAAATCATCGCGTTGATGAAGTCATGCTGATCAGTTACATCGCTGATGTTCAGCAAAAAGCTTGCCCAGTATCAAGAACTCCAGACGCGCCTTGGATAACGCCTGTTGTCGGCTCTAAATCTTGTCAGTGGAGATGCCGTGGCCCCCGCCTTTGGCGGGGCCACAAGCTTTTTAAAACAAAATGAGCAGCGATCACAGGCTGCGCGAACAGCTGTGCGACGTTCTCCCAGTTCACAACGTTCCCACCGTGCCTTGACGTAGTCGGCCTTGACGTTGAGGTAATCCAGGTAGAAAGCGTGCTCCCACATATCCAGCATGAGCAGCGGAACGGTTGCAACGGGGATGTTGCCCTGCTGATCGGTCAGCTGGTAGGTCACGAGGCGCTCGCCCGGGTGTCCCATGCGAGAACGGCCCAGCCGGAGCCCTGAAGACCGAGGGCTGCAGCGGCGAACTGTGCCTGGAACTTCTCGAAGGAGCCGAAGAACTCGTTGATAGCGTCGGCCAGATTGCCTTCGGGGCGAGAGGCGCCGTCGCCGGTCATATTCGTCCAGAAGATCGAGTGGTTGGTGTGGCCACCCAGGTTGAAGGCCAGGTTCTTTTCCCACAGGTTGATTGCGGCAAAATCGCCAGCTTCGCGAGCTGCTTCCAGCTTCTCCAGTGCAGTGTTTGCGCCGGCCACGTAGTTGGCGTGGTGCTTGTCGTGGTGCAGCTCCATGATCTTTGCAGAGATGTGGGCCCAGTGCCGCGTAATCATAGGGAAGTTCGGGAAGGGTGTAAATGCTCATCGGGCTCTCCTTACACTTAGGGGTTGATACCCCAAGACTAGTACTTAAGTCCCTATGTGTGAGTGCATAGGTGGGCGAGTTCACTCAGCGCTCAACGCACCACGCAAAAGGGAGAGGGGGAAGGCTCAGTGGCCTCGGCCTCGGCGGAAAAGATGGGAAACCCCAACAGCAACTCCGGTGATCAGCGAGCCGAGCACAATGCCAAACACTGCCGCACACGCGGTCTCAACAAGCCAGCCAAGGAAACCACCGCCCGAAGCGAGCGTGTGCTCAATCGTCGACACGACGTTGTGGAAGAAGCCGACGCCCACCTTCGCAAGGTTCTCGATGACGAGGTGTCCGCCCACCCACAGCATCGCAATTGTTCCAACGACGCCGATTGCGTTAAAAACCTTGGGCATCACGCGCACAATCCCACGGCCGATATTATCCCCGGGACCGGGGCGGTTATCGTCCGGATGCGTCGCGCCCTTGGCCAAGCGAAGCCCAAAATCGTCCATGCGCACCAGGACAGCAACGATTCCGTAGACAAAGAAAGTCATGAAGAAAGCGACCGCGATCAAGACCGCGACCCGGATCGACATGGACTCGGCGTTCAGTCCGTCCATGGAGACCAGCATGATTTCCGCCGAAAGAATAAGGTCGGTGCGCGAGGCTGAAGAAACGATGCTTTTTCGAGGTCTTCCGCGCTTTGAGGGGCCGTATCTTCGGCTGAGTCTTCGTGTTCGGGAAGCCAGTGCAGGGCCTCGAGAACCTTCTCTCCGCCCTCAAAACACAGGTAAGCGCCGCCCGCAATGAGGAGGAAAGGCAGGACTTGCGGCGCAAACCACGTGAGCAGCAGCGCGATCGGCAGAATAACAACCAGCTTGTTGATTAACGAGGCTCTTGGCGATTTTCCCGATAATCGGCAGCTCACGCTTGGGGAAAGTCCGGAGACGTACTGCGGAGTGACGGCGGTGTCGTCGATGACGACGCCAACCGCTTTGGCCGATACCTTCACCGCGCTTGATGCAACGTCATCAATAGACGGAGCGTTGCTTTTGCCAGAGTCGCAATATCGTCCAAAAGCGCTACCAGTCCGCCAGACATCCACTCATCCTTTTCCTTGGGGACACAGGGCATTCTAATGGGCGAGCGGGACGTCCTGCGCGGTGGGGAGCTCGTGGAATATGTGCCTGAGAACTTGCGTGAATAAGTCGACGCAGATGCAGGTCAGGCGTGAGAAAGTAATGCTATGACGGAATCACTGATTGACACTCTTCCCTAGTCCGACACCGGATTGGAACCGGGATTGATCGCGCGCTTGGCAGCCGACCTGGGTGGCGCCGGGTGGAGTGTTGACGCGATGGAAACCATGATTAGCCCGACGGCGCGTGCTGCGCTCATGCGTAATCAAAGGGTTCCGGCCATTCGCGAACTTCAGCGGAAAGACTCTGCGGCAGCTGTGTTGACGCGCTTCTTTGTCTTGGGCTGCGCGGAAAGTGGGGATGTTCTTGCGCAGGCTCTGCCCACTCTTGGGGTCCACGGCGCGGTCGACTTGGGATTGATTTTTCCTGCACTCGATGCGGAATCGCCTTCCGGCCAGCAACTTTTCAAAGCAAATTACGACCTGCGTCCTCACGCGGCACAGCTTCACGGCGGCCTCTAAAAACTGGTGGATCCTATCGGACCCGGGTGAAGATGTGACGGGTGAACCCATTCGCCCAGACCACGTTCTGGGAATCGGCGGCGCAACGACCTCGCCTTGAAGGCAACACTTCGAACTCCTGTCAGAATCCGCCTTGGATCTGGGGTGTGGATGCGGAAACCAAGCCTTGTATTTGGCCACACACGCTACTCGCGTTAGTTGCGACCGACCTGTCGTCGCGAGCCTGTGAGATTACGCGCTTCAACGCCGCGCTCAATGTGTCGAATTGGATGTTCGCAAAGGCTCTCTGTTTGAACCGGTCGAAGGCGAAGAATTGGATCTGATCGCCTCGAACCCGCCCTTTGTCATCACCCCAGACTCGCTTCGAAGCTCAGGGGTCCTGGAGTATCGCGACGGCGGAATGAGTCGCGATCATCTGGTGCGCACGGTGATCCGGGAAAGCCCGAAGTACCCTCAAGCCCGGCGGTGTTGTGCAACTCCCTTGCGAATTGGGAGATTCCCGGATGCTTGGGACACCCTGACGACTGGAAGAGCGTCGTGCGCTCGTGGGTTCAAGATCTTCCCGTTGACGCATGGATTGTGCAGCGCGACCGGCTTGATCCCGCGCACTACGTTGAAATGTGGCTTCGTGACTCCGGTCAGCAATTGCACCAGCGCGAAGACTACGAACGCGAATATGCCCAGTGGCTTGAAGACTTCGTTCAGGCAGGAGTCGTCGAAATTGGCATGGGCATGGTCGCCCTGCGAAAGCTCGATACGCCGCGCCCGGGCGTGTGCGAATGCGATGAACTTGAAGGGGGAGAATCCCCATCCGGCGAAGACGTTCAGCGCGCGCTCGCATCCTTGCGGCTTCCCGGTGATCTCAGTGATCTTCACCTGTACTTTGCTTCCGATGTGACGGAAGAACGGCATTTCCTACCCGGAGCACAAGATCCTTCCGCCTTGGTTCTTCACCAAGGCGGAGGGCTTGGACAATCGGTTGCCTCGACCACCGCTTTGAGCGCCTTGGTTGGTGCATCGGATGGCGAACTCAGCGTGGGGCAGATCTGCGGGGCTCTTGCAGCCCTTCTGGAATGCGACTCTGCGCAGCTTCCAGGACGAACTTTTCCCGCAGGTACGCACCTTTAATTCGCTGGGGATTCCTTCGGCTCGAATCGGATCAGGAGTAACTGAGATGCCTCTCCCGCGCCCTCTGACCCATCAGCCGCCCCTGTGGGTGTGGGTTCCTTGTCGGCACATTTGAACTAGTGATCCGGCTGATTGCCTTGGGCGTCGTTCCGAAGCGGAGGCGCGCATCCACGTCTACCGCGTGGCTTCTGCTCATTTTCTTATGGCCAGTTGTTGGCGTTCCGCTCTATCTGATCTTCGGATCTTGGTGGGCAATGGGAAAAGTCTCGCGCTCTGATCCAAAGGCGCATCAATTGGTTAAGCGCATTCTGGGCGCGGCTTCTCACAAAGCTCACGGTGGCGGAAACCCAGAAGGATCCGCGGAAATTGACGAAGGCAGCAGCGCTCTGCCTGAGCGAACGGCCTCGTTAATGCAGCTCAATAGGGAAGCAGACCTCCTTCCCTGCTAGCAGCGGAGAAGTGGTTCAACTTCTCAATGACACCGACGAGACCTTCGAAGGCAATGGCCCGTGAGGGTTGATCGGGCGCAACACCATGTCAATGTCCCTGTACTTCCAAACCTCGTCGGGATCAGTCCACTGATCCGCCTTACAAAGCCCTGTTCGTGCCTGCGCTCGCGGCGTGAGCGTGCGTTTGCTGGTGGATCATCACGGGGTGCGAACAATTCCGGGTTAGCGCGACTTTTGCCGAGTCTTGGACGAATCCGGCATCAATGGCGCATCATGCTTCCCTTCAATCTGTTCAAGGGGGAAATTCGACGGCCAGACCTACGGAACCACCGCAAACTTCTGCTGGATTGACGGTGAATCTGGTTTCGTTGGTTCGCACAATATGGTGGCCGCGGACTATGACACTCCGCCTATCAAAAAGCGGATTGAATACCACGACACTTCGGTTGAAGTGCGTGGCGAAAATTGTTCGCCAGATGGAGGCAGTGTTCGCGGCGGACTCGGTACTACGCCTCGGGCGAAGAGCTGACTGCCGACGATCTTAACCTTGACCAGCAGAGCCAACCCCGGGCAAGCTGATGCAGATCATCCCCTCAGGGCCGGCTTACCTGACAGAGCCGAACCTGCGGATGTTCGTTTCGATGATCTCGCAGGCGCATACGCATGTATCTATCGCCAGCCCGTACTTCATTCCGGATGAACCACTCTCGACGGCATTGACAAGTGCAGCGATGTCGGGGGTTGACGTCCATCTCTATGTCTCCGAGCAATTCGATCGGTTCTTGGTCGGGCACGCCCAACGCAGCTACTATGGCTTTTCTCTTGAAAGCCGCAAAGGTTCACCTCTACGCTCTGCCCAATATGCTGCACTCAAAGTACGTCGTGGTTGATGGGGAACTTGCAGCAATCGGATCATCCAACATGGACTACCGTTCTTTTGGCTTGAACTACGAAGTCACTGCTGCTTTCGCCCAAGACTCGCACCTTGTCGATCTTCTCTTGAAAACGATCAGCGCATCATTGCGCGATCTCGTTTGCTCACCATCGACGAGTGGAAGCGCTTCCTCGGGTACAAAGCACTACATCGATAACATCTGCCGTCTGGGTAGTGCATTGTTGTAAAGTTGTGTCCCCCTGCACTACGCGCAGACACAACTAGTGAGTCATCCATCAGTCAACGTTCTTTGCGTTCCTGTATTCGCTTGTGCGATTCATCGTCAAGCTCGCGCTCCCACAGGTGCATCTTCCCATTCGAATCGCGACATGGGATTGAGCTGGAAATTCTCATCAGACGCATCAAGTAGGAGATAACGAGGGAAGGATAGGTTCCATCCACGGAATCTTGTTCCAGACGCGTTTGGTCCCCACTCAAAGCCTCCCGTCGGCGTTGGTCATGAAGATCGGAGGCCTCCATGGCCTCGCGCCCTCTTCATTCAACCACAACCAGCGAGTAACGATGAAGGCATCACAGGCTTCTTCCCACGACGAGAGGCCGTGCAGACCATGATTAATCAGAGGCCAAAGTGTCTCGGCCTCGTCGCGGGTCATCCACCCAAGCCCCTCACCGGCGCGCGTCGAGGGTTTTTGCTGCTCGCATAAGATCCCACGCGGTGAAATTGGTCGCTTGCAATCCACGTTCATCATTGCGATGAAGCGGGAAAGTTCACGCCAACGACTCTAGGAAAACCCGGATTAACACGGGTCCGTGAGGCAGCAAGATCGAGAGCCTTCTTGCGAAGGTCGTTGTAGTAGGAACGGTGCCCATCTCGCAACATGCTGTAGATCTGCCGCATGAAGAGTTTGAGCGATCTGTAATATCCCAATCTGCTTCAGCATTTTGGTTATGCCTCGAGAATCCGACAAACCAAAACTATCGAGATAGTCCCCGTCAGGCCAGCGCAGACCATTCCGGGGCGAGGAGCTGAGCCTCGACGCTGGATGAAAGATCTGAGTGAGGGACCTTTGATGCGCGGCCTGGAAGGGTCGCTGACTCTCTTGACGCGACGATGTCCCGCTTGGCAGAGGTGAACTCCGTCTGCCGAACCCTTCTGGTACCGCGCGCGGCTTCTCTTCCGGTGAAGAGTCAGTTTGCGATCGTGAGCTCGCTCGTGAGGCCGTTGAGTAGTTTCGCGTTGCTCGCGAGATCTGGGAGCTTTTCGAGCGCGGGTCTTTGCGTCCCTTGACGAAAGCCCACGCGAGAAGTCCAGCAAGTAGTGGCCAGCGCCACCACATGTCGTGGAGAACTGAGAGCAAGTTTTCGATCATAGGTATCTCTTTATGGAGAAGATGGAAGTCAGCTACGCATCTGAATCCGCTTGTGCGTCTCATTATCCAATTCGCGCTCCCAGAGAGGCGACTCTTCCCGGACGAGTAGGTTGTGCATCGACGCCTTGTGGATAGAGACTGAAATCGATCCGATCACCTTTGGTGTGTGGTGCCTCGTTGAGTTGTTTCCACTCGGCGGTATCCACTTTCGCGAGCGTTCCCGGCGTGATGTCTGAAGAAGGCGATGACGTGACACCGAGTTTTTGCCCGCGACGGCGCATGAAGGTCTTCTTTCAGGAAATGAAACCCACCAGCACGACAATGATGAACACCGGCATGGGGACCACGGAAGGAAACTGATCGAGCATGAGAGGTATTGTGCACGACGTGGACGAGGTGGGCAAAAACACTCGCGCAAACCGACGCTGTCCAAAGCTACTCACAGACCGTCTCGGGGGTCGAAAATTATCCACAAAAGATGCGCGGAAAAGCACATCGGTTCCCGGAAAGCCTCGTAACGCGGTAATGTCCACCAGGGTACTCGCGGCGCTCGCCATCGGAGGACCAGCAAAGAGTGCCAGCAAATACGAGGTAGCAACGGAAGGGACAAACAATGGCAGCGACCAAGCTGGTGATCGGAGTCTCCCGCCAAGGCGGCGACGATCGAAGGATACTTGGGACCCGACTACCATGTGACCGCCTCGATCGGTCACGATTCGCGACCCGCCACAGCCCTCGGAGCTGCCCGCCGACAGAAGAAGGGTCCCTACGGGCGCTTCGCCGTCGACGTCGAGGACGGCTTCACCCCTTATGTATGCTGTCAATCCCGACAAGAAGAAAAAGGTCACCGAGCTCAAGAAGCCCTCAAAGAGTCCGACGAACTCTTCCGGCAACTGATGAGGACCGCGAAGGTGAGGGCTATCGCTTGGCACCTTCTCCAAGTCCTCAAGCCCAGGGTTCCCGTGCGCCGCATGGTCTTCCACGAAAGTACGAAGGAAGCGATCCAACGCGCTCTAGAAAATACTCGCGAGCTCGACACCGACCTTGTCGACGCCCAAGAAACTCGCCGAATTCTTGACCGCCTTTACGGCTACGAGGTCTCGCCGCTGCTCTGGCGCAAGATTCGCCCTCCCGTCCGCAGGCCGCGTTCAGCTCGGTCGCAACGCGCTTGGTTGTTGATCGCGAGCGCGACCGCATGTCGCATGTGAGTGCAGATACTGGTCGATCGATACCAGTTTGCCGCTTCGGTCAGTCTTTTGGCGCAAAGGTTTCGCACATCGATGATCGTCCCGTCGCAACCGGTTCCGATTTCGATGAAAACGGTCGCTCTTTCCGCGAAGGCTACAAAGAACGAGGCCTTCCACCGGATGCCCATTCCGCGCCGCTCTTCGCCGCAGCGCTCGAGGCCGCGCGTGATTCTGCCATCGATTCTGTTCAGCAGAAGCTCCCACCGCCGCCGCCCGGCAGCGCCCTTCACGACGTCGACGCTGCAGCAGGAAGCGTCCCGCAAGCTTCACTGGAATGCTCTCGACGATGCGGACGCTCAGTCCCATGTACGAGCTCGCTCATCACCCTACATGCGTACTGACTCACGGCCCTGTCTTCGCAGGCCACTCGAAAGGCTGCTCGCCAGCAAGCTACGGAACTTTATGGGGCTGAGGCCGTGGGCTGAGAAGCCGCAGCATCTACGGCACCACCTCTAAGGGTGCGAAAGAAGCCTCACGAGGCCATTCGCCCCGCCGATCACTTCCGCACCCCGCGCAAGTTGCCCTCGGTTTTGAATCGTCAGCAGCTTGCACCTTTTATGATTTCGATCTGAAGCGAACCGTCGCTTCGCAGATGGCGGATGCCCTTGGTTTTACCGCAACCATCCGAGTGCGGACCGATGTTGAGGTCGAAGGTCAGCCTCCACGTAGTGCTCCAGCGCCTCGAACTGTTATCACCTCTCCCGGCCAGGCTGGCTCACCAAGAAGGTCAGGACAAGGGACGCTACGACTTTGAAACGACCGATACTGAGAAGACCCTCCCGCAGGTGAGCGAAGGGGGTCGCGCTGCTTGAAGAGGCGCAGGCACAGGGACACCAGACTTCAGCCCCCGGGCCGCTACACCGAAGCGACCTTGGTGAAGACCATGGAAGAGCTCGGAATTGGTCGCCCTCGACCTATGCAGGGAAAACGATTCAAACCATTGGCGATCGCGGCTACGTCACTCACCGAGGCCAGTACTTGGTTCCGACTTGGCTTGCCTTCCGGTCACGCGACTGATGCGGAAGAGAATCTGTCGAACCCGGTCGACTAGCGACTTCACGGCATCGATGGAAAACGATCTGGACCAGATCGCTGCGGGAAGCGAGGACCGCCACGAGTTCTGAGCACCTTCTACTTCGGTGCAGACGCAGGGTGACGCTGACGGCCTGAAGTTCCAGGTTGAACTCTGGGAGACGATATTGATGCCCGTGCGGTGAACCCATTGACATGGGAAATGGCGTCACCTTGCGAGTGGGTCGGTACGGACCCTACATGGAGAAGGCCGATGGGACGCGCGCAAATGTACCGCCTGAGGTCGCTCCCGATGAGTTGACGGAAGAGAAGATCGCGGAACTCGCGCTTGCTGCGGATGACGGACGCGAGCTGGGAATCGATCCCGCAGCGGGACATGCTGGCTGCAAAGAACGGCCGCTACGGTCCCTACGTGACGGAAATTCTGCTCGAAGAGATCGAGGAAGCGGAAGCTTCCTGAAGACGGGAAGCCCGCGAAGAAGACGCGAAAGAAGGCTGCGGCAAAACCGCGCACGGCCTCGTTGTTCAAGTCGATGGATCTGGCGACCATCACGCTGGAGGATGCACTTGCGCTGCTTTCGCTTCCGCGCGCGAGGTTGGTGTTGATCCCTCTGACGGTGAGGTGATCACCGCGCAAAACGGTCGCTACGGCCTGTACCTGAAGAAGGGGCAGCGATTCGCGGACCCTTCCCAGTGAAGATCAGCTTCTAACGATCACCCTTGGACGAGGCGCTGGAGATCTACCTCAGCCCAGCAACGAGGCCGCAGGGGCAGCAAAGCCCCCGCTGCGTGAGTTTGGCGAGGACCCGGTGTCGGGCAGAAGGTCACCGTCATGACGGTCGTTTCTGGTCCCTCCATCACCGATGGTGCAGAAACTAATCGTGACTGTTCCTCGCGCCGAGACCGTCGAGGATCTGACCGCTGAACGCGCGTATGAGCATGCTGTGCAGACAAGCGCGCTGAAGGGCCTGATTCCCAAGCGCACCCGTAAGACGACTGCGAAGAAGACAACGACTCGACGCACGGCGAAGAAGTCTTCGGCAAAGAAGTAATATTCTTTTCGCCCACCGGTCCAAAATGGACGCAAATGCCAGGGCAACTGTCAAGATAGAGACATGAGATCAATGGGTAGTGGTGCACAGGCGGGGCGCGGACTCTTCATCACCTTCGAAGGGGAGATGGAACCGGCAAAAGTACCCAGATTGACCGGGTACGGCGCTGGTTTGAAGAACGCGGTCAGCAAAGTCGTCGTGACGCGTGAACCCAGTGGAACGGAACTGGGAACAACTTTTGCGTCAATTGGTGCAGAACGGACCAGACGACGTTGACCCTCGCACCGAAGCACTGCCACGATGCCGCTGATCGCGCCTACTATGTCGCGACATTGATTCGTCCGCGCTGGAGCGCGGCGAAATTAGTGCCGCTGATCGCTGCATTGACCCCGTCTCTGGCATATCAGGGGTGCAGCGAAGCCTAGGCGTTGATGAAATCCGTCAGCTCGTCCATGTGGGCAACGGAGAGCCTGCTCCCGAACTCTCACGCTGCTTATTGACGTTCCGCCAGAAGTTGCCGCCTGACGTCGCGGAGGTGAACCGGGACCTGAATGGAACGCGAATCCATGGAATTCGCATGAGCGCGTTCGGCACCGAGTACTTAGCGCTTGCAGACTCTGAAGCGGATCGCATCGTTGTCATCGACGGTGTGGGAACCAAGATCAAGCCTTCAGTGAAATCTCGTGGAGTCCTTTGAAGAACGCGTTGATGCAGCATTCCAGGGATTGCCCGAAGAAGCTGCAAAAAGATACCAAGCCCGTTGAATCTCAGGCCACGCTCTGGGCCCCACTGATGAGGACGGCATTCTCCCGTGAGTGTCTGGGACGAAGGCTGGTCCCAGTGAACATGCCCCCGCAGTATTGCGACAGGCTGCTGACGCCGCCCGAGCAATTGTCGGCCGCGCGTCCCAAGGAATTGCCGCTGATGATGCAGCGCGCTCCATGACCCATGCGTGGCTCATCACCCGGACCTCCCGGCTCAGGTCGATCCGTTGCTGCCATGGCTTTTGCAGCCTTTGCAGTGCACGGGGGATGTCCTGTGGTGTGGTCACTCGTCCCGGATGCGTCGACAACTCTGGCTCGGACAAATGGGGACGTGACAATCCTCTAGCACCGAATCAACCCAGATTCGCATCGATGAAGTGCGACAAATCGTCGTGCGTGCGCAGACCGCTCCTTCGCAGGGGCGCTGGCGAGTCATCGTCATTGAAGATGCGGGACCGCATGATGGAACGCACCGCGAATGTTCTCTTCTCAGCAGTTGAGGAACCTCCGAACGCACCGTGCGGTTGCTCGTGCTCCCAGTGCGGAAGATATGATCACAACGATTCGTCTCACGATGCCGTCACTTGGGGTTGCGAATCCCAGATCCGCACGCAGCGCCGATCTCCTTGTTCGTCGTGACGGGGTTGAACCCGCGGATGCCCTTTTCTGCTGCCCGTGCAGCGCAATCGCATATCGGCTTGGCCTCGCGCGCTGGCCAAAGACCCGCAGATGCGCCAACGTCGTCGGTCAATCATTACTGCCCCGGCACAGGTGCGTTCCGTCGAGAAGCTGCTTTTTGCCGCCGAAGACCTGCATTCGATTGCGAAGGCCTCAGGCAGAATCCCAATCTGAAGAACGTAACGCCCAGGAAAAGCTGAACTCATGCGCCAGCCTCGGAATGGAGGAGGCCAGACCCCGGCCTCGCACCAGCGCGCACGCATTCGCGAACTCGAGGACGAACAGAAACGGCGTTCGAAACGCGCAATTCAAGACGCGCTCGATCGTGCGCTTGTTGATCTTCGGACGGCACGTGATGTCCCATGCGTCACCGCACAGCGATCAAAGAACCTATTAACGATGACCGCGTGGACCTCTATCGAAGAACCGGGCTACGCGCTCAACACGCAGCAGACCATGACCCGCGTCCAGCGATCGAGGGAAGCTCGAAAGCGGCTGACAACAAAACATGTCAGTCCTCTGATTTTGGAAGCGATGACGCTCTCGCTTCGACCGCAGGTCTAAAACATCTAATAGGGTAGGGCGCTGAACTCACGCTCTCGCTTGATTGTCGCCGTCCTCGTGGTGCGGTGCGCTTCATGAATTTTCGAGTTGCGCGTACTGAAGGGGCCTGATCGATAGCTTTGCAGAGGCTGCCGCTGCCGTCGCCCGAACAATCGAATGAAAGGTGACGGTTGACACAGTGCTGATCCTCTTCCCGGAAGTTTACGAAGGATCAGTTCATTCTCAGCCCCTCAATTGGCGACAGTGAGGTTTTCGAAATCACGTGCAACGGCGTCGCTGCGCCGCGCGATAATGACAAGATCAGTGCGCGTCGCTGACCGCGCCTCTGGACTGGGAGAACCTCGACGGGAATCAAATCGCTCTTGCCTTGGCAATCCACCGCGCTGATCAGAGCGAAGGCAAAGCTCTTTTTCTTCAACCTCCGGTGGTCCCGGCGAGCGCCGGCATCCCTCGATTACCCTCACAAGTCAGCAGCTCCTTAGACTGGGCTTGGGGGCATTGACATCGTCGCCTGGACCCCCGAGGGGTCGGTGCGTCACTCCCGTTCGCTGCATGCGCGACGAAGACCGCGATAAGCAGGCAGCTGGCACAGTGATAAAGACCCGAACGCTACTCGCTCAACTTATTGAACAGGCAAAGAAGATTCTGCTGACTCGCGCAGGGGACGCCAGGACCTGAGCGGAAACTCTATAAGCATGTTGACACGGTCAATGCGGCGAAGGATTTTGACATGGTCCGCGCTGCTGGACCCAAAGATAAGTTCAACTATCTCCGGGTTACTCTAGGAACATTCCTCGGTGCAACCTACGCAGGACTTTCTTTCAACAAACGTTGGACACATGGTCCTTGATGGAGCAGTTGATCCTGCGGTGCGGATGATGACCTCGCGGCCATGCAGATGCGCGGTTTCGAGGCTCTCTCCGTCACTGGGTCGAAGACGCAGGGCCAGGCGTAATTGCCCGCTCACTGGTATGCAGACGCGGGAAGTGCAAAGATGAAGCCTTCTTCGATGAGCTTTCGAGAATTCGCCGCTTGAGACCTCAGATGCGAATCGCCCTCTGACGCGCATCCGCAATGAGCGCCGTTATCGGACTGCCGTACTCTGACTGAGACCTACCTCGAATTTTGACGCAGGCTGACCTCGGCCCCTCAATTCGAACGACGGCTCCATGTTGCTCTTCGTGGCTGACCTCTCAATGAACAGCTACAAGGACGGCTCATACGCCTCGAACTCGATGGATGCGATTGTTGCGATCCAAACCCGCTGGACTACTCGCCTGTCGGAAACGCGACCAGTGGACCGCAAAGGCTACGAAACCCCAGAGCGAATTACTGGTCTTTGGTGAAGAAGCTGGTTTCACTTCAGCTGGTCTGGAGGATGGGCCCACTCGCACGCGAAACGCCAGCCGATTACGCGCAAGGCGCGCTCCCATCATGGTCGTCGGAATCGACTCACGATCCTGCAACGCCCTACGCGTCACAGAACCGCGAAGGAACTCGTCCTCAGGCGGTATCGGGCACGTGGGATGAACTGCACCACGCTTTAGTCAGAGAGTGGCAGCAAGGTGTGCGCGACGGCCGTCGAAGCGATACTTCCTGCGAAACGTTGTTCCCCGCCGATGTTCAGTGTGGCGCTGACTCTGGAGGCGCTTCGGGCTGTGAGATGGCTCAATACCTGCAAATGTTCCTAGATCTTGGCAGCTGGGCTGCGGCTCGCTAACGTTGAGGTATGGACTTTTTCGGCGATGACGAATCAGAAACCCCGTGCCAGAACACGGACAGTATTGCAGTTGAGGTGCTCGTTGACACCACCATCGAAGACGCGTGGGCTCTGGTTTCCGAACCAGGCAGTGATTAACGACGGTCCTCTAGAAGCGACTATGAGGGTTGAACGCGACGATAACGGCGTGTACCACATCACCGATCCAGAAAGCCGACGTGGCCTCGTCGAGAAGGTTGACGAAGACCCCATGGACGTTGTGACCTTCCGCTGTACCCGCTGGCTAGTGACGAGTTCGAGGAATCCTGACTACCGTTGAGATATCTTTATCCGAAGAAAAGGGCAAGGTCGCACTCACGTTGAAGAATTCGGAATCTCTGCCCCTCAGTGATGACGGAGACGAGGCCTATCAGCTTTGGGAAAATGAGGCCCGCCTGTAGGGATCAGGCGGTTGACACGCGAAGGATTACCTCGGACGCGCTGAATTCTCCTTGCACCTGCTAGGTCTGCACTGGCAAGTGACGCTTGCTCATTTTTCGCTAGGATCTGTCTTCTTATCGATCAGGCGCAGCGCGAGCTAGCGTGTAAAGCCAGCTCAGGAGAATGGACCAAACATGAGCACCATTGCTGAAAGGCTTGAGGAGAACAGTGGTGGAAGCCAGTCGCGAGCTTCAGCGTGCACACTCGGAAACCGCCAGCATTCAGCTTCCTTATCAAGGCCATGAGGCAATTCGCACCCGCCTCTTTATCGGGCAGTTCGAAAGACCATTGCCACCGCAGTGGCCCGTCCATCTTGTTTGTCTCACTTGATCATCGGAAGCGCGCTCTTCCTGTTCATGCGAGCCATGGGAGCTTCTTCTCTGATCAGAGCCAAGTGGGACTTTCGCGGATAATGCTCAGATTTTTCTAGGCCCAACCATGGGCTTCGCCGTGCTGACCGGATGGTTGTAAGCACAGCGAGCAGGTGAATCGCAGACGTCGTGTTGCACTCACTGGACACGTGCACTCTCAGCGGCCTGACCTTCCGTCAGATTCCCGCCATCGCGACAGCGCTGCTTCTTTTGCCCTCAATGCGATGACCGCTCGCGGCTTTCGGCGAAACCGAATTCTGGTTCGCCGCGATCAAGTACTCGTCGCCATTGCTGCGCTCTGATTTGTCGTCGTGCGTCACTCGGGCGGTAGCGATCGGCATGCAAGACAACGTGGGAACAACAGCCGCGGTTTTCGAACCTATGGGTGCACGGAGGAATATTCCCCACCGGCTTTTGTAGGATTCTTAGGCGGTTTCCAAATCGCGATCTTTCGCCTTTGTAGGTATCGAATCTGGGGACGACGGCTGCAGAAACCGCCAATCCAGAAAACTCTGCCCAAGGCAATCAACTCGATTCCTCAAAAAGCGCGTGGGATCTTCTACATCTGTGCACTCGCGGTGATCATGATGACGCCATGGAACCAAATCGATAAGTCTCAATCCCATTCGTCACGATGTTTTCGATGACCGCTCGGGAATGCAGCATCGCTGGTGAACCTTGTTGTTCTCACCTCTCATGCTGCTTCTTCTGCGTTCGGGAATTCTCTCCACTTCGAGGATGCTCTTCTCGCTATCGATCCAAGGAGACGCTGCGCCCTTCTTCGCGTCTCTCAAAGCGCCATTCCCCAAACACTCTTCCTTTCATGCGTCTTCCTTCTGTCGGGCGCGGTTCTTTTGGCATTTGGGGATTCGATCCTCAGCGTCTTCACCGTGGTGACAGCAACTTCGGCGACGCGCTTTTTATGGTCGCATGGATTTTGGTGGTTATTTCCCAGTTTACGTGCGTAAGTACCCTGAACGACAAAGCAACTATTTTCCCCTGCCCTGGCGGTGTCTTCTCGGCTTGGTTCTTCATCGTTTTCATTGCTGTGATGACGGTCGTCTCTCGCTCAGAGACGAGAGAGCCTGCAAGGGCTGCTGATGTCGGCTGCCCGGATGGTCATTATTACCGTGGTCGGTGTTGTTTCGCCGTCGTCATCGCGCCTCTGATCGCCGAGGCCGTGCTTCGCCCGCGTGACCCCGCTGCGCCGCTTCCCGTGTGACAGTGGCGTCTTTTCGCCAGAGCTGCGTAACTCTCTGGGCGCTGCCTTGTCGCGATGCGCTATGCTCGACCGGTAAGACGGGGAGCCCACAGCGGGCTGAGAGTGCGAATGCAGACCCCACACCTGATCCGGATTATGCCAGCGTAGGAAGTCGCAATTCCGGACTACCCTCATCCCGAGGCGGTCCAGCCCTCCCACCCGAGCGGAGAAACAATGTCTACTTTTTCGGCGCACCGTCGCGCTTTCGTTTCATCGCGTCAGCGCGATTCTTTTGCATTGGAGCCACTTCTGTTGCAGCGTGCTCATCAAGCGCAAAGGATTCTTCGACAAAGCCAAGGCGCGCGGCCTCGTGACGCGGTGAACAAACGGTCACGGTTCTTGCCTACGATTCATTCGATTTCCCGCAAGAACTCCTCGACAAGTTCCGCGAACAGACCGGAATCACCGTCAAGATCCGCGATTGGCAATGGCGGCGAGCTAGCCAACCAACTCGTCCTCACGAAAGATGCCCCGCTGGGGACGCGGTATTCGGGCCTCGACAGCGTGGTATCGACTGGGCATTGTCGGGGACGTTACGGACGATCGATCTCGCCCAACCTGCAGATAACCTCGCGGGGAGAACCGGGGTTGGTCCCATCGATCGCGGTGACGTGTCGTCAACTACGACAAGACCTGGTTCAAGGAACACCAACTCCTCCTCCCACAAGCTTCGAGGATCTGGCGAAGCCCGAATACAAGAACATGCTCGTCGCCATGAATCCGGCTTCTTCGACTCCCGGAATGGCCTTCATGCTGGCCACCATTGCCAAGTACGGTCCCCGATGGTTACGCGAACTACTGGAAGTCCCTCAAGGACAACGGCGTGAAGATCACCGAAAAGCTGGTCCCAGGCCTTCAACGTTACTGCAGCGCGCGGGTGAAGGCAAGGGCAGCTACCCGATGATGGTGTCTTACGCCCTTCTCCCGCTTACGCGGGCTCAACGATGCGGGAACCGAGTCTTCGACTGGTGTCACCGACACCTGCTTCCGCCAGATCGAATATGCCGGTGTCCTGCTGGCGCAAAAGAACTCGGGAGGGCGCGAAGAAGTTCATCGAATTCCTCCTCTCCGACGAGGTGCAGGCGCGATCTCCAAGCACCTACATGCACCCTACGCGGGAAGGCTCTCGAGGCACTAGGAAGTTCGGTCCTCGCTGAAAACCCCGCACGTGTTGATCCCCAAGAGATTCAGAAGAACTCTGCAAACTGGCTCAAGACCCGGCAGAAACGGTTCTGGGTGAAAGACCCACGACAGCGAGAGCGAGAGGTGGGCGCGGGGCCGTTGCTCCGCGTCCCCCGCTTTCTCTCTGTTTTTCGCGTGGCCCGCGGCGACACTCATCGCGAAGGGCTTCGTCGCGCCCGGTGGGGCTTGACCTCGCGACTCGGCGAACTGACTTTTCCACGCCGTGCACGTGGCGCGTCATTGCTCGCACGCTCTGGATGGCTCTCCCCGGGCACCTGTGTTTCACCGCTTGTGGGCCTACCCGGCGCCCATGCGCTCTACTGTTGTCGCTTCCCTTCGGTCAGCGCGCTCTACGTGCGCTCATCTCTGTTCCCTTCGTTCTCCCAACGGTCGTTGTTGGTGTGCCTGCGTCTCCCGCTCCCACAAGGCTGTTGGCTTCCTGAACTCGATGGGACGCCGACAGCGGTCATCGCGGCCATGAGTCTTTCAATTACTCACTGGTTGTTCGCAATGCGGTGGTTTTGGACGCAAAATCGATGGCCGCTGCGCACAGGTCGCCGCCGCCTCGGAGCGCGCCCCTCGCAGATATTTACCACCGTTACTTTCCGACTTTTGCTCCCGCGATCGCCCTCGGCGCCCTCGCTGGTCTTCTGTATTGCGCAACTTCCCTTTGGAATCGTGCTGATTTTGGGTGGTTCAAAGCTCACGACCGTCGAGTCCGAAATCTACATGCTCACGACCCAGTACCTGGATCTGCGTAGCGCCTCGGTCTTATCGATCGTTCAGCTTGTCGTGATCGCGCTGTCCCTGATTGTCGCCGAGGCCGCGCGCCGACGTGGGTACTCAGCAGTCGCCTTAAGGTCCTCCAAGCGCACGCGTCCGCCGAGGTGATGTGTGGACACTTGTGGTGAGTGCCGCGGTAATCCTCGTACTGGTTGTGCTTCCCTTGCTGCGCTTGTTGTGGCGTTCCCTTCACCGCCGAGGCCGCTTCACCTTCGAGCACTCACCTCCTTGGGCGATTCTCCTTCACTCCCCGCACTGCGCGTTTCCTCCAAGCACTGCACTCGCTTCTTGTCGCTTTGGTTGCGATGATGATTGCTGATGTGGGTGTGTTTTGCGTCGTTCTTCTTGTGACTCGCCATCCGCGTTCGCGGGCGGGCGCGTGGCTCTCTCTTCTGGTCAGAGAGTGCCCCATGCTTCCCCGGGAGTCTCTGCAGTCACGGTGGGTTTTGGCTTTCTCATCACCATGAATCGCCCGCCCCTTGACCTGCGTTCGTCATGGATCCTTGTTCCCCGTGCGCAAGCAGTAGTCGCGCTTCTAGTGGTTCGCTTGATCGCGCCCTCATTGCGCGCCATTAACCCGCGTTTGCGCGAAGCTGCGGCAAGCTCGGCGCAAGTGATGCGCGCATCATGGCGACAATTGATGGTCCCGTCCTTCCTTTCGCAGTGTCGGCATCGCCGCAGGTTTTGCACCGCGACATCGCTGCGAATTCGGTGCGACTTCTTTCTTTAGCTAAAGGGGATCTGCGTGACGCCCCGGTCGTGATTTATCGATTAATTTCTCGCGCCCAGACGCACTCGGACCAAGGGCGTCGCAATGGCCTCGTGTGTGCTGCTTGCGCTCGTGTGTGCGCCGCTCATTACGTGTATGGAGTGGCTGCGTCCCGCTGAGATTGGAGAGAGACGGTATGAGCAAAACGTGGCCTTGACGTGTAGGAAGGTCAGTGTTCGATTACGGGCCCTTTTCGCGCACTCGACAGAAGGCTTTCAGATGCAAAACCCGGACAAATTACCGCTCTCCTTGGCGTGGCTGCGAGAAATCCGCGTCTGCGCTGCGATTGCGGGCCTTGAAACGACTTCCAGCGGTGGGGATATCCGGTGCGGAAGGCGAATCTGGTTCTGGGACACCCCCACTTATCAACGCGCTGGGCTTCGATGTGTCGAGATGGTCGACTCTTTTCCTCATCGAAATGTTGAGGGCAATATCGCCTACGGCCTGCGCCATCTTTCTCGCGGATCGGCGCGAGAGCGCAGAGTCATGCCAGTCCCTGCAATCGTCGTCTGGAGGGATTTGCGTCGCGCGGTATTGGTATCCTTGTCGAGGACGGAGGCGCAACGGGTAGCCTCTCCGCTCGCGCACCTCGCACGGCCTCGTCTTCTCCTTCTTGACGAGCCACTATCCGCGCTTTTCGACCGCACCATGCGCGAAAGCCTCCCCAGTCGAGTTGCGCGCAGGTCACCGGCGAGGAATTACGAGTATCTACGTCACTCACGACCGGATGGAAGCCTTCGGCCGTCGCCGACCAAATCAGAGTGATGATTTCAGGCGCCTGCGCCGCATCGATACTCCCGAGGCCCTGTGGGCAAATCCTGGGGATACGGAGTCGCGCGTTTCTTGGGTTTTGCGAGCATCGAACTCGAGGGGACGGCAGACGCGGATGAGGTCTGGATTGAAATCACCGGAGGGTAATCTCGCCGCGCTCGCGGATACTACGAAGTGCCCGCTCGCCTCGAAAATCAGGCTGATGGTGAGCCGCGCATGGTGAGGATTCCTTTCGAAGCCGGGTCCCAGCGGTGGGCGAAAACGAGCTCAAAGGCTCCAGCATCACGGCATCATCCACTGGCTTCACTCGTGACCATATCTCCGTCCTGCGACTGACTCTATGGAGCGAGTGCGCCCAGCTACCCGCGCGAGGCGGTCGAGACAATCGTGGAAGGGGCCAGGCCTCGACACCTGCACGATTGCAGACGTGGAGCGGGGACGGTAAACTGACCGCCACCACTTTCCCTTCGCGGGGTGAAGGTCACGGCCATCGAGCCTGCCCCAGCGATGTGCGACCAGATGAGGCAGCTTCTGGGGAGGATGCGAATCTGAGAATTGTCGACGCATGCGGGGAGTCAGCGGGGCTTGCTGACTCCAGCGTTGACCGCGCGGTTTTTCGCCAATCGTGGCATTGGATGGATGCGGAGCTACTCTGCACAGAAATGCACCGATTGTGCGCCCCGGCGAAAGGCTCATGATCGTGTGGAATCAGCTCGATGTCACGATTCCCTGGGTACACAGGCTCACGCGCATCATGCGCTCGGGAGATGTTCATCGTCATGATCGGCCGCCCCTTCTGAACTCGCAGTGGTCGCAGCCGGTCTTGGAACGTTTCGACTGGGAAGACGAAACGACTCCCGAGGAGATTCTTGAGTTGGGGACACGCGCCCTCCTATTTGCGTTCAACCCCTGCGGGCAGGGGAAAGATGCAGGCAAACCTGCGCTGGTACCTGTATGAGCATCTGGGATTTGCGCCGCATTCCACTGTGATCCTGCCGTACTTCACTCTTGTATGGACGGCAGATCGGGCACAATAGACAGGTAGGACAAGAGGGGGTGACATCATCAATATTTCATTGCTCGGCCTGATCGGCGCGCTGGTCATGTACGGAGTCTCCGTCTCTCCCTCTCTTCTTGCTCGCTCGTGCAGTGGCACGCGTAGCTTCCGGTGTTCTCACAGCTGCTGGTTGCATCCTCGGCCTGACCCTTCAACGCCTGTACGCGAGTTTGTTGTCCCCCGATTGGGAGTTCAGATCACTGCTCCGCCCACGGTGCCGCTTGCTTTTCAAAGTCATCACTCTTCGTTGGTTTCTTCCTGTGGCTGATTCAGCTGGTTGATCCATTCCCTATATCGCGAATGAGGCGAGCCGATGTTCCTGGTTGGAATGCCCGGCGAACTTGGGCCAGTACCTTCTGGGCACTGCCGAGCTGTCGTCCTCACCCTTGTCCTTCTTGCCATCGCTTCTGGACTGCAGTGGATTGGGCGCGCTCTTCTTGCTTTCTTCAGCCAATAGCACTACGTTCTGCACTGTCCATTACTTTTGGCACTCCTCGTCATCATCGTTTACCGGATTGACCTCGCGGGTCATCATCAAGCTGTGCTTCTTCACCCGTCACGCGCGCCGATGAACAATCGGACCGCTAAGGGGAATCGTGCAGCCTCAGGTCAAGGAACGCTCGGGTTCGCCTTCGTCCTCTCGAGCTGGCAGTCTCGTCGGAGGTCGGGACGCGTGTTCCCCGGGCGCGGTCCCAGTCGCGCGAATGATCGAGGCCGTCGCCGGATGCGCCGCCCAAGAACCGATCCGCGTCTACGCGGGAATGCCAGCAGAAGGGCAAAGCCTCAGAGTGCAGCTGATCTAGTAGTACGCGAACTTCACCGAAGCGCATTTGAACGTGCGGTTATTCTCATCGTCAACATCGACCGGATCGGGATGGGTTGACGAATGGCAAAGTCCAACCCTTTGGAATACCTCACCGCAGGAAACTGTGCGACGGCGTCATGCGGTATTCCTTTGCCCTCCTCGATTAACTACTGACAGATCTGGACGTCTCAGAGGAAGCCGCGGTCATTCTTTTCGAGACGATTCGCCGCGCGGTTGATGAACTCCCCGAGTCGCGACCCGCACTCTTCGTATGCGGGGAATCCTTGGGTGCTACGCCTCGCAACATGTCTTTCAGGGATCGTCGATGTTTTGAATCGGACCGACGGTGCGCTGTGGGTCGGAACCCCTTCACCCCATGCATGCCGAACTCACCGTGCGTCACCGAGGAAGCCCCAGGTCGCCCCCGTTGTCGCCAACGGTCGCCACGTCCACTTCGTCAATGTCCCGGAAAACTTGTGGGCGGACGTGCATGGGCGTGAGCTCGGGCGATGGAATTTCCGAGAATCGTCTACGCACAGCACCCTCCGATCCTGTGGTCTGGTGGAATTCACAGCTCGCCCGGAACAAGCCTGACTGATTTCTGAACGCCCTGTCGACGGGGACGTGAGTCCACAGATGGTCTACACGCGCCCGGCAACCCACATCGAGGTTCTTGTCGTATGCTCGTTGCGGGCACGGCTCCGGGCGGACACGGACACACCTACCACGAGGAGCTCATCCCACTGTTGGGGAAGCAATCTCGGCCTGCAGAAAGAACAGCGAGCATGCGAGTCTCGCTTTGGACTGGATTCGACGTGATTCAGGCCGACACTCTCTTGGACGCATCGGTCGAGGCAATGAGCGACAATCGGCCAAATCGGAACGCCAATAGGGACGCGAGGACGCGACGACGCGGACAGTGACTGTTTACCGCCTGCTAAAATTTTAGTGCACTGAATTTTTGGTGATACTCGTGACCGCGACCGCGTCGTGCGGGTCAGCAACAACAATCTATGGTTTTTAACGATGACGACGTCGCCCGCATGGATGCCTGCGCGGATGTGCTGCGGAAGAAGACGAACGATGGTATTGACATCAATCAGATCATCGATACGAGGTCAACCACACGAAACAAATCGGTTTCGTGATGCGTGACCGCGGAATCAGAATCCCGTCCCAACGCGAGAAATTCCTCATGATCGCTGCCGACGATCACTGCGCGTGGAAACCTGGCGGCGGAGGCAACCCTCGGGCACTGGAAGACCGCTGGGATCTGCTCGACCGTCATGCCCGCCTTCACCATAGAAGGGTTAAGGGTGCGTGGGTGCAGCCGATCTTGTCGAAGACCTGACGATCGTGGGAGTGCTCGCGAAAAGTTCGTCATCGGCTCCGCGAACCGGGTGGCCGCTGACTCGTCGCTTCGATTGGACGCACGTCGCCAGTGGCTGTGACATCGCAGGAATCCAGAGGTCTCGCTTGGACGGCGGCAGGAGATGCTACTCCGCGGACGCAGCGATGAGGGATCGTCCCGATACCCCTGTCCGCTGCGCTCGCGGGGCTATGCGCGCCTCAATGCCTCGGGTCAGGTGCCCTGCTTGAAGCCGTGATCTCAAGCCGCGACGAATCCGGCCACGTCCACCGCCGACTATGGATTCCATCTGCCCTAGCGACTGCGATCGCATCGGGTCTGGGAACAACCTCGGGCTGACATGGCTCATGCTCCCGCTGTGCGAGGACGTGAAGCGTCTTGCCCATGCGACCACTCTTCCATCGTTTTGCGAGTCGACTCAGCGCGGGCGGGCGGGACGCGCCCGTGAACGCGTTCAAGACATTGTCGTGCCGAATCCATTGGGATCGCTGCGGATACCTCGCTGAATCTACCCCAGCGAGGGGCGCTCGAAGATGCAGTGAAGGCGGCCCGGGCTGATCGCCTAACTGCGGCTGCGCCCTCGCACCTTGCGAGGCCTCCAGATCGGGTTCCGCTTCTGCATGATCTTGAGCGCGACCCAACCGAAGCGCGCGCGCTAGAAAGTTACGAGGCGGTGGATGATCGCGGTTGGCAATGCGATGGATACGGCGATACCGGCCACCTGCAAACCGCGGTGAGCGCAGCCTCGGTAGGACCGATACCGCCGGGGGGACGACCGAACCGAGGGAGTTCGATGCCAAGTAGGTAATCGAGAAGTCACTGAGTTCAGCGGCCCGCCCATGACGCCAGGTGAGGCAGAACGCGCCGACGAGAGCCGATGTTCATGAGCATGTTCCCGCAAGAACCGCGAGGGCGCTGGGGGCGGCCCGGCAACCCACATGAGGCGCGGATAGACCTGCTGCTTCCACGTGGGTTCGATCTTTCGCAAATGAACTTTCGGATCTTTCCGATAGAAATGCAGACTAATCGCGACAAGGGCGACAACTGCGACCCCGGCGATGATCGCGCCATAAGGCGACGATACGGGCAGTGAGGATCCGGAGAAGAAGAACAAAACGGTGACGAAAGCGGTGAGATGAGTCACGAACTGTGAAATCTGCTGAAGAGTTACGGTTGTAACCCGGCGGCTGTCCTCTGTCTTCTGCTTGGTCGGGAAGCGCAGGTTGAGCGAGCGGCGTGGTCCAGTCCAGGTGCAGGCCAGAGTGACAATCGGGCGGCGACACGGGCGAAGAGTCGAGAGTCTCCGAACGACCTTCTCTTGACTGAAAGCAGCTGGAGGGACTGCGCGCCGCCAGCCCACGTTGCAGCTGCAGAAAGCAAAAGCGATGGCAATCCAGATCAGGTTGGCTAACCTGTGACTGCTGCGACGATATCGGAGGAGTTCAAGGAACCCATCAGATGATTGCGGCGAGCGCAAAGGGCTGCAGAAGGTGATCATCGTCTTGAGCGAAACGTTGCAAATTAAGCCGGTTGGATGGAATTCTTGAAGGTATCGCAACGATTCCTTCGCGGAGTTTGTCGAGCGAGATCGCTGCGTCGAAGGCTTACAGTCACCTCCGAAGGCAGGACAGCCTTTTGCGGCGCGGCGCACCGCACCGACCAGGGCACAACTTCGGAAAGATTTCGTTGCGCCGAGACGACGCCCGATACGCTCGACGCCAGATCGCAAGCGGAAGTGAGCATCTGGGCGACATCGATGCGCTGAGTCAGGCTCGTTCGTGCAACCTCACCCTCACTCGGTGGATCCAGCCACACACGGGACTCATCCCACGACCAATGAAGAGGGCAATATGGCGGTGGCCCCAGTCGCATGGGCGTGCGCAAGAACCAACTGCTTCCAGGCCTCGTCAAGGATCTCACATCGGTGAGTGCATCTGCCTCGGCAAGATCCTTCAAGGACGCCGGTCGGTGGGCTTTGCACGCATGACAGTCAGCGATGGGTCGCCCGCCTGCGCGCCCAGCATGGGTTCGGGTGAGGTGTACGCCCGCGCGCTTGGCGGAAATGGTGGTCAGCATGGAGACGCTCGGCGGCCTTCACAGAAACAGCGGGAAGGCCGCGAAGACGGACGATATTCCACACACGCAAAGGGTCCCAGTCGTTCCGCGCCGGATCGAGCATGGTGATCTCGTAGGGCGCACCGTAGATATCCACACACCTGATAATGTGCATTGCGTCAGCACGGGGGACGGCGAGGAATCGATGTGTTCAACTGAATCGGATGCGTGGGAGTCCCGCGTGGAAATGGCCGTAGCAGCGATTCAGTGACCAGCCATGTTTCAGAGTTGACCGCGGGAAGAATCCTGTGCGAATGATGCGTTGGGTGTGATTCGGACGGAGAGGCGCACGAACAATCTGACCGCCCGAAGGCGCTGCGGTCACTGGAATCCCAAGACAAAGCGCGAGGCCGACCCAGAAGTGCGTCCCAGCAGGAGACACCGCCGAAGCGTAAAGCTGGCCGCGCAAGGGCAAATGACGATGATGACGGCGAGTGCCCAGTACGACGGGCGAATCGTGCGCGCCGCCCTCGGCCTCGCCTGCCGCAGTGAAGAGCGCGATGGGCGCGACGGCGACAAGTTAGTGCGGTAGCGCCGTTTGCCCGTTTTCCGAATAGGTGACGCTCAGTGGGCCGGTTGCGGTTTTGGGAAGTTGGCGCAGGAGAAGCAGGATTGCGTACGAGGCGACACCTGCGATCACGCTTGTTGTCAGTGCTTCGATTGCTGTGGAGACTTGGCGGCGGAAGAGCAGCGATGCCGATCACAGCGATCCGGGTGACAGAATGGTTAAGCCCTCGACCAGAGACAAGGCATAAGCAGCAGATCGCGAATGACTGTCACGCGGAGGACGTCTTCAGCACCTGCCGGTTGTTGAGAGGCGACGAAACCCAGCCCCCACGCCAAGGGCGATACCGAGGAGGCAGAAGATGGCCTCGACAAGGTCGGAGCGGCGGCGTCGACGGTAATGAACCCGATCGGCGAAAAAGACCGCCTCAGGAAGTCTTGACTGAGCGCGTAGGGGCGTGATCGGTGTGTTTTCTTCCGCCTGCTCGGACGCGGGCGCAGGGGCTGCAGGGGCGTCCAGAGGCCTCGGACGTGATCAGTTCCTCGGAATTCTCCATGGATGACATCCTATCTGTCTTCTAAAGACCGGTAGAGGTTGACTTCAGCACATGCCGTGCACTCTTAGGTGAACGGTGCTCGGTTTAAGAAATCTGCATGCTCGCTGCCGTCATGGTCAATGCCTCAGGTCCTGGATACCTTCATCAACTGGTTCAAGGACGAGCCTGCTGAAGTCGCTATGGGACCAAGTGGGTTTTTGTGGGGAACAATGCTCATTGTCCTCATCGAATCCGGTGTTCTCTTCGGTTCTTCCGGCGAATCCTGCTGTTCACTGCGGGTTTGCTCCACGATCGACTGGGGCTACCTGCCGACACTGATCATCATGGTTGTTGTTTGCGGCCTTCATGGCGCACAGATCGGCTACTTCCTCGGCGCAAAGTGGGGACGCAGGTTCTTCCAAACCGGATGCTCGAAGTCTTGAAGACCGAGCGCGCAGAAGGCCGAACGATACTTCCGTGACTGGCGGGCGTTCACTGGTCGTTGGTCGTTTCATCCCCTTCAGATTTCGTACCTTCATTCCGCTCGCGCTTGCGGGAATGGCACGCTACCCCGTCAGGTTCTTGATCTTCAACACCCTCGGGTGCCCTGATCTGCGCGGATTCATCCTCGTTGGCTCGCTGCTGGGTAATGTTCCCTTCGTGCATGACAACCTGACCTTGATCACGGGTGTGGTCATCCTCGTCTCGGTTCTGCGGTCATTTGAGATCGTCGGAAAGAAGCTTCAGGCGGGCGTACCGAGGCCGAGGCAAGGCCGGGCCCTCGCGCAACGGTACGCCGGTGTGAGCAAGCTGCAGATGCATTCCCTAGGGCCCTTCGGGACTTTTACAGAGCAAGCTCTGCGCGGGTTGCCCGGAAACGCTGGGCTTATTCCACTGACTTCCCGCCGCTCACCAGTAAGCGGTACGTGAAGAAGAGCGTTCAGGCAGTTGTTCAATCCCGAGAATTCCATCGAGGTGGGGTCAATGCGACGCTCGATGCGCTCGCCGGACATTACCTGCAGCTGGTCATCCGCTTGCCAAATGCTGGTTCCTTTGCTTCCATGGCTGTTCACCCGGGACGCGCGCGGAAGATATCCGCAAGATCAGGACGCACCGCATGGGCGCAGTGCGAAACGGAGCCGAGAGACCTTCCGGGTGTTGTCCACGTTCCTGCGACTTTAACCGCTACAGCAGCTGAGACTTTGAGGGCGGTGAGGGCATTTGACGCGGTCTTGTACCGTCTGACCTCAGGTTGATATGGTTTGAATCGCGCATTCACGGATGTTGCGGATAAATCTGGTGCGTTACGCGTTTTGTGTGCGAGAAGGCCGATTGAAGGGTCATGACTGCGCCGACTGGACACGATAAGACGACGATTCAAATCGCGCTGCCGGTAGACCAAGCGGAACCGCTCAGCCGTCTCCTTGAGCAGTTTTCGGTGCACGACGTGGACCTGTCGCGGGGCAGATCACGACCCAGCGGTGATGGCACGGGTGCTACCTTCTCGATCGACATGGTTGGGCACATTACTCAAGAGCACATTCAGAGGGCACTTTGCGAGGCCTGCCGAGTTTCACGGTGGCTTCATGGGGTCCTACAGCTCAACGGTCAATAGCGCGGATGTTCCTCAAGACGGCGAGGACTATCGCCCGTGCGCGGCGTGGGTTCGTGAACTCGTTGCGGAACGCGGGGACTAAACTGTTTGCATGTTCCGAGGCCGGTTGGCGCTGGAAGGCGTCAGTCGGCCTCACACGCCTGGTTGAGCAAGGTGCGCATTGCGATTGCTTTGCGCATAGAGGCGGGCGGGGCCTCGGCAGGTAAAACAAGGCCCAGCTTTTCGCTGGGTCCTTACTACGATATAACGCGAGGGGTTGAACCCCACCTATCACTGGGACGGACCTGAACCGTGCGCGTCTGCCCTGTTCCGCCACTCCAGCGCGTACGGCGACTGAGAATGAAGCGATAAGTCAAAGCGCTGAATGATGAAGGCGGCGCGCATCGCAGCGGAACATGTAAAGACACCCATCCTGTGACCACCGCCTGCGCGCAACCGGCTTCCATTCGTCTTTACTTCGCGAGGCTTGTCTTCGGATGAAACTTTCAGGTAGATGGGTATTTTCATGCCCAGGGGTCTCGAGTCGATCTCTGGATTGCTGAAAAGCTCGTGAAGTTGGGGATTGTCGCCACAGGTAATGGGATGAATTCTCCGGCGGGTGACAGTAGAAGATATCGACTGATCGCGTAGCCGTTGTTCTTCCAGATTCTTCCATGATACCAGAAACTGTAATCGGCCATCTGGAATTATCTGTCGTGAGATGTCCTCCGGATCGATGGGCGCATAAACGGGGCCTTTGGGTGGCAGAAGAACAATCGTGGGGGCATTAATTTGGAATTGCCTGGCAATGTTTGCCGCCTTGCCGGCGATGAATGGTGATTCTCCCAGCAGTTCGTGAAGGACCCACCTCTTGCTTCGTATCGATTGGCTCGTTATCGGTGTTGATCTGGCCGTGAGTTCGTCAACCGAGGTGGGTATCGAGCAAGACTTTGATCCGTCACCAATGACACGCTGTTCCGATCGGTAGAGGCGCTGTGGCTAATCCACGGCGGTGAATGGACGAATGTAGGTGATGGGAGATCTGAGCTCTGTCCGCTCCGGATGATGCGTGTACGGATTCGCTTGCGAAGTTCGTCAGGATCGCTGATCAGGTACTCGGCATTCGCAGGTTTCAATCATAAAAAGGCAACCCAGCGTTCGATTTGCTCTTGATGCTTGACCGGGTCGATGCGTAGATCTGACGGGGAGGTTTTCGACGTTAAAGTGCATGGTCGACGGTCAGAATGCCAGCCGTTGTTCGGATCAACCTGGGGAGTGGCATCGATGCAGCATCTTCAAAGCGCTTTAAGGCGGAAAAAGTGCGTTGAATCAATGTTACGGTCATGCGTGAGTTGGTTGATTTGAACGAGCTGGATTGCTGAGACTGGATGAGGACTTTGATGCGGGTTTCTTCTGAGGGTAAATTTGACTCTGATGAATATGCTGCGTTTTTGCGGCTGACCTGTCAGACTTATACATGCATGTCCCAGCATTGGCGACATTCACGGAAGGATGAGCACAATGACAATCCCATTCAGTATCAGACCTACGCCTCATCCCGCACCGGAACTGCAGAGGACTATTACAAACTTCTCACACGGCAACCCGTGGATCAGTGGCCTCGAGAATGCCCTATCGCGGACAGATCGCCACCGACAACGGAATTCTCGCGGTCTGCTTGCCACGAACTGGGATTTCAACACCGTCACCGCCATCCCGGCACCATGCAAAACGTCGGAAAGACGCGAACTTCTGACTTGGCCTCGCCAGATAGGGACGGTCGCGAGGCCGCACTGTTTCCTTGCCAGCTGCGTGAGGACGTGGGCAAGTTGAGCGGCATGCCGATCGTCGTGTGGTGACGCGCATCGAGGTGCACTCGGCACCCTCGAGGACCGCAGATGAGGGACGCGTTCAGGCGATCTCTGGAAGTTCTGCGCAGATGGGACTGGTACGGTGCGCGGCTGGGTTATTGAGCATTCTGACCCTTTGTCTCCGAGCAAAAAGCCGGAAGGGATTCCTCTCGATCGACGAAGAAGTCCAGATCCTTTGCAGATTTGAGGTCGGTGTCCTGATTAACTGGGGACGCTCCGTTCTGAAGAAGAACGCAGTGCCGATGCCTCTGATACATCGTTGCGGCCGGGAAACGCGGGGTTCTAGACGGCGTCGTCTCAGGAGCGGGTCCGGAAGAGCCCAGCCGCAGCTGCACGGATTGATGGGCGCCTGCCCGGTCAGGCCGATAATTGGCATCGCTCGCGGTGACGCGAAATTAAGCGCTGTGCACGCGCCGCGATCGAGGGCGGATGCAACTATCTGGGTGCGAAGATGTGCGTGCCTAAGGATGGGCGGAAGAGCGCCTCGCGATGCTGACCCGTCTACAAACTGCGGCTCAATAACTGTGTTTACGTAAGCGCTCGTTGAGTATCGGCCTGGAATATCCGCCTGGGTATCCGCCCGGAATATGCCCCCGAAATATCCCGTTATCCGCCGCGCGGACGAGGTGCGTCAATGGGCGTAGCGCACCTATTTCGCGCCTGTCCTTCGAGCTATGACGCACTTTGTCCGATGAGAGGTCGCTGAAGCAGCAGCGTTCGTCTGCCTCGCGCTGATCGCAACCGCGCGCAGCCAGTCCTCTCCACGGTGACTGACGGCGAGGTTTCGAGGCTGATCAACATCAGCCCTTCACCGCCACAAGCTCACACATAAAAAATCCAGCGGAACAATTGTCAGCAGCGGCGCATACAGCGTCTGGAACTTCGGAGGCACACGGAAGACCAACTTCAGCGAACTCGTCAACCGATGCGTCGCCTTCCTCTACCAATGTAATGGTTCATTAACTCCGCGCGCGCGGACCTCGCGGATATTCGCCAAGACCAACTAGCGTGCAGTTCGGGGCGGCGCGGAGTTGGCACGATGACGACCGGCTGGCCTTCATCTGGGGCGATCGGCCGTGCGGGATTCGCCGGCCGCAAAACCTCCGCGTGGATCGCCAGCAGATTTCCTTGAGTTTGAGCTTTCCCCTCGAGAGAGCGACGAGGGTGGCCACGTGCCGCTGAAGTAGATCACCGAGGTCGCGTCTTTCGTAATTGCGGGCGAATTGGCGACTGTCTCTCCCGCTATCAAAACCTTCTGAATCGCCTCAGGAAGGCGCAAGTTTCTCCATGTAGTCGGAGATCTCGTCCAGCGTACTTGTTCCCATAGACTATGCCGGTACAGGCCGAGGATGTAGCACGCTGTCACCTGTGAGTGAGGCCTTCGTCGAAGCGACCGCAATTTCAGGCCCTGCATGGGTGAGGATGACGGCATCAGTTCGCGAGATGGTCAGACGGGGAGTGTTGACGATCGCGTGACCTTCGCGCCCTGTTCGCGGGCGTGGCGGATCGCCTGGATCGTATCCATGGTTTCGCCGCTCTGAGAATTGCGACAACCAGGGTCTTTCTCCAACAACCGGGTCTCGGTAGCGGAATTCGCTGGATAGTTCGACCTCGACGGGGATGCGGCACCAGTGCTCAATCGCGCAACGCGCGACCTGCTTACATAAGGCGGTTCCACAGCCAATCATGATGATTTGTCGATCCACGCGGGACGTGCTCGGGGATGCGGATCTCATCAAACCAAGTGCTCAGCGAGTCCATACGATCAGCAAGTCTCAGCCGCCCCAGGCTGTTCGTGATTTCCTTCTCCATGAGGTCAGCCATCCGCCCTTGGTCGCGCGATCACCGAAAAATCGACTTCGTATTCCTTCAGGGGAACCCGAATTGCCCGGCATCCGCACCGATGACCGTGCAACGGAAGCGCTCGACGACAAGTTGATCTTGCCCAATTTCCACCGCGCGGCTCGTGTGCTCGATGAAAGCAAGGACATCTGAACCCAGGAAGTTTTCTCCCTTCGCCGGGGCCAATAACCAGCGATGACCTGCGCTTGCCAGCAACGATGACCTTAGGAGATTCAGTGGACAATGCGAGCAGGTAAAGTTCCCCTCCGGAAGCTCAACGGTTACTTCCCGCATGGCGACGACCAATCGGCATTACGACGGCCTCGTCTCGGTGCCGCTCAGCCTACAACTTCTTCCGTGTACGAGGCCGCATCCGCCTGATCGTAGAGCGCGCGCAAGCAGGTGCACATTCACTTCTGCATATCGGTTTCCGAGCGAAAACCGCACCTTGTGCGCGCAGTCAGGTGCGCAGTTTAATACGTTTTCGATGATCCATTGTGGACAGGTGCGAAGCCTCGCGCCCGAACTGACGATGAGGTGAGCGTTTGCTACCGTGGGACGTCGTGGGTCGCCCAACAGGTATGCCGATCAGCGTAAGCATCGGCTGGTGCCTCGAGATCTACGGCCTCGCGCGCAGGTTGATCCTTGCCGACGGCCTTGATGACATTTAATTTCCCCAGGCTTGCTAAGGCAATTCCGCGGAGTCATATCATGATATTCAGGCGATGAAGGTCATCGGGAACGACCTGACGGCTTCGCTGGGGGCACGGCATGCAACGTGTCGCGATTTCACGCAGCCTCGTGCGGCTGGGTCTTGTCTTAACTTGCCGGGCGGCTATGTAGCGCCTGTGAATCCTGCCTAGAATGCGCCATCTTTCCGGTAGATCGGATCGTCCATAATTCGCCAATCTGGAAAGCCCCGCGAGGAAAGGTCCTCGGATGAGGAAGTATGTCGATAGCAGGCGCATACCAAGGGCTTGGAGACTCGAGTCTCTAATTCCTCTCGTGCAGCGTTGGCGGTAAGTAGGGTGCGGTCTCGGCGACGGGGCAGCCGCAAGTGAACCTGTGAAATATCGACGGTGTTGACGACGCCTGCTAGGGCTGCCAGTGCATGACCGGCATTGGCAAAATCTTGAGCCTTCGCACGTAATCCCAGGCTAGGATAAGCTCACTTGCTTCGTCTCCCAAACCCGCTGCTCGGCATAGTGCCTTGGGTCAACAATGGTTTCCAGGCATCCGCGTGTCACAGGCTGGACGTTTCTTGAGGTTCAACGCAAATATGCAGTTCCCCGACCAGCCGTGAGCTCCGCCAGCGGTTGATGGTTGATGACAGGGCGCCGCGATGCCAACTTCCCGGAGACATAGATGAAAGATGCGGGTCCCTCGGGAACTGCACGGGCGAGATGGGCGACCGCAAGAAGGGCTGGGTCTGCCTCGTTCGCAATGAGGGTGACGTGGAGGTCGTGGAGGGTGGGTGAGTTCGTCGAAGAGATGTTCTTCCAGCCGAGGTTGGAGCAGTGAAGGGCGTCGCCAGAGACAAAAGGGCCGGGGAGGGCAAAGTGCGCTACCGAGAAAACTGTGCCTTCTTCGCGTCCTGTGTGTAGGACGCGTCTTCGAGCCAGTTTGCGCAGGATCATCGGTGGATCTGAGCCAGGAGAAATCGCCGTCCTGTGTCTCTCGAGCGAGGACGTTGCCGCTCAGGTCGACAAGGTATGCGCCAGGTGGAGATATTCACCTGCGGTCCTGGGGCGATGACCGTTTCCTGAGGCGGGGGAGGCGCTTGTGGGTCGGCCCACGATCACCCGGTAACCTTGGTTATCGTCGCTTTCTTCGACGAGGTCGGTGGCGATGAGTTCATCTGGGCCGGACGCATTGTTGATGATGCCGCGTGGGGAATTCCGGTTTGAGCAGCGATTCCGCGCGGTTGATTGCGCCAGGGATGGCCAGGATGTGGCGCAATACTGGCGGGTATTGTGCACGCAGATTTTGGTTCGTGGCGCAGAATGCTGGGCTTTGCGTGCGAACTGTGTTGGGCGTGACTTGACTCTATCGCATTCTTTGGATTATGTTATGAGTCATAACAAAACCGTGTACTTTTGCCGATTAAAGGTCTGGAAGGTCATGCTATGGCGCATACACCTCGACCCGAAGATCCCTTCTCTTTCGGCCTGTGGACCGTGGGATGGAACGCGGTTGGTCGCCTGGAACCGGCTTGAGCTGTTCTCGATCCGTGGGAATACACGCAGCGAAACTCGCAGAAATCAGCGCACGGGGTATTACATTTCCCGACAACGATGTCTTCGGCTTCGATGCTTCGGATTCGGAGCGTCATGAGCGAGGTCATGCGCGTCAAGAGGTCGCTGATGCAGCCGGACTCGTCGTCGAAATGGTGACAAGCACTACCCACCCACCCAGTGATTTAAAGACGGCGGATAACGAATTAACTGACCGTGAGATCCGCCGTTCGGCCTGCGCAAGATCTTGCACGCAACGTCGACCTTGCGGCGGAACTTGGCGCGACAACCTTCGTCATGTGGGGCGGGCGCGAAGGCGCGAAAACTACAGCTCCTCCAAGGATCTCAATGCCGCGATTCGATCGCTACCGCGAAGGCCTCGACCTACCGTCGCCCGCCTGCATTAAGTCCCGCGGCTGCGAAGCCTCCGGATCGGTCTGGAACCCAAGCCTAATGAACCTCGAGGCGATATCTTCCCTTCCCACCGTCGGTCACGCGCCTGATCGCCCAGCTCGACAACGGCGACGTCGTCAGATTGAAACCCCGAAAACCGGACACGAACAAATGGCCGGCCTGAACTACACGCACGCAGTGGCTCAGGCGCTCAACGCGAAAGCTCTTCCACATCGACCTCAATGGTCAATCTGGCCTGAAGAGTACACGACCAAGATAAGGCATTCGGACACGGCGACCTTGCCGGCGCTTTCTGTCACCGTCCGGTCTGCTTGAGAACGACTTCCCACGGGGAGGACCTCGCTACGAAGAGCCTCGTCACTTCGACCACAAAGCCCAAGCCGAACCGAGGGCATGGAAGCGCGTGTGGGGAATCCGCGCGATGCAAACGTGGAGATAATGCCGGGCTGGCCGAAAAGGCTCGCCGATTCACGCCGATCCGCTCGCAGAACTCATGGAGCGGCATCTGTCGCCGAGGCTGGCAACGCTCCCACGCTGCGCCGGTGAAAGCATTGACGACTTCCTTGCTGACCTGCGGTGCAGCCGAGGATTTCGACGCCGAAGCAAAGGGCGCTCGTGGGTACCACTACGTCGAGGCTCTGCAGCGAGCCATGCGCCACCCTGATCAGCTGAGACCATGAGCAGCAGGCCATTTCGTCGCTGGAGTCGACTCCTCCACGCAATCGTGCACCAGTTGTCATCTGCGATCCGGTCAGCGGCAGGATCGTCCGCGAGTCGCGCCTCGCGCACCCAGGAGAGTGAAGTTGACCCTCAGGCGTGGTGGGATGCTTTCCTCCGAGGCCGTGCGCGCTGGCTGGCAGCGGATGGACGACGCGCGTGCGCTCGCAGTGGGCGGGCAACAACACGGAATGGTCTGCTTGGACTCTGCAAGGCGAGGTCATCCGCCCGGCGCTTTTGTGGAACGACGCAAGCGCCGGTGCGGCGAGGAACTCACCTGCGAACGAGGGCGATATGTAGGTGACCTTGAGCGCGGTGGTGCTCGCCTGGTGGGCCGCAGGCCACGGGACTCGTTCCCGTGCTCTGCTTTGCGGTCACAGAAACTGCGTTGGGTCGCAGACAATAAACCGAAAATGCGCGAATTACGGCAATCACCTGCCTCGACAGCTGAGTTGGAAAATCCGCGGTGGTTTTGAAGAGCTGTCAGTTGGAAGGATTGTGCGCAAACCGTTCCGACGCCTCGGGGCTGAAACTACATGGACCGGGCTGATGCGGTCTACAGGCGTGATCTTGTCAGGCCTACAGATCTCGGTGGAAGAAGCCGGGGAATCATCCTGCCAGATCTGCGAACCTGTGGAAGCCATAGGTGTGAGGATCCAGCGCAGGATGGGAGAAATCGCCATCAGCCCGAGTGTGGGACAATGCCGGGGCTGCATCGGTGTTGGCCTCGGTGTCGGACAGGCGTTGCTCTCGTTGGGAACCTCGGGTTGTTGCGTTGTGGGTGAAACTCCCGTCGAAGACCCCAGTGGTCAGTCGCCGGCTTTGCTGACGCCGGTGAACGTTGGCTTTCCCCTCGCGTGCACACGCTCAGCACTCGCAGATCTCGACGCGGTCGGCGCGATGAGCAGCCTCGGCTATGAGGAACTAGACGAAGCGGCACTGTCGGTTCCCCGACGCCCGGAGGTGCGCCTCGTTCCGTATTTTGGAGGCAGACGCACGCCGGAACCTGCCCGATGCCACTGCTGCCCGATTGGAGGGCGGCTCAGAATTCGACGCGCGCGCACCTTGCTCGGGCGTTGTCGAGGGGCTAACTCCACATGCGTTTCGCGCTCGAATGCGTGCGTGAGCTGGGGTTCCGATCGGTACTCGTTGTCGGCGGTGGAGCGCGGGCAGTGAAACTTAGCGCCCAGATTCTTGGGGGTGCCGTTGAATTTCGAGGCGGCAGGTACGTCGCCACGGGGCCGCAGGCGAGCCGGGGATGTTACATTCGCGCCCACGATATGAGCTTACGTTGATGCGCAGCCACGTCTGGGCCATAACGTAGGGCTATGTTCCAGCGAATGCGTAGCTGACCCACGCGTCGGCTTTTGACCAGACTACTGATGGCTGAGATTACTCGCGCCCGGGTCGTACGTCTTTGCGTTGAAACTGCCGCAATCGCGCCGAATCGTGAGCGCAGCGACTCGACCCCCAGCCATCGCCTCTCCTCGTCACAAGAATCAAGCAGCCAGACACAAGGAGAGATAACAATGGGCGCAATTGGGGCAACGGACACCGACTACCAAGACTCTTGGGCATTTGAGATAAGCAAATTCACGCGGAGTTGGGACCGTGATCCCCAGACAAATTGCAACTTCCATCCCGATTCTTCAAACAACCTCATTCGCTTTTGACTCCGCGGGTTGAGCCGCAGCCCTTCGCCTGCAGGCTTGGCCCCATCTACACTCGCACAGGCAACCCGACCAATGATTACGTCGAGGCCCGAATCGCTGCCCTCGAAGGTGGCACGTCAGCGCGCTCCTGACATCCTCAGGCAGTCCGCAATTGCCGCTTGCGGTCTCAACCCTGGCATCTGCGAGAACAACATCGTTGCTTCGCCTTCGCTTTCAACGGTTCAACCTCGCTGCTCAACAACACCCTGCGTCATGCCTCGGAATCGATGCCGCTTTTGTTCGCGATCCTACGATGTCGAGGAATGGCTGTCTCTGATGACGAAAACACCGTTGCCTTCTACGGCGAAACCATCACAACCCCAGGGCGACATCTTCGATATCGGAAGATCGCGCGAGCCGCACCTCCGTTGGCGTTCCGCTTATCATCGACAACACTGTCGCCACCCCTACAGCCGAGGCCAATCGAATGGGGCGCCGACATCGTCATCCACTCAGCCCACGAAATTACCTGGGCAGCCATGGCACCGCGATCTCAGGCGTGATCGTCGATACCGGTAACTTCGACTACGAAGGACCCAAGCGTTTCCCAGTTTCAATAGACCCAGATCCTCCTACGCGGGCCTCGTTTCGGACATGACCACAGGCGCCGAGAAGCTCGGGCAAACCCCTCTCCCACATCATTCGCGCACGAATTGGCCTGCGAGATCTCGGCTGTACCCTCGCCCTTCAACTCCTTCCTCATCGAGCAGGGCATTCAGACGCTCACTTCGCGTCGAGCGCCACGTTGACAACGCGCTGATTGCGAAGTTCCTCGAGGCCCACCCGCAGGTCGAGTCCGTCAACTACGCGGGCCTCGAGTCCTCGCCCTACTACGAAGCTTACCAGAAATTTTACAACCTCGCGGTGCCGGTGGCCTCTCTCCTTCATCATCAGGGCGGCCTCGAAGCAGGAACCTCATTGCGACCTCGCTCAAGCTTCTCCCGACCGTCGCCAATATCGGTGACGCAAAGTCCTTGGTCATTCACCCCGCATCCACCACACCACACTCCCAACTCAGTGAGTCCCAGCTGCGCGCCGGGGAATTGAACCAGACCGTCCGCCTGTACATTGGCATTGAGAACGTGCTGACATCATTGCCGACCTTGTCCAAATTCGAGGGCCATCGCCCACGGCCTGAAACTGGCCAGCCCGCGCAATCTCGAGGTATTGAGGTGAGGGAAGAGACCATGAGCCGACGTGAACGGGCCGATCCCCGTCAGCAGTGCACGGACGCTAATGACCCGTCGCATTCCGTAAGTTTGCGCGCGGGGCCCCTCCGCCTCGAAAATGGTTCATTCCTGCCGGAAGTGACCACGGCCTACGAGACCTTGGGCACTCCAGCAGGACCGATCAGATACGATCCTCGTGCTGCACGCACAGGCGCCCCACATCTCAGGGCCAGCGGCTCACGGTCAGGTCACTGCGGGCTGGTGGGAAGGCCGTCGGACCGGGCAAACCCTTGGATCGAGCGCTACTTCCTCGTCGTTCCCAACGTCCTCGGTGGCTGTCAGGAAAGCACCGGCCCGGCCTCGGCAGCGCCTGACGGGCAACCAGTGGGGCTCGCGTTTCCCGTCTCAACGCGCGACCGGGTTCAGGCCGAGGCGCGGCTGGCGGATTACCTCAGGATTCCACGTGGAACACGGTCATCGGCGCCTCCACGGGAGACACCGCGCGCTCGAGTGGGGTGACCTTCCCGCTGCTACCTGACGGTCGTCGGCCTCGGCATGCACGAACGCGGAACGTGCGGCAGGCGCCTCAAATCCGCGCCATTGAATTGGACCCCAACTGGCAGGAGCGGGGAGACTACACCGACCGGAGAAGGCCGCCTCACGCGGGACTCAACCTCGCGCGACAAATCGCTCGCCACCTACCGCTGCCCCGATGAGCACGGACGCGCGCCGGGCGCGCCCGAGACCGCGAGGACGTGTTAAGCGGCGGCCGTCTGGCTGTCAGTCCTACTTGGACTACCACGGGGCCAAAGCTCGTGCGTCGTTTCGACGCGGGTTCCTACGTTTCCTTGTGCCCGCACGATGCTGGCTGACATCGGTCGCGATCGCGGGGGTACCGAGCGCTGCGGCAGATCACCGCGCGAACGCTGGTCATTTCGGTGGACTCGGACCGACTGTTTTCGCAAAGGAAAGGACTCAAGGTCGCCGAGGAATTCCAGCGCGCAATACGTGCCTGTGCAATCTCCGCACGGTCGACGGCTTCCTCATGAATACGAACAACTCAATCGAGTCCTCGAGAGTTTCCTGGAAAATCCAACCCTCTTTCATTGATTCTTCGGCACTGTAAAGGCGCAATTTTCTTTCTTATGTGAGGCCTGAGCTAGGCACAGCTCATTCATAGGGGATTAGCTGGCTCGAATTGGATCATCACGATCCACGAAAGGACCTCACATGAAAACGCCAGCTTCGACTCTTGTACGGTTATCAGCGTAGCCGCGGTCAGCGCGCTCACTGACGCCTGCTCCTCGACTTCCGGCACGCATCGGCCTCGTCGGCCGTCAGCGCAGGAAGCCGCCTCAAATCATCGGTTTCCGCGGAATCCGGGACTGTGATTGCTCCTCCGACCGCTGCCGGGGCCCTGGCTGCGAACGCGAAAGCCTCCGTTGAGGACAGCGCATGGATGCTTCTTCGGCTCAGACCATTACTTTGAGCAGAGCAGCGCGGTACCTCGGCATCCGGGTGAAGGTCGACGGCTCCCGTGGTGACGTCCTGAACACCAGCGTTTACAAGCTCTCTGGAACGTAATGGACAGGTGAAGGTTGAGGCTGGGACGGATGCCGAGTCGTCTTGATCACTTGACGGTTGACAATCACGAACTCTTCCGGGGGCACGATCAATGTGGTCTCAGCCGGATGATGTTGTTCTGTCATTGGATGGTTCAAACACCGTCACTGACGGCACTCCCTCGGATACAAACGCTGAAGATAACGCGGCGATTATTCCGATGCGGATCTCACCATTACGGGTGGCAGTTCGCTGACGGTCAATACCAACTACAACGACGATTGATACCAGCGGATGATCTCTACATTCTGTCGGGTAACATCACGGTCACCTCGAAGGACGATGCGCTACGTGGCAAGGACTCGCTGACCGTTGCTGGCGGAACTATCAAGCTCACTTCAGGAGGACGGCCTGAAGTCCTGACCAAGATAGCGATACCACTAAGGGCGTCAATATCACCGGTGGCACCATCGAAATCACCTCGACGAATTGACGGTATCAAAGTGGGAAACTGACGTCGTATCACCGGTGACGACCGACAATCATTGCCGATGGCGGTGCCTCGTCAGAGGACTCTAATTCCACTAAGGGAATTAAGGCCGGTGTCTTCGATTGAAGACGGTGGCGAGGTCACGATTGACTCCGGTGACGATGGTCTGCACTCGATGGTGCAGTCCGACTGACCTCGGGAACGATAGTTGCATCAACCGCTGACGATGGTATTCACGCTGAGGGTGCGGCCGTTCTTGACGGCGCGGGGTTACAGTTGAACGGTCAATGACCGCGAGGGCGGCAGTCACCATCTCCAATGAGTGAGGTCAACCTGACCTCAGTGATGACGGTATCAACGGCCAGTTTCGACCACCACGTTGCGGCAGTTAACGAGCGGCGAAGACCGCGACCAAGACGACCACGACCAACAACGGACCCGGTGGCGGTGGCTCCATGCAGGACACCGGTGAAGATCTGATTTCGGGCGGAACCGTGACGGTGAACGCCGGCGGTGACAACATCGACTCCAACGGATCGGTTGAAATTACCGGCAGTAACACGATCGTTTACGGCCCGACGGATGGCGGGAACAGCGCACTGGATTCCGGGCAATTTCTGGTCGAGTGGCGGAACGCTGATCGCGATTGGTTCTTCGGATAGCGAATCGCGCTGACCAACTCTTCACAGGGATAGCTGCGGTCTTCGGCCGGTAGCGCAGAATCGACCGTGACCATCACGGACTCAGTGGAAGGTCTTGGCCAACATTAAGGCCGCAAGACCTTCAGAACGTCTTCTCCTCTGCGGATGTGTCAGATAGTAGCCCAGAGCTACACGGTAGTGTGGTTCAATTCGACCTCTGTCACTGCGGGTCAATCGACCGGTGGCGGGGGCGGTCTGGTGGGGGCACCCGGTGGTCAGGAGAGGCCTCACGGCGGACAAGGCGGAAACCGTCAGGCGGCCGCTGAGTGAAAGAGTGGGGGGATGCGACTTCCAGTCGCATCCCCCATAATGTTCAGGTAGCCGTCGCCAAAGCTCACTGACGGGCGTGGAGTTCTGTGTCAGGACTGTCCAGTTGATCCGGGCATGTCCCTCCTCGCTCAGCATCTTTCTCGATGCTCGCTAGCTGGCGCGCAGGCTCTCGATAACGACCATGATCCATGTTGAAAAGGACAGGCTGGAGATCAGAGTTGATGTTCTCAGGCGAGAGCGATTTGGTTTATATAACTGGCTTCGTTCTGACTCCATATTGAGGTTACGAGATCGCGAAGGCCGTTGAAGAAGAACTGGTACGCGGCAAGGAGATGGTTGTCCACTGAATGATGCTCAGCGATCTGATAGGTCTTGCTACTGACGGTCAAAAGGTGAAGTGCTTTGAAAGAAAACGGTGAATGTATATATCTGAATGAGCGCAGCCATCATCAGTGTCAGGTCATGGTAAAGAAAGTCCCTGCAGGAACTTTCCAGACCGGTAGAGAAAGTCGAGCCAAATATCGTCGAGGAATTCTCACTTCCCCACGGCGATGAGGGGAGAAGCAAGATGAGGGCTCCCAAATGAGAGACCAGTATCGGCATGAGAATCGCATTAACAATTGCGCTCCCATCAGGTAGCCGATCGCGAACGAAGGGCCAAGCACATTGGGAGTTGCGTGCATAGATCATAAAACCAAGACCAATCAAGAGGCAAATGATTTGTCGCCAAGAAGAAAAAGAGCATCCGGTCTCTTTCAATACGCATTGCTAGAACAAGTCTCCCACATAGCTTCATTCGCAGAACTCCACTGGCTCAATAGTTACGTCACACACGAAACAAGCAGGGAGCATCAATGAGCACTCACAGCGATGGTTCTGTGATCATCATCGACCTTCTCGCAATGTTGATCACAGTTTGGAACCCTCTATACCCCATACCGGGCGCCGATCTCGTCGTCGCATTCTTTGTTGTGAACATCGGCGTCCTTGCGGTCGCAAGCGTCATAGCAAACTCGACGATATCCGCAGGCAGCGCGGCCTCATCGGTCTTGTCGATCATCCGGCTGCGCGCTCCGACGAAATCAGCCAGCGCGAAATCGCCTACCACTTTGCTTCCCTTGCCATTGGTCTGCTCGCAGCATGAGCACCGCGATCTACTCCCTACGCAATGGTCGCATTGGTGCTGTACCCAACTTTGGGCGTGGTGATTCAACTCTGATCCTAGGACGCTCTGGCTCGCAGCGAAAGTCGATTCGGCCGTGCAATCGCAGACGAGAGCTGAACTCCGCGCTAGCGCGAAGCCCGCATGCGTTGTCAAGGTAACCGAGTCAAGGTCATCACAAACTCGACATGGTCAACGATCTCACCTTGGTTGGCGTTCGCTACCGTCCCCGGCCAAAGCGCTTCGAACTTAACGCAAATCGCCACCCCGGCCTCGGCACTCGTGAAAGAACCGGAGGACACCCATGACGCACAGAACTACACAGCCTGGACGAACCTCGAGACGAGATCAGCCCTGTGATGACATGAACGCATCGCGCCGCGATGCTCACGCGAGTCGACCGCAAGGTACGTTCGCGCCCACGGGATCGCTTTGGATCAGTTGCTCGCGCCTGCATGAACGCAACTGCAGATCCCGAAATCGGAAATTGAGCAGCGATATGCCTCGTGCTACTTCGATACTCCCGAGCTGCACTCCTTCATGGACACCGCTCACAAGCGCCGCCGCCGCTACAAGGTTCGTACGCGCTCTTACCTTGATTCAGCCGGGCCTTCGCTGAAGTTAAGACCCGAGGGCCCGCGCGGGCACACCCATCCGAAGAAGCGCTTGGCTACGACTTCGCCCAGGCTGCGCGGATGGAACGCTGAGTTGCGAGGGCAGTTTTGGGTGGCCGAAAGTGCTCGAGGCCGCTCAGTGCTTTGACGCAGCGCGTTGGTCCGCTGAGTCACTCATCCCCGTGCTCTCAGGGAACCTCACTTTACGCGTTCAACGCTTCTCATGGCAGGCGGCCAGCGCGCGCGACGATTGACACCGATCTGAACTGACTCATGAGATGTCGAGCCTGCAGGCTCACATTGCGATTATCGAGACCAGTCTGGCGCAGCTCCTTCTGAGCTGGACCGATTGCTGTGGGCAAACAGGATCCGGCCGTCCGGACGTATCTCGGAAGTACGCGACTGCGGTGCTCTGCTGGCTCCGGACTTGCAGACAAATCGAGTGGACCCGCGCGGATCGATCGTTTCTTCACGATGAGGGCCGACGGTCCAGCAGGCGCCGGCCGCATGAGCGGCCGCAGGATTGATCCCGGCACACGCTGTCCCGCGAAGTGTGCGTGATGACCAGAGAAGTGCTGCGCGGGACTCAGGCGGGTGTGGAAATTCCACGCAGTTCTGATGCGATCGTGGGGAAAGAATGACACTGCCTTCGGAGGAAACTTCGTTGAGCTTTGGCCAGAACTGCCTGAGGTTGCCAAGCCTGCCGCCTGCGTTCCTGCCACTGAGGATCGCGGTGTTGTGCGCACCTCCAGTCCAACTTCCCTTGGGAAAATGGCGAGGTTGGCTTGCATTGGTGCCGGTTGGTGAAGATGGTAGCGGATCCCGAAGACGCGTGACGAGGGCCGCGCCAGTTTGTGCGTTGAATGCGATGGCGGCCGCGGCTGCAGTTGCTGAGTGGTGTGGACTCGTCTGGCCTCGGTGGTTGGGCGGTGACCGCCTTTGTTGCGTCCTTGCCGAGACTTTCTGGGCGAGCTGCTGTCGACAACGCGCGTCTGGAACTGCTGGGTGAGGTTTCTTTGGCTCGTCGCACGCGCATTTCCAGCTGTGGGCGTTGCGGCCTTGCCGCTGAATGCCCTCGAGTCGAGGTCGAGGTGGAGTTCGCACTCCACGTTCCGAGTGAGTGGGATCGCTCGAGCGCTCTGTTGTAGCAAGGATTTAAACTGAAATAAGCGTCTGTGTGCGGGCGTTCCTGTGAGTGCCCGCCGGTTTACAGCTTTATTCCGCGGGAGAGAGGACAAAATGGCGGTAGACTTTGCCCAGAGCAGCAGCGCCGGAACTGCGACGCAATTCACGCTGGTCGATGTGTCGACCACGCTCTGGAGGGCGGTTGCGGCTGCGGTTGTGGCGGCCACGGAAAGGAAGCAACAGGCTGCTCCTTGCGTGCAACTGCGCGAGTCGTGCACGGGAGGCCGTGGCTGCGGTGGTGGCACGGGACATAAGGCTGAGGCCGCACCTGCCCGTGAATCACACGCCGGCGGTTGTGGTTGTGGCGGACATGGACACGGTGCCCAGGGAAGCTCAAAGGCTGAGGCACACCTGCTCACGGTGGTTGCGGTTGCGGTGATCACGGCGAACAGCGCACGCCGTTCGCGTGATCCCGCCGTTCGTGAGGACGAGCTTGTTATTCAATCCCTGCCTAGGTTGTTCGCCATGCTCTCTGCTCTTTGCCGCGATGGATAACCTGCCGCCCGGCGCATCGCTGATTGTTGTGGCACCGCATCAGCCGGCTCCGCTCTTCAACTACCTGCAGGAAAGCGAATCGCACTACCGTGTCGAGGACCATCGAGACCGGCGGTCGACTGGCGCTACCGCATTACGCGTCTGTCCTAGTTTTCTGAGGCTCACGCCCGCGAGCTCTGCGCTCGCGGGCGACTCGTGTCTGGTGTCTCCGAGGTTTTATATCGCCGCCTTCAATTCCGTTTTGCCTCCGCGGACTAAAGTGCGTCTGAATGCGAGGCTTTGGTGATTCTCCCCGATAACCCGCGAAGCAAACACGCGCCTTTGTCCGATGTGCCGGGTCGGCGGTGCCCTAAAGAAGCCGAGCTGCCGGTGATCGTCTACTCTCCGGGCAGGGCGCTCAGGACAAACGCGTCTGTGTGAGGCTCTGGTGATTTTCGATAACCCAGAAGCAATGGACGCACTTTGTCCGATATGCCGAGTGCACGAGCAACCTCACGACGCCTCGCTCAAAGTGCCTCACTCGCTTCACTTTGTCATGCAGCCGGCAAGTCCTGCTGCTGGCCCGAGCGCCCCGCTGCGTGGTGCCGGAGCTGCAGCAGCCGACTCGACTCAAGCGACGCCCGTCAGGTGACCGCAGTGTCCAGTTTCACAGGTGGCGAAATACCGGCGAAAGTCTCGCTCGGTATTTTCGGGTATACCGGAGCCGCCTGTGGAATCGAACCCACGACCCATTCATTACGAGGTGAATCGCTCTGCCGACTGAGCTAAGGCGGCCGGGCAAATCCTCACTTCCGAAGGGAAGCGCGAGAGCCGCCCGGAAGTACTTTAGCGGTATCCGCCTCGGAGAAGCAAACGTTAGAGCTGCTGTGACGTGTGTGATCGCCAGCACGCACCCTCTGCACTCCCGCCTGCCACTACCTGCGCGTTCGCGGGTGTTACCCTGAGTTGTGTTGACAGGAACATGACGAAACGTCAGAAAACCCAGCGTGAGACGCCCGTCGTCCTTCTTGTAAATCTATAGGGACTCCCGAGTCGCCCAGCCCCAGCGATATCCGCCGTTTTGCGCGTGAATTTCTGCGATCGTCGATGGTGAACGGAACATCCTCTGATCTCGAAGCCAGTCCTTGAAGGCGTGATTCCTCCTTCCGCCCCTCTCGAGGTCGCACCAAACTATCGTCTCGATCTGGACTGAGCATGGTTCGCCGCTCATGGCGGTATTCCCATCGCCCAAGCCGAATCTCTTTCAGAGCCGCTTGGCGGTCAGGCGAAAGTTAGTGCTCGCTATGCGCCACGGAAAGCCACTCTGTGAGAGGCGTCCTTGATGATGTGTTCGCGAAGGGGCATCGCCGCGTCCTTCTACTTCCTGCCTATCCGGCAATATGCCACGCGTCATCTGCGGGAACAGTCACTGACGCGATTAGCGCGCTACATCCTGGAAACGTCGCAATCGATGTGCGTAGCGCATCGGTCCGTTCGTTCCCTACGGAATACCGCCTATATTGAAGCCCCAGCCTGCGCTTATCGAGGACACTGGGCACGCCGAAGTCGCCTCCTGATTTCGCATCTGGAGACCAGCTCCTGCAAGTCTTTCCATTCCATCCCTCAGAAAATGCACGATGCGGGTGATCCCTACAAGCATGAGAGGGCGACGGCAAATGCACTCGAGCGCGCTTTAAATCTCGACGAGGCCAGCTTCCTGAGTCACTTTTCCAACCGGTTTTGGAGCCTGCGAAAGTGGTTGCCGGCGACCATCGACCACCGCTTGTCGAGCTTGCTTCGTCACGGGACCCGGCGTCTTGATGTGGTTGCCCCGCTTTATGACGGATTGCCCTAGAAACCGTCGATGAGATTGGCTCAACCTGGAACCGGGAGACTTTCGGAAGCGGGCGGCTCAGGGTTCAGCGCTACATCCCGTGAAACGCCTCGCGCGGCAGCGCGTCGAGACTTTGCAGAGGCCCTCGCCCGGCGCGCGGGCTTGCGGGTTGGATTGATTTTGACGAGCCGTGGGGGAGTTATAGGAAACGCCTGCGTGCATAGTGCTCGCTGACGAGGTCGCGCCAAGAAACCCGCGAGGCTTCGGTTCGGGTGCGCGCGAAAGCAGTCCCAGAGGCGCGAGGCGCCGACACTCAGTCCGAAACGCGCGATCGTGGTTGGAACCAAGAGGCGTCGCGCCCGGTGTGGAATTCAACGACCAAGCACAGTGCGGTCAGAGGGCGCGCTCATTGAGATTGCCGAGGAAACAACAGCGCCAATGAAGGCGAAAACGAAGCACGGCTGTCGTGTCGCCGGGAGATGTGCGCGACCACACGACACCGAAGACCGCCCTGGCAGGAACCGCCAAGCGCGAGTCCCGGCGTTAGTGTGCCGCATGCACCCGAGCGGGCTGGTTGCAAGCGTCCCCGATCGAGCTTGGTTATCCCATCGATAACACAAAGGAAACAAAGAAGCGCCAGTGCCGATCTCCAGATGCCGCGCGCAAGCTCCTTCGCCCAAGAATCGCGCCGTCGCAAAATGCTAACGCTGCATGCGGTGGACTGACCATTTCCCAGCGATCGATGGGACGATGGTGATGACCCCGATGAGCGTGAAGGTGGGGATCATCCACGACGCATACCCCCACTTCCGGTGGGTCGCGCGGCAGAATAGGATTTAACCGCGCTCTTGAAAAAGGGTGCAGAATGCCAAGAAGGGGCCCGACGATGACGGCCCACAGGGTGAGGAAGAAGCTGATTGGGACAAAGCTGCGCGGCCTCGGGAGAATAGAATAGGGATCGGTGCGCACCCAGCCGTGTGCAGCAAAACCCGCGCAGCCGTGACACTAAGCAGTTGCCAGACGGTGCTTGCGTGTCACTTTTCAAGAAGGAGAATCTCGAGTGCAAACACGGCACCCGAGAGAGGAAGTGAACAGCGGCGGCGAGGCCGGCAACCGGCTGCGCAGCCGACAATGATCCGGCGTTGTGGGGAGCCAGTCCGAGTAGATCGAGAAATTTTCCCACCGAGGACGCACTGATTTCGCGGGGAGCGACTTTCTCGTCCGATGGAAGCACCCATCCCCACAATGAGGATTTGATCTCGGTGAGGTGCCAGAGCGTGAGCCAAAAGGCATCTTCTGACGCATCAACTGCTTTTGGAAGAGACAGGCTTCCCGCCCATGCGGGAGTGAGAGGTACGGACAATGCACCAAGAAATTCCCGCTCACATAAAAGCAAGGACACGGGGTGCCACCGGGGAACCAAGGAGATCGCTCTGAAGAAGTGTGCCATCGCGGCCGAAACACGAGTGCTCGATGATGTGGAGAGAGCGAGACACCCGGCGCCCATACAGCCCTGCAGCACTGCGGTAATCGCAACCGCGAGAGGGCATTGGAAGGCTAGGGAGACCAGAGCGAGATTGGGGAAACCGGAATTGTACTCACAGTTCCTGAGACTGGTGACGTTTCTCGACTTTCGTCCAAACGCGTGTTCACATCTGAGCTCACGCGACGATCACGCGAGGGTCTTCACGCAAATGTCTCATCACACGATGTCGCGAAGAAGAGCTCGCTCAACGCGCTGCGCCTTTGGTGAGGAGTTCGCTGCGAGTCTCAGATCGTGATTGTTCCGCCGCGACGAGTCGAACTCGTAGGGGCGTGACGCACAACGAGGTTGCGGGCTGGCGAAGGCGGCGAGAGGTGTGGGTCAATCGCGAAGGACCAAAAGCCCAGCCGATTGGGCAAGTTCTCCCATTCGGATTCCGATTTTCACCGGTTGATGCGACCTCGTCGAGACGCGGTACTCGCCGAGCGACAGTCCGAAAATTGCGCTTGAGTACAGCCTCAAAGAGCCGCCGAAAGCCCTAGTAATAGTAATGAAAAACTGTTCCGATCTCGCGAGCACGCTTTTCTGGTTCCGTGTCCCTTCTCCGTTTTGCGTCTCAACACCGAGGATTCTCTACAAAGGACGGTTTATAGACTTTGGCGGCTCCTTCAACGCTCAAAAGCGAAATTGGGACGAGCAAAATTGGCCCTTCAGCGGATTTATTAGTCTACATAGAATGTGATAACTTTTGATTAAATGTGCATTGCTTGGATCTCAAGAGGAACCATTTCTCTCTCCCAAGCTCAGTGAGTTTTCGAAAGGTGAAAACTAGTAGCAGAAAAGAAGTTGTTGTGATGAGTCGATGACCGTGACGGCTCGAAGCCGAACAAACCATTTCTTTGCTCTTCAAAGGTGTATCGTACGAGAGTTGACCTTTCGAACGAGAAACGCCGAAGAGTTTGAGCGGGTACTCTTGGATCTCAGTCGCCCGTAGGGTTTGGTGGGCGATTGAATAGTCGTCGTCGGGTCAGTCTGCTGCCCCGAATCAAAGAAAGAGTTCAGGTACGACGCTGGAGCACGCTGAAAAAGGAATTTCTTTGAGGAACGCGACGTATTCCGACAGCGGCAAATTGCTGAGCAATTCGAAAAGAGAATCGCTTCGGGATTTCTCTTAAAGGAAAACTTTAGTCTTTATGCGGGGTGTTTTGAAACAGAACACCCGCATTTGTTAATATGCGTATCCAGCCCGTTTTGTATTGAGTGGTCAGTTTTTGAAGCTGCTTTGCCGGAGCGCCTGTTGATTGGGCAAACGTGCAGCTCAACTGAGCAATAGCTGGGAGATTGACCTCTCCGGCAATGAACCGGTTCATCCACTGTGCGAACTGATCGCCACGAATTTCGTGTAAGCAGAAGATTGTCTTTGCGTAGAGAGCTTCCAATGTCATGTCGTGAGCGCTGATGGCTCTCAACGTGCCAAGGCGCTACCAGCTCCTGTAGTGTCCCAGAACCACTTCGGATTGGTAACACTGGGAAGCCACGATCAGTGGAACATCCTGTGCGCGAAGCCCTGCAAGAACATCGACAATTCCGGATCTGAAGCCGGGATATTGCCCACGCCGTAGGCGCGAATAATGACAGCTTCGGGTGCGGAGTCGGCATTGCGCGCAAGCGCGTGGCGGATAGTCCCGGAACAATATCGATGACCGCTACGTCGTGACGGGTATAGGCGCGGCTCGGCCAGCCCTCTCCGCCTCGATGCCGTGGTACCACTGCCACGGAGCACCGGTGCGCCACGCGACCGGCAAAGTCGAAGGGAATCAAAGTCCGGCAGCACCGCGAGGTCTTTGTCGCGCGATTGCCCGCCAAAAGCGTGTGGCCAAAGAACAGCGCTGACACCTCGAACTTGCGGGCTGCAACGGCGCGCAAAGCCCCGTGACATCGCCGATGCGTCATACCCACTACCCCAGCGGATACTGTGAGCCCGTGAAGACAATCGGCTTTCAAAATCGGCCGGCGTAGGAGAGTGCAGCTGGTATAAGCCATGCTGGTGTGCCGTGTAAAACGATGAGCATCCGCACTATCGGCGCTGAGAACGAACGTCATCGATAATCATCTGCAGTGGATAGCGCGTTGTCTCAGAAGAATCAACTGAGGAGAGGCTGAGAAAGAGAAACCTGTCCCGAGAGCTCAATACCGTCCAAATTGCGTATTGAGCCACGAGGACACAAGTCAACGCCGGACGCAAACCATCCGGAGATCAACCATTCCGATGGTTGCCCCCAGCCATGAGTGCGTGGATCCTCATGATGGATCCACTCTTCTGTTGCGTGGACGATTGAGAGAGGAATTTGGTGAAGCGAAGCGCCAGATGAAAGCAGGTAATGGCCGGCGGCCTCGTCAATCGAAAATCTGTCGCGAGTGGATGGCTGCGTACGCGCTGTTAAGCGGAGGATACTCGTCAAAAGATGCCGGACGCTCGCGCATACGGAGAGAGGCGGGGACGCCTGACGCATCCCAGCCCCCTCACCAAACTACGAGACTCAGCCCTTGGAGACCGAGGTTGTTGGCACCCGTATCCAGCAACATTGGGGTTGCCCACAGGGAGTGGGTGACTTTGTTTGCTCGAGGCATGCAGTGCTCACGCGGTTCACGGAAGCGAGGTGACGACAGTGTTGTCGCCGCCGCCGGTCGTGATGGACTCGAGTGCGTGGGTCGAGGTCAGCTTGACGTCCAGACGAAACCGAATCACCACGTGGAAGACAGCGCCCTCGGGAACGGTGACAACAACGTCAGAATCTACGATAGTCACAGGTGCTTTCCGGTGACGCCCTGTGCCCGTTTCCTTTGCGTTGTTGGCGGCAGAAGAGGCGGTTGCTGCCTGCGCTGCGGAGACGGTCGCAGACGCTGGCAGCGGCGCCGATGCTTGCGGTCGAGGCCTCGGCAGCGGCGCTCTGGAGGAGTTGCCTTCGCGGAGGCCAGCTGCTCCGCGCCTACGATTGTTGGTTTGGCTACGGGCGCTGATTCCCATTGCGAGGGGCAACGGTCGTGGTGACCGCGAAAGCGGCCAGAGAACGAGGTGAACGAATAGTCATCGTGAATCCTTGAAAACCAGTCGAAAGCGGGAATGAAGAAGATTTCAACTCGGCGGTTCGCTTGGCGGCCTGCCGGGTTGTCGGAACCACATCGGCGTTCGTGTTTGTTCAGACAGCGGGCTTGCTCTCGCCGAAGCCCTGAGGAATCGGGTTGCTGTGACCGCCATCGCTGCTGCAGCTCGCTCACGACAGCGGCTGCGCGCTCCTCGGAGGAGAGCGTCTGGTTCGATGCGTCATCACCAGAGATGAATCGGTGCGCCCGTAGATGTGTGCAGCGGACCTTCGCATTGGTCAGAACCTCCAGCGAGATTCTTCCAGGAGTTGCCCGCTGCCTCGGGGCGAATATCGGACTTGCCGAAGTCCAGAGAGGACGCCGTCCTCCAAAGAGTGATGGGTAGTACCGCAGCTCTCGACGGCTTGCTGTCGACCTTGCAGACTTGCCGACCTTGCCGCAGCGGTCAGGGCCTTTTCGGCCTTGACTTGCTGTCCACGTTGACCTGCGCGGTGCCATCGCCATTGTTGATAAATGTTGAGGTTCGGGTCAGGGTGAAACGCCGGCACCTTGCACATCAAGGTTGCGCGCCAGTTCTACGCGGTCTTGGTGTTGCTGCTTAAGGTTGCCGAGCCGTCCGGCGCTAATGACGATGCTTTCGCCCGTCTCAGGTTGTTGTAGGTGCCCGAGCCATCGGGGCTGATAACAATGTTCAGGTGTTGTTGGAGTTAGCAGGTGCCCGAGGCCGTCGGCGCTGATGACGATCGTGTTCAGACCGGTGGATGAATCGTTGTGGGCCACCGCCCGCCCGTACCGTCGACGACGATGTTCAGGGGCCCTCGTTGATGACGCACGGAGCCGTCGCCGTTGTTCACAACCTGCTTGTCGCCGTTGTTGGAAACGCCAGAGCCGTCACCACCAAGGATGGATGTTTCCGCCGTTGGTGATGGAGACCGGAGCCGTCACACACGGCGGGAGCAACTGTCACGCCGAGCGGAGGAAATCTTTGAGGTCGCGTCGATAACCCGCCTTGTCCGCGTTGGAAGCGAGGAGCGCCGATCGGGGAGACCTTGAAGAGAGGAATCAGCGGGATCTCTGCCGGGCTTGTAACCTGCGACAGCCGGCGCTGCAGTGGCCGTCGTGGCGGAGACCTCGGGGAGCCATGCGTCGTCGGTTGTCGTTGAAGTAGAGGCGTGCTCTGGGGCATGCGCCCAGAGAAAAGACTACGCAGCCATTGCGGTCCAATGCACGGTCGCCGTATGGAAAAGAGTAGTGCTTTGCTGTTGTATGTCACTCATGCGGAGAGTTTACCCAAAGAGATGTCGCTGGGTGCTTGCTGGGCGGGTACTCGATATGGACTGATCGTTGGTTTGATTTGTTTGCGAGTGCATGTGAAATAGATGATGCATGACACCGTCCTGACACATATGGAAAAGAGGGTGAAAGAATAGGAGGCATGACCACCTGAGCTGGTGCTGCTCCGCCACGGCGGAGAGCAGATAAGGAATGCAAAGAACCTCTTCACCGGTTGGGTGGGATGTTCCGCTGTCGGACCAAGGGCCGCGCGGAAGCAGCTCCACGGTGGTGAGCTCTCAAAGAGTCCGGTGTTCTTCGGATCTCCTGTTCACGTCGATGTTGCGTCGCGCGATCGCGACCGCGACACCTGGCTCTCGACGCCGCGGCCGATCACTGGATCCCCGTTGAGCGCAACTGGCGTCTCAGCGAAGCGTCATGCGCGCGCTCGAGGTGAGAGCAAAGGAGAGGAAATCCGCGACAGTACGGCGAAGAGCGGTTCATGCTGTGGCGCCGTTCCTTCGACGATGGCTCCGCCCGCCATCGAGGCTGGCTCCGACCTCGCGGATCAGGATCCCCGTTACGCCGGCAGGCCCGTTCCCATGAGCGAGATGCCTCCAAGGACGTCATCGCACGCCTGCTGCTGGGGATGAGACCATCGTTCCCGCGATCAAGACTGGAAGAGACCGTGATGATTGCCGCGCACGGCGGCTCCCTGCGCGCCGTCGTCAAGCACTGGATGGGGGTCCTCCGACGCGACTCGCCGGCGTGAACATCCCCACCGGTATTCCGCTGGTGTACGAGCTTGATGAAGAGACCCTCAAGCCCCATCAGGAAGGGCGGCACCTACGAATCCTGGGGCCGAGGCGAAGATCGCCGCGGTCACTTCTTTCCGAGCAAGTGATCTGGGCGGGAGTCGGCGTCGCGCTTTTCGAGGCGGTGCCGGGGCTCATATATCTGCTGCAGTTCTGTTTATTGACGCGGAGGGAAGGTCGTTTAGCCAGTTCCCTGCGCGCTGATGCTGTTCCGACGCTTCACCCCCGGACCGAGGTGCGTCAGAGCATCAACCGATTCGCGGTATTTGTGCCTTTGCCTCCTCATCCAGACGCACTGTCCGGTTGTGTATGTGAGAGTTTGGACGCGCTAGGGGTGCGATCGCGAGGTGGGCCATTTGAGTGGCTGCTATATGTTGACGGTTTCGGTTCCGGGCCTGAAGTGCAGTGATTGCGTATCTTTACAGTGTTGTGTTTGAGCTGGGTTATCCACAGATTGCGTAACTGTTTTACCGCCCGGGTGAAGTCGCGCACGCATCCTTGTTTAGATGAACAGTGTTTATCGGTGCCGGATCCGAAAAGAGGAGGGTGCGGTGAGATCGATGTTAGGCCAGCGTCGCATCTCCTCGATTGTCGGGTAGTGTCCGGGCGATGCTCTACTCGTCCAGAAGTAACAGGTCGCGTTCTTGCCCATCGCGCTGTCGATTCGGTGACAGTATTTCCGGATTATCAGGAGAGTTATCTTCCTTCATCACGTCCTCCGACGGCTTGCTCATCAAGGGCTGGTGAATGGCCCAATTGCGATTACGGTCTGCATCTTTGAGCTCTGGCGGCGATCCACCACGACGCCCCTATCTCTGTGCTTGATTCTCGTCTGTCACTCTTTATCTGTGGCTACACGCACGACTGCCGCTCGCTCCGATTTGTGTCACGGCACAGATCACAGCCTTCGTCCCTCTGCATTTTCCCAACGGTGCTCTCGATCCAGCACGTCGTCGCCGCTGCGATCAGCGTCCGCCCGCGATCATTGTGATGGGCATGCGGGTCTTAAAGACTGTTTCGGACTGCGTTTCTTAGATCCAAAGAATCTCTCCTCATCCGCTGCGTGACGCGTGCACCTCGCCACGTGCACTTGGCTGATCTTTTGCCCAGATCAACGCATGATGCGGCCATCGTCAGCATCCAATCGTTTCCAGGCAAGGGTTTCTCGCGCCCGGGAACGCTCAGTTCGAAGAATCTTCCAGCTCATTCAGCTGCGAGCCTTGCCGCCGCAATATTCGTAGCTGCCGCCACCTGATCGCCAGTCCCTATGAGCTTGATGCGAGCTGCCGCGAATCTCGCGAGTCGTCTCCTGTTCATTTTGCAATCTGCCAGGGCGCTCCTCAAAATGCGGGCCAATATGAAGTCATTGCTGTCGGTCGGCGAGTGTTTCGTCGATATTGCTTTTCCAAAGGCACCAAAATTGCATATGAATTTGATGGCCGCCAGATATGCAGGATACCGTCGGTCAGATTCATTCGGTGATTGAAGATGAGCAAGATCGCCAGCGTCGTCTCGAGGCCGAGGCTGGACAGTCGTTCTCAGTCACCGGTGGAGTGCGCTGGCCGAGACCATCCCTCGTTCTGGAACTAACTTTCCGTTCTTCTCTGGCGAGCAGAAGCGACGAAAGGCGACCTCAGAGTCCGATCTAATGACTAGGGATCGCTTGCGTGGAGAGAAAGCGAGGAACTCATTTCGGTGTTAGATGGAAGAGGGCCGGGTCAACTTGTACGCGGAGGGAAATGGGAAGGAAAGGAGAGTGCATCTGGGTTTGAAGTCGTAACTGCTGCAGCTACGCAGGAGGGCGGCTACCTTCCGCGTAAAGACTCGAAGGCAGCAAAAGCTCTGTGAATCCTCAGGAGCGAGTTCTCGTCGGGCACACAAAAGGGCACGGGCTGACAGAATATAAACCGCAGTTCAGCTGGAGTGCAGGAGTTTCTTCTATATGTCGACTGAGATCGGTCGGACCGTTGTTTACCCTCACCACGGTGCCGCCAAGATTGAGGAAATCTCCACCCACGCATGATTCGCGGAGAAGGAAGATCCTACCTAACTCTTCGCGTGAGCCGAGGAGATCTTACTATTCAGGTTCCCGCCGAAAAACGTTGACCTTGTTGGGGTTCGTGACGTTGTGGACGAACGGGCTTGAAACCGTTCTCTCGAGCAATACGTAACGTG
>BNJV01001874.1_pt1:32500-76146 | contig 76146 bp, 77 predicted proteins | sample 8540591 | NCBI WGS metagenome assembly BNJV01 (sample SAMD00202457, study PRJDB9452) | human saliva metagenome | host: Homo sapiens | reverse complement strand
TTTCGACAGATGCACGTATTGATTAAAGGAATCAGGATTTATAATCACAAAATGCACCGTGATTTGCAAAAGTGGCACAGTTTTAAATCGGTAGCAGCCCAATGGCAGTACAGATAAACAACGCCGCGTGAAGTGATTTTTGAGAAAAAAAAGACGCGGTTTAACCTCGACCCAAGATGTCAAAGAGGCTACGCAAACGGAGCATTACACGGCGGCTTAATTTCAAAGAAAACATTCCAAAACGGCTGTGTGAGCTGCCAGTTCCCAAGAATTAGTGACAGCATCACCACTTCTTTTGTGGCGTACCTTCCAGAATCAACAGAAACACGATTTTATTGTAAAATCACAAACAATTGCAGTTTTGCCGTTCAGCCACACGGTCCGTGAAACCAACTTCATTACCGCACTTCGCCACCAACCACCAGAAGAAACACAAATTTGAAAGCCATTCGGTGAATACCGAAGCAACAAAGTGCTTGAATCACCTTATATTACGAACATCACTCGCCATACCTTCGATAAACAATCCAAGTAATCAACAAGGACACAGGAAAACCTTAATTGGCTCACCATCCTCAAAAACTTGAAACACAAAATTATTTGGCTGCGGCATTAACCAACAACATTGAATGCTCACCAGTCGTTCCGTTTAGGCGCTGATCCCAACTTGTAGAAAACTGCCCAGGCGCAAAAGATAGCGAAAAGTGCATGTTTTTAACAATATTTATCAAATTAATCTGACTGCTAAGGGAAGCATGCAAAGAACAGCAGTAAACCGGCGCAACAACTGCCGGATTTGGTAAGGCAATTTGTCGCACACCATTGAAATGGCTATCGTAACTGGCACGTGACGCCAACATTGATCACCAAACAAGAATTAGTGATAACTACCTTCTCGCCTTGATATTCTAGATCTCCAAGCAACAGAAGATGCCTCCATTCCCTTCCCATTAATTAAGCAACCACTGATTTATTGAATAATGCAGGTTTAGAATTAAGAAAGTGCAGATAAATAGTTTAGACGATTGATGCAAATGATTGATAACAATACAAAGGACTCGTCAACCATCACCGTCTTAGATACCACAAATGTTGAACGCACCAGGTCAATTATTAATTTAGGCTCAATCGCAAGTACCTCTATCCCATCCAGTGGCAATGGCTACTGCGGCACTAAAGCCATTAAACAATTTAGTTTTAAACTCGAGCCGATCTGCTGAACACAAATATGCACAATGTAGAACCCGGTCTTTGTAGGAACCGAATTTCTAATATCCATTAAAGGTGATGATGCCCGAGCTAAAATCATTAAAAAATGTAGAATATGTCAGCCCACAAGTGATATTGCTAATACGTGTTATGGCTCAATCAACAACCTGAAAAAGTCAATATTAATCGACTGAATGATGCCCACTGCACAAACCTTTGCAACATCACTCTAATGTCGCAAGAATTAAAAATAACAAGGAAACATTATAACAGAAACCCTTTAAATCCTTATTTCGAGAATTTACGGAATGCATGTACTCAGATTCGTACCGGTACAAACAGCTAGAAAAAGCCTTGTTGAAGCAAAAGACGATCCGAATCCAACGTGAATTTCAAGATTTACTTAAAAATTATGGGCAGACTAACCGCATAACCTTGCCGTAACTTAACCAAAGGCACAAAAGCAAAATTTATTTAAAACGTGAAGATTTATTTCACGGTAGCCCATAAACCAACCAAGTTATGTCAAACTTTATTGGCAAAACGCATGGTAAAACATATTATCGAGAAACCGGCAGGCCAACATGGTGTAAGGCCCTTTGCTTTGTGCAATGTTAGATATACCTACCGTTATATAGGCAAAAGACAGAACGTCAATCACCAAACGTACTCCGTATGTTTATTGCAGAAGTGATCCCTGACAAAAAGGTTCTGCTCAAAGATGCATATGAAGGATGCGGATTGGTCATCAATTATGAAAACACCCATTATTTATTGGGCACAGCTGCAGGCCCCCTCATCCATTCCAAACCATTGTACGAGAATCTCCAAAAATGATTGGTGAAGAAACCAAACGTCAAATCTTAGAAAGAAGGTCGCCACCGGATGGTTGCCGCAGGTGGTGGTTCGAATCGACGGTATGTTTACAGACTTTATTGACCGAAAAAGTGTACGCTTTAACAGGTAGTAGAACCCGCTGAACACGGCATTGAAAGTGGTGAACAGCACCATTAGGTCATGCAAAAAGTCGGTATTTATTCCGGCAAGAAATCACCTTAATGCAAACCGAAGATGGTCATGGAAGAACCCACTTCATTTCAAGTTGGATAGACTTCCTCTGCTGGCCCCCTCAACATGCTTATTTACAAAGTATTGGTCATGAATACCCAAGCTAACACAGATGATAGCGTTAAACGCTTTCCAAGCATTAAACAAAAACATGAAGGGATTATCCCTGTACTTGAAAGTTCTCACGCATTAGCACATGCGCAAAAATGATTCAATAAGAACTGAATAAAGAAACAAATTTGTAGAATCTCTGGTCGTGGTGATAAAGATATTTTCACTGATAAAGTTTTAAAAGAAAAGGAATGCAATAATGAGTCGTTCGAAACCAAATTTGCAGAACTTGCAAAAGAAAAAAAGAAGGGTTTGTACCTCGTTACATTATACGATCCAACATTTGATCGTCTTTGAAATTATTTGCAACGTTAGTCGAAAATGGCGCAGATGCTTGAATTAGCTTTCCACTTTCCGATCCACCATTAGATGGTCCCGTTATCCAAGGGTTAATAACCGTGCGCCCACCGCGGGCCAAGCACCGAAGACAGCTTTAAATTACCACAAAGTGCGGTCAAAATATCCGGATATTCCGATTAGCTTTACCTTTGTGCGAATTTAATTTTGCGAAAGGCTTAGATAATTCCATCAACGCCGTGCAGAAGTCTACGTGATGCAGTTTGAGGGCAGAATATTCCACTGGCAAAAGAAGACTATGTTCAAGCGCTAAAAAGCACGGATCAACCCCTTATTTGCCCACCAAAATGCTGATGCTAAACGTACAAGGTGTCTGAAAACAGCGAAGGCTATACCTATTTAGTTTTCGTGCGGGCGTGTAACAAGCAGAGAATCAAGCTCCATGCCGCAACATCAGATACACTCAGAACAAACTGTTCTCCACAAGTCTCCACCAATCTATAAGGTATTGCACAACCACTTACCAAGTGAAAAAGCGCTCAACTGGCAGCAGGCGCAAGATCCAGCGACAGTAAAAATAACATTGAGAAACTTAGATAATCAGGCTCAATGTTATCTGAACTTGACGAGTTTAGCACAGGAAAAGCAACAAAATAATTATAGAAATTTTATATTACAGCTTAATGAAACCCCAAAAACGTCTTTTCTATGCCTTTCTGAGGAAACAATTCGCTTCAGTATTCTTTCTTACTTCAGCTTACCACACTTATATGCCAGATTGGTATCTCAATCCTTCTCTCAACTTCTTACACAGGGTAGGCGTCTTAAGCAATTAAGTTTTATTTATTATACCGCTTATTTTTTGGAAGTGCGCTTTTTAAATTACTTTTATGCTGATTTAGAATATCCAACGGATTATTCTGATTGTAACAATTTAGAGAGGCGTTAAAGGCACTCTCAGCAACCATTATCGGAACACTCACTGCCGGAATTTCTTTATAACATAGCAACGATGTTAACGATAACCTCACTCTGCCTTTTCCATGGTAAAAATTAGCTAAACCTTTACCAATCGCTTTTCCAAGGGAATTCTCCTTAGAATTCCAAACCATGCATAAAATACTTCCAATCCAGCCTCAACGGAGTAAATCAAACCAAGTCATAAAAAGTGTTTTGCCTCTTACCGTTGGTTAATTCTCTTGTATTTACTTTGTTTACACCATATTTTGGAATCACATCCATATATTAACGCAAGCGACAGATCTAGCCAGCATCACAACATAAATGCTTTTAATGATGATTATTGCTTCATCGATGTTATTCACCGCTCTTTCACATCATGCTCTGAACGATCCCACAAAGAATTTTCGCCATCTCTTCCTTTAAGCGTTCCTGATCATAAAAAGTTATTACAGTTTGGTTCTATTTATTTAACGACAGTAATATTGAACACTTAGATTGTTTGACACAAAAAACCACATAGCTAATCACGCTATTGTTTTATCCGCATTGATTTCATTCAAAAAGACAGCTAATAACAAAAATTAATAAACAGTGCGTACACCTAACCGCACTTTTGTTTTTCTTTCATTAACCACAACCCGTAAACAAGATGCTGATTTCGTATTTCTTTTCACAGCTTTAAGCTATCCACCGCTTCTGCAAAGCTAATGGTTGCCCGGATGTTACCACGATTGAGCCTATCGAAAATGCCCTCTGGCTCAAACACATCACACCATCACCATTTTACGTACAAAACAGCTAAAGCGGCACCATCGGAATATATATAACTCACGATAACACCTTGAAACGCCCAAAACTGAATAAAATCATTGGTTAACTGCACCCTGTTGCTCCCAAGCAGAAAGATTTAAACTATTTGCCCATCATCTTTCATGCATTCTAAAAGTACATTGGTACCATAATAATAAGTATCCACCACCAAACATGGGTGAAATCGCTATCCAAAACCAATCATAATAGGCCTTAGTAAAATAAGGCGTTTTGGAGAAGGCGTGTGGGTCATTATTTATCATCCATTAAATTTTAGGTGCAGCTTCACCCACAGATTGTAAGAAGAATCATGCCAAATACACGATCCAACATAGCCTTTGATTTCTTGCTTCCTGTGCCACCTCGAATCACTCTCAGACATTAGAATCCATAATAATGGTAACGTAAATCAACGACTAAGCCAAACTCTTCACCAATAAAAATAAGGTTTGTTGGAAGATAAACTGATACCGCCAAACAACTCTTTTAACTGTTTTAACGCTTTACGTTCAACTTCAGCCTTTCTTCAGCAAATTTCACCACGTTGGGTACCAATCTGTTCGATACGTACACATTAAAAGACGGCCAACGAGAAACCGGATAACCACGGCATATGAGGATGAAAACGCTCATCAAGATCACATAACGACAGCGTGAAATGAATAATACCAAATCACGATCCACCCAACGTTGGTAACGTACCGTAAGGATTTAATCCCATTAAATTTATTGCAGATCAACCTTCGTTTTAAAGACACCCTTTTCAGCTAAAACTCTTACCCGATGGGAAATGCCATTTTATTTGAAGAGCCATTACTGAACGTTCTACTTGATGCATTGACATTTATCCTCCGAAAGAACCAAACCTAACTCTATATATACTACTAAAATGTAATGATTATTTTAACACAACCGGTAGCAAAAATTAACTATTTCTACTTTTACTTTAAAATCAAATAATCACAAACATATATAAGAAATCAAAGAACTGTAATTCTTAATAATTTGTTTTTACAGACAAAAGTGAGATTCCTCGCTTTCCTGAAACGATAATAAAAAATAACGTTTGAGTAACAGGACGACGACGTCTTTTAAACCAACCTTTTACGCTCAAACGCGACGTGCGCCACGAGTAAGTAGAAGCCAGCCACGAAGAGCAGGACGTAAAGTCTCATCATATTCCATTAATGCACGAGGATACCGTGACGAGATTGAAACCTGCTGACCAGAAATATCACCACCTTAACAGTGATGTATAGGTCTCAATTTATCAGTTAATTCCACTAATTCTAACGCTCGACGTACGATCATAACGAGCCATGTTTCACGAATCGAAACATACGTCTAAATCATTTGGTTGATATGACTTTACCACCGCCCGGTTTATGCTGCAGAGCCGAAGAGCTTTTCTACGACCAGTGCCTAGCTTCCACCTTCGCCATTCTCAAACCCTGATTAAATGTTCAATACTTTCAGGTTGTTGTGTTGCGTGTTGTACCTGCACCGCATACACTTCTAATTTACGGAACACTGTACGCCCAATGGACCTCGCAACATAATTAACTGCAATTTCAATCACCGCTTCAGACGGCGAGCCGATCATTTCTTTGAAAGTCGCTTGCTCTGATACCACATACAGAAACAGTGTGCCAGTAAAAAGTTTATCTTCTCTTTACGACCAGTTACCGCCACTTTGTCCGCGCTGATAACGATGATGTAATCACAGTATTCAAACGGTGGAGTGTACCAGCCTAGTTTTACCACAAGACGGCGCTTAACTAAAGTTAAACGACTCAAAAGTTTACCCGTCGCATCTACCAACATACCCAGTCACGTTTACCATGTTTCCTGCTCACACAAAGTTTTCATTAATCATCAAACCAAATATAAGTTTGATACCCAGCAACATACATTGTTTGAAAAACACAACCAATAATCTTAATCTCCACCCTCGAGTGTGATCTGATAAAATAATGCACTTTGGAACCGTGCATTTACAGGGTCAACGCATTATACCCATTTAGAAAAAATGCTAACTTTTGTGTAAAATAAATTGATTTTCTTTTAAAATATAAAAGCGTAATAAATAATTATTAATTTCATTCATCATTTGATGAAATCATTAGCTGATTTATTATTAGTTCTTATCTTTAAGGATAAGCGCATTCTCAATAAAAAACAAGAAGGTATGCCATGAGCTAACAGCAAACGAAATTAATAATAATAAATCAACATCTGTTGATACTAACAAAAAAACTGAATGTCTCCTTTTAATTCCTTTCCGCCTAAATGAAAAAAATGGAAAGCATGTTGGGGATCATTCATCGCTTAAAAGTGTTAAATCCTAAATTTGTCTCCGTCACCTATGGCGCAACTCTTGGGAACGTGATCGTACACATAGCACGAAAGCCATTAAAGCAGAAACTGGCATAGAAGCTGCACCCTACACGGGTATTGATGCTTACACCCGAAGAATTAAAGAAATTAAAAAAGATTATTGATATGGTATTCGTCGTATTGTAGTTTGACAAGTGGTGATGAGCCAAAAGGCTATGCTAAAAAACCTTTCTAGTATGCGTCTGATTTATATTGAATTACTCCGGCCCAGTTGATTTTGATATCTCCGTTGCAGCATATCCTGAGGTTCACCTCTGAAGCTAAAATCTCAGTACAAGCAGATTTAATCAATTCCAACCCAAATTGATGCGGGCGCTAATCATGTCATTACCTTAATTTTCTTTGATACTGATAGTTATCTTCGCCTGAGACCGCTGCATCCATTGGTATTGAGGCTGAAATCTGTTCCGGGTATTCCCCTACCCGTCACTAATCTCAAACAACTTCAAAAATGGTATCATTTTACGCGAATGTAAAAATTCCAGCATGGTTGGCTAAAGCATATGAAGGATTAGATGATGATCCTACTACTCGTAATCTCGTCGCGTATGAGTGTGGCAAATGGATAAGTGGTAGTAAATCCTTTCTCGTGAAGGCGTGAATGACTTCCACTTCTACACATTAAATCGTAGTGAACTCACTTATGGATTTGGTTACACATTAGGCATTCGCCCTACAATAAATTCGATAAAGAAAAGTGCTAAAATTAACTGCACTTTTTTATTTCCACTATACTCGTTCAATTTGCCAAGTTTTTCCATTAGCGCTTATTCATCGAAGAATAAATCACGCCACCTTTAGCTGAAGCGCAAAAATTCATCTCTTTCATAAACCCTACATGATAGCCATATTTGGTCCAAGTCCTGTTTTAAAGAAAAATTAAATCGCCTGTTTGATATCTTCTTTACGAAATAAGTTTTCCGTAACCCGCTTGATCTTTCGTCGTTCGAGGAAGGTTGATATTAAAACGATCATCAAAGGTTTTTGACAAACCAGAAATAACTTAATACCACCACGAGATCGCCCACCTTAACACATAAGCAAAAATTCCACCATTCGTATTGTTGTTGTCTACTCTAATATGGCAATCGCTATAATCGGATCCCAATCTGACCTTTATAATTCATAGGTATATTCTTCACGAACACCACTTGAACAAGCAAAAAGCAAAAACTCCTGCGACTAAAAAGCACATTTAATCTTATTCATGTTCATCTCTGATAAAAAGTGCGGTCAAACGACTGCACTTTATTACCATTGCTCGGCTTGGCATTTCCACGCGAGCACGTAATTTCTGCCCTGGTCTGAATGCCACTACATTTGGCGCGCAAAACAGAATGCTGCACCTGTTTTGGATTACGCCCTGACGGAAGCAGACATGAAGTTCAAAAATCAATAAAACCAGATAATTTCACTCTCTACCACTCAGACTTCTAACGATAAACGAATTTCTAAAAAGCTCTTCCACTAATGCTTTAGTTTCCGCTTTTTGTAATTGATACTTATTCACAAGTATTCAGTAATATCAATTTTCTTTGTAATCGTTGCCATGTTAGTCTCCTGTTTAGTCTCTAAGTTCACATTAAAGTTGCTTGAACTTTGTTTACAGCAGAGATTACCGCATTAATCTCATCATCTTCAAGCGTTTTTTCATTATCTTGAATGGTTAAACTGATTGCCAAGCTCTTATGTCCGCTAGCAACGCTAACGCCTTGATATACGTCGAATAAATTGACTTGTGTTAATTTTTCTCCGCCGGCTTGTTTTAGTATTCTTCGATAATATCGCCTTGGCTGGCACATTATCAGCAACGACTAAAGCTAAGTCACGACGGTTTGCTGAATTTTGAAATCCTTTAGCTTGAACTATATCGATGATTTGTAAATGGCATCCCATAAAATTTCAAAACAACCGCTTGCCATTTAATCCAATTTTGAGCGATATGATGAAGAAATCTAACAAAACCAATTTCTTTTCCATCCAATTCAATCGAAGCAGATTGTCCTGGGTGCAATGCACTGTGTGCTTTTGCCACAACCAATACGACTTCTAATTTTGAAAGTGAGAGAAAGAATGCCTTCAAATCACCTTTAAGATCAAAGAAATCAACATTTCGGCCTTACTCTGTCCAAGATCTGATTTAGCGGTACCTGTAATTATACCAGCAAGAACAAACTTTGGCGAATGCCAAATTTTACTAGCATCAGGAACAAACGTAATCCTGTTGTTTCAAACAAACGCACGCGATTGTTGGATGATTTGGCTGTATAGTACCGCACCTAGTAATCTGATTTCATCAATGAAACGCGCATTGCTGACATTTCAACTCTGGAAATTGGGTTTGCAACATGTTACTTCAATTTCTGGATGAAGTAAAGTCATACTTTGATCAACGAAGTTATAAGTAATCGCCTCTTGATAATCTGCATCCACAAGCAAGGTCTTAATTTGCCTATCTTAAATCGGCTTTTTTATGCTCACGCACATGAAGATGCGCCACAGTGTTATATTTTAACGTTGTTATAGCCATAAATGCGCCACTTTCAATGTGAGAGATCTTTCTGATTTCAATATCAAAACGCCAGCTTGTAGTTGGCGGTCCAAACATCATTGCAGCCTTTTCTTATGAAACCTAAACTCAAAATCTCGGCCATCATGGTTTCAGTTTCGATAATGACTTAATAAGCTTATCATCACGACGTAAAGTGATTTCATTGATTCTTTTGCAATATTGTTTGTCACGACTTCACAAATTCCCGCCGGCTTCACCACCTACAAATTTCAAGTAACAATGTTGTTGTTTCTTCCATCGCGTGACGTTAGAAAGTGCGTAAAATCAACACCACGTTCAAAACGATGTGAAGAATCTGTGTGTAAACTATATTGTTCCTAATACTGTCCAGCAATCGCTAATGAAAGAAGAATGCGGCTTCTTAAAATCATTTTTGTTGTTTCAGCATCATCACCACTTGCTTGACCACCAAAGATAATTCACACAAGAGGGACTAGTTTGGTCTATGATCAGTAAGTAAAGACATTCGATCACCTTTGCGGTTGTACCATCTAATAAAACAAGTTCTTTCTCGTTATTGGCTAAACGTACTTGAACAGGTTGTTGAGCTACTTTTGATGCACTCAAAAGCGCGCATACTGGTTGGACCCTAATTCAAGCAAAACATAGTTGGTAACATCCACAATAGATTCGATAGGAACGTGAATCACCACAACGATCGTCCTTTCTTCTTGTAAACCAAATTGGTGATTGCGCTTTACATTCACATTTTTCACCACGCGCACAAATAACGAGAGGGCATGCTTCTGGTGCTCTTTTAATCTAATCTGAACTTTATCCGAAAACGTTGCAGGTACGGCATCAAAGTGCGGTTGATTAACAACTTTGTTTATCTCACACCACACACCAACTTTCACGTGCAACACTCTGCGATGACTTAAACAATCTGCACTTTGGTCTGGCGTTAGCTGATCAATTGCTTTATCATCTAAAACTCAAATATTCACGTAGATTTTCCACCCACTGGTGCATCCAACGGTAGCTCATCAATACCATCTGCATTCACATCACCGCCTCAATTCAGGAGAATGAGCAAAGCTAACCTTCTGAAGGTTCGGCACGTAATTTAGTTTTCTTTAATTTTTAAAATCACCAGGTAATACCGCACCTCTCTCAGCTGCACATGCCACTTTTAAACCTTGACGGCAATTTGCGCACCACAAACGACATCTCCACAAACGGTCGCCACCTCAACATTTACTTTAGTGACACGTGTAACTCTGTTCGCATCTGCAAGTTGAGCACATTCACCAACTTCACCTACAACCACCCTCGGTAAAGCTGCACGAAGCCACTTCAACGCTATCAACTTCTGTCACAAGCATCGTGGATTTGATCACATAACTGCTCTGTTGGACAAATTGATGATTAACCCACTCCTCTCACCTAATTTTCGCTAAATTTCATTATCTCTGTATCCTTTATTGATGAACATGATATGCTAAATTAATCATTATCGTCAATTTAACCCAACGGTTAATTACTTAAATTGTTTTTACGTACTCAGTTTTCAAAGAATGAACGCAACGATGCTGGCGTAACATGGTTAAACGCTGTCCAACTCATGCCTACTGCATGAAGCCAGAATATTCATTTGGATCAATACCTCACGTTACGTAACACAATGAAGATGCACCATACCACAAACTCAGTAACCCTAACTATTTACTATTTCTTACTCATTACACCAATCTCTGCAGAAGGTTCAGTAAATGTGGGAAATAAGAAGGACGAAACGAATGAAATCCTTCTTCAAAAATGCACGTAAGAAATGTAATAAACCTTTACTATGAAATTTAGTTTTTTTATCTACATAAAGCAATTCAATTTGATGAAATATTGGTGTGTGTTTGATCGGGTCGTTAAGGATATACACGACCTGAAGTGCCAGGAAATAGGGTATGCATTTTTTCCATGGTACGACCTTAACAATTTGAGGTTTGTGTACGAAGTTAGCCAATTCAGATTAAACCAGGAATGTATCGATCGCACGTGCCAAGGTGATGTTTAGATATTTAATGCATCGAAATTATAATAATCACTTTCGATTTCGACCGGTTTCACAGAAAACCTAACTCTGAAAAGAATTTTGTTATGATTGATGGTAATGGTCATCAGTGTAAACCACCAGTTTACCTTTTACGACCAGGAATAATACATCAATATGTCTGTTTTCTAATTTCGCATTGAGTCTGCTTGTTCTATTCTGTTTTTTAGCATTAAAAATCTAACGCAGCTTGTTTCGCTTCATTGATTTTAGCGCCCACGCCCGCAGCAACATTATCATGCAATTCCTGTGTTGGGTAAAATGCCCTTTACCAAAAATATCTCCATAATGAATTTCATCTAATGTGTTAAACTTTTATTTCTGGATTTGTTCAATCGCCGATTTTGCTTTCAACAAGATCTCTTAAAGGTATAGTTTCCTGATTATCTTTCTAACTAAAATACGCCCAATGATAATACTTCAACTCATTAAAATCACGTTTATTGGGTGAATTGATGTTTCAGGTGAAAAATAACAAAGATTTTGTCATTTTTTGAGATATATCAAGGTAATTTTAATGTTTCGGATAGAATGAGAATCGAGGTCTAGAGGTGCATTATGGTAGTCTGAATTTCAAGTCTTAGCTGATCAATTTGGTGCTTACTATAACATCAAAGAAACAAAGGCCTAGTGGCGAAGTAAATGAACGGCTCATTACGGATGGAATCCAACTGGTCTTTATAAAGTGAATGAACGGTCCTATCGTTCAATGTTTCGTGCAGGAAGTTGACCAATAAACCTAATAGGCAAAACCAATACAATCCTGACTTCCGGCAAGTGTATGTATGTAGGGCTGTTCTCAAAACCACAGTTTCTTATTATTAGAGGGCCTTATTACTCATAAAGAATGCTACGCTACATTTTGCTGAAGAATTAGCTGAACTCCACTCAAGTACTCGGCACTAAAATCATGATTAGATTTTGATAATTTGGCTTGGACCGAGTATCAACCGAATAAATGGAATGGAAGGCAGAAAATGCAGAACGTGCATTGATGGCAATTGCAACTTTGCAAAGACAAAGCTTTTAGACTTTGCGACATTGATTTAATTATTGAAAAGGTAAATACAATAAACTTTCAAAACATAATCCCAAACCCTCTATGTTACATGGTAACTTATGGATCGAAAATACTGCCAAGTTGTAGGTAACCAAACTCTTTACTTATGATCCTGCTGCTACTGGGGGATATATAGAGAATGATTTAGCATTCAGTGAACTATTCCAATCCCTTTTCTGCCTGAATTCAAGTGAAATTTATGATCGCACTTTTCCGCTTTGCATAAAAGAAGGTTTTGAAGAAAGAAAACACCTTTTACCAGCCTCTATTATTTACTTGGGCCCTCAGCTACTGTTTTAATGGTGGAAGCTATATTAACTTAACCACCAATTGATTGAAGAACTTTCACTTGAATACCTCTCTTAAACATCAGATAAGAGAGCGTGCTTTACTACGCTCTTCTATCTCTCTATCTATTATGATAGCAGAGTGCTGGACCCTTGAGTTCCACCGTTAACTTGACCACTTCTTGTAATTTTAATACAGACTGGAAGCAGCATTTCTCACACGACGGTTTGACGTAGATGTCTTCTCTCAGCTTACTTGTGTGTTTGTAACCGTTACATAAGCTTTTTAACTTGTGGTACTACCGTAACCAACAGCTGTAATTTCAGACGTGACGCCATCTTTGAATTAAACGAGCTTTTAAGACGGTTAGCACGACGTTGAGAAGATCTAAGCGAAGCATCAGAACCTAAACGGTCGTATAACCTGCAACTTTAACTTCTGAAGCGATCATCAGTTTCTTTTACTGTGCAGCACCGTTATCAACAACTTCTACCACGAGTGAGCAGCACCTTTATCGAAGTCGAATAAGAAGTCACCACTTAGTTAAATGTACGCTGAGCTGCTGCTTACAACCATTTGGATACCAGAAGAAGCTTTGAGCACTGTGGTTTTTGTCAACAATACTTTGTAGCTGAGACAACTTCAGGAACACATTTTCACGATAGCAGAACACATAATCCCACTCTTCAACACCGTATAAACCTTCAGAGAAGCGCGGACGACCGATTAGGTTATATAATCGTCTTTGTTCATACCATTGTCTGATCATACGGACCGTTATCCTAGTTTGCCAAGGAACCAAATTGGCTACCATCATGACCGAAACCAGCTATCAATCTAGGGCCATGCTGAGTTGTGGTACTCTGTTGACCATCAACTTTCTTTATATTCTGGAGTACCAGCTCTGTAACTTTGCTTGTTAGCACAAGCCAGCAACTCGTCGCTACTGCTACCGCAGGATACATACAATACGAGACTCATTTACTTTTACCTTTTACTGTTACAGTAACCTTGCAAGAAGAACTCACACAACCAACTTTTATAATTTTACAAATAAAACTATAAAAGTTTCATGTATGCGTATGGTAGTCATAATCTTTGACGTAAATACACTAAAAATGATTTTTATGGAAACTGTAAAGTTGTGTAAAGAGTTGTCAACAAGTAAATCTTATTGAAGCAAAATCCTGTCCATTTTTGTTAAATTTCGATGGCTAATTTCAATACACTCTCTCAGCTTTGTTTACCTATTTTGTAAAAGTGGCTGCGACTTATATATTCTCACTCATGATCACAGACTTCATTTTCATTTTTCAAGAACGGGATGATCATCACTGAAGTTGCGAACTCTATCGACCAGCTGCTAGGCTGCATTGTTGACTGAAATCCATCATGCTCACCAGTTGCGAACACTTTATCCACATCTAAGTGCGGTCGATTTTAAGCCACAACAGGTTTAAATAATTGGATGGGTCTTCAAGTTCTGCTTTTGAATTTTGCTTTTCCTTTTTCAGTATTTTCACCCAATACTGCACGGTGCAGTGCAATTTCCTGCTGTCACTCACATCAACATCGGATCATTGCGCGTTTTTCTACAAACCATGAATATTGGGAATTTGAGCCAAGCAACACAACAGAACCAATGATCGCAGGTGCGGAAACACTATCTGCCACATAGCCATCATGAGAGCCACCACTGCAACCTATCAACCGCAATCGTTAATTTAACCTTTTTGTTTTGGGCGAGCTTAACTGTGATGCAGCCGGGCTTACAACCAAGAACAACACCACCTGGCTTTGACGTAATGCAGTAGACTTTCACCATCAAGCCGCACAATATTAATAATCGCAGAAATCTCACGAAGTGTGGTTGTTTCTTGATGCAGAAATATCACCTCCAAAACTCGAGCACGTAAACACAAGGAAAGCTGCTTTCTCACCGTTTTAATTTTGCTTTTAAAGCCTTTGCTTCTTGTGCTGCTTTTCCTCTGCTCCGCTTTGTTTACCTTCTTCTGAAAGTTGTGAAATCGCGTAAATGCTTAACTGTTTCTTAAATCTTCATAGAAAGATTCAGCAGCAACTAATTCACCATAGGTGCAAAGCTGCATGTTGCGTTTGCGTAGAAATAATCATTGCCACGATAGCAGCAACTCACAAGTAAAATCGCGTTAAAATCTCTGTGTAATAAAAATGCCAGAAGCTTTGTCAAAACATCGTACTCACATAGTTTTCTCCTAAAATAAAGTGAAGGCATATTTTACTGTGCAAGCTCGATGATTACATCTAACTTTTTGATGGAAAATTTTACGATTTATGTAACCAATGCAGTTTTATCGCTCTAATTTATAATGAATTACAGAGGCTTATACATGTCTAAAGTTGCATCTGATGGCTGACGTAGAGACAAATCGCTATTGGCGAAAAGTTACCGTGCGCGCGCCGGTTCGTACCCCGTCGATTCTAAAGCCGCGTCCTCTCTTCCTCGCCGCGCGACGGCTCTGCTTTGATCCCATTCAAATCATCGTCAATAAACGAGGCTGAAAATCAGTGAAAGTTAGCATTACGCCGACAACGGGCTGTTCTGCTATCGCGTAACCGACCATTGTTGAGTCACCCGCTAAGAAGCGCAAGCTGTTGAACTTCAAGCTGAAAAGTAGAAGTGGGACAGGTCGGTTGAAGATCCCGATACTTATCCAATGGCAGCAAAACGCCACCAATTGAATATTTACGTGCAAGTGCGTTCACGCACGTCCTGCACCAATATTAATCGGTGCAGCGCGGCGCGTGTTCGTCACTGTTTAGCGCAAGCTATTCATCGTTTCTCTTCCATGAACAAGGTTTCTATTGGTCGCAACCCCATTTACTCACCGCGCTCAGATACTGAAGGCGCAGTCGAAATCGTTCCAAAGCTCAACACTTGGATTTAGGAAAAACCTTCCTCGTGGTGAAGATGGCAGTTGATTTCAGCCAAGACTTCTCGGAAGAGTGCATAACGGTTTCAGGCCAATTAAAATGGGTGAAACTTATGCCAGTGCATTAAGCAAAATCTATACTTTGGTCCCATCGTGTTGAAACTCGAAATAACCTGTCACCTTGCTGGAATTCTGGCTGGTTGAGCTCTGAAGTTGCGTTTTGCAATGCACGCTGACAACGCTAAATTAGCAGAAGACATGTTGAAATACGTTCCGTGTGGTAGCTTGCTGAATGCAAACGAGATACTAAAATTTTGAAAAACATGTAGATAGGATGTAATTACTCGTTTAGAAAACTGTGAAACTCTGATTTTGCCTCACACGTTGGCTATACTGATGCGATCGACGTGGGCATACAAACTCGCAAAGAAATTGAATTCTGTTTCTTGGGTGGGTATTGACTTATCTTCTGAACATGAACGTTTCTTAGCAGAAGAAGGATCAATCACCACCTAAGCGTGAAAACCATCCGAAGACATCAGCGCCTTCGCATAAGCAAGTCTAAATGGACGAGATGGTAAACCAGAAGCTGCAATGGATGTTCTTGCACCTGGACTTGCGAAATCATCGGTGGTTCACAACGCGAAGAACGCCAGACGTATTAGATAAACGGCGGGAAGAAATGGCTTAATCGAAGATTACTGGTGGTATCGCGATCTCGTCACATGGTACTGCACCACACTCAGGTTTCCGTCTTGGCTATTGAACGCTTTAACTGTCGCTTTATGTAACTCAGCGTACAAAAATATTCGCTATGATGCGATTCCATTCCCACGCGCACCAAGAAATGCTGAATTTCAGTAAGATTGAAAGAATCGACCGCACTAAAGTGCGGTCATCATGCCTAGGCGATAAATTTAATCTATTTCATTGCGTTTGGACCAATCTTTCAAATACCACATTAAGGAAAGCAGGAAATGGACAAATTAGAACAACTCTTTGCATAATACACCAGTAGCATGAGAATGTAGCAAGAAAATTCCACTTATTTGTAAAGGAACTATGCTAGATCAAAGCACCTCATTATTATCCTGGATCGGCTGCTCTTGATAGTCGTGCTCCGCCTGAAAACTCCACAAATCTTTGAGCCAGGCGAATATATTTGTTCATATCAGAATGTGGAGCCAACCAAATGATTCATACGGATTTTGAACTCAGCTTTCTGTCTGCAGTAGTGCCACGATGTACTCAAAATTGAAATATATTATTATTTGTGGTCGCATGTTGTGAGATTTAAAGCCGCTGATGCAAAGATCACTGATCCAGGGTATGATCAAGGAACCATGTCTCTACGCAGGACATTTGGGTCCAAACAGAGCACTCTATTGTAATCTTCTGCAGAAAACGCGCAGATATAGCAACTCAAATTAAAATGTGGCAGAACAAGCCGATAACCTGGACGTACTCTCATCGTAGTGCTTTGGGAAATTCAGAGGACAGAATCTTCATCACATGGATGGGTGTAAGGATGCACATGGATGGTCTTAGTAGATCGCACTGCAATGGGTTGAGAAACCCGCTCATGAATCGCAAATGCCATTGCTCGTTTATCTAGCCTAGCGGAAGAGATTCCGGAAAAGAACTCTGGTCACAGAACAGTGCGCAGTTAAAACTACAAGTAACCGCACGTGTACTTTTATTTTAGAGTTGCTATTTAACCACATGTCGTACATATATTGCTGATCAATATTCACAGATAACGTCCTAGCTCTTGGGATCTGGCTTATGGATATAAGGAAATTTTCCCACATGGCAGTGACTCATCTGAGTCACTCTGAAATTCCCATAACTTTGTAGCCCAAGCAAGGATTAATTCGATTCTGCAATCCAACCTAACAAAGGTACACCAAGTTGCATGCATTTGAGGCTGGTAAGAGAGAGCACGTTGACAGCCTCCTCATCGCCAACAACCAATACAATGGGTGCATTTTATGCTCAACAACCCAATCAGCAAAGCTTAATACCTTCCGCCACATGGGAGGTAAGGTGTTTTCAAATGAGCCTTCTACTACACGAATTGATATCACCATGTCGTTAAAGTCTGATCAATCTTGCTTAATTTACTGCGGTGATTTATCGCGAGTCAGGCATCGGCATAGATGCGCAGTATAACGATTCACTCCTGATAGTACGATACGGACCCATTTGTTGCATCCATTAAAGAGCCAACACATCTCACCATTATTTCAGCATCATAATCTGTTTCAGATCCATTGACTGATTTTCATAGGATAGAGATACCTGCTCACATGCGCGCATTGGCTTATCCCAACGCGCGCGCATCTCTACGCCTTGCTTGTAATGCCTGAATAATAGCATCGCAGGCGGTGGTCTTGCACGTCAGCACCTGTACCCGCTACAAACACTACATGCCCTCCTATTCTTAAAAGTAAAGCGCTCAAAGCTAGTTACAGTGAGGAAAATATTGAGATAAAAGGCAAATGGAGATTTTTAGGGATAAAGGCTTATTTAGATCCCACTCTGTGTAAACTATTAAACAAGCCAATATCATCTTGAGCGCATTTGGAGATGACTGTTGCTGTAATTTTCTTCCATCACCTCATGTTTTACCTCAGCATGAACAAGGCTTTGCTCTCCACAGCCACCAAGAACCAGAGGCTTACCAAAACTTTGCATTAATACGCTCCTGGTGACAGCCAGCACACTTTGTTTGACATAGAGATAGCAGCCTGCTTTACATGCAACTTTGGCAAAGTCAGCATAACACTATTGTCTCAGGCAGGAAAAGTCCCACAGATAATCTCTTGGTAGGTCATTTTGCACAAAGTTTAATTTAATAGTCAGCAGCATCTTTCACTTCAGCCGCTTTGGCTGATGAGCACTCTTTGCTCAGCCGCTTTATCCGCCACCTTTTATTTCTGGTATGCTTTATCTACTACAGCATCTTTCTGAAGCTGAGTTTCTTTTGCTGCCCATTTTGTAGAAGAACGCGTCCTTTTGCTTCAGCGACATCATGCTGCGGCATCTGCAGACTTAGCCTGTCGTTTATATCTGTCAGCAGCATCTTTCGTTCTGAAACCGAGTTTCTTTGGTTGCCTCCATTTTAGAAGACATCGCGGCTCCGTTTCAGCCATTATTATTTTGCCGCTGCATCTTTCATTCTCAACCGCTTTTATCTGCAGCTGCACCTTTACTGCTGTCGTCGCACTTTACTCTTCCATTTTAGAAGACATTGCATCTCTATGGCTTCAGATCATTTGCTTGCCGCATCTTCTCACCAATCATCAACTGCGTGCAGCTGCATCTGTATGTTTGCGCCACTCATTTGCAGCTGAATCTTTTGCGTCAATAATTGCTTGCATTTTAACATCAGCTTGCAACTTTTCGCTGCACTCTTTTGACCTGTGTTGTTGACATAAGCTGCTAAAATCTTTTGCTAAGCTGCAACTCTTTTGAGCTGTTTCTTGCTTATCGAAAGACAACCAGCTACGGCTAGATGCAATTTGCCTAATACAGCTAATACTGATCATTAGTCATTCTATCCATTTTATAATTAAGAATTAATCCAGTTGTTTGCTTCTAGTGATTTGTACCAGTTTACGTAAAAACTTAAAATAAAACATCTTCCAAAAATTTTACATTTCTAAAGATATAGTTTCTTTTATAATAATTTCTAAAACAAACTATAACTACATATGAATTTAAAACTTGTAAAAAGTTCATTATAAAAATTTTATGTAAAGATAAGAACTACTTCTAAAGTGTGAACAAACCCAACTCCAGTTAATTTGAATAATCCTTTAATCATTGCTTTTACTTTTCAGTTACTTTTTACGGCTGCAGATTGATCTTGTTCTCAGACCTCTACATTTTTACTTCCTCTGCTTTAGAGCATTACAGCATCTTTTGCTTCAGTCATTTTATTTCTCCAAACATGTTTAATATAGTTAGCTGCTGCAAACGCAGCATCTTTAACTTGTACTGCCGCGCTTATTGCTGCATCTTTTGCAGCTTCCAACTTTAGAAGACATTACATCTTTTGCCTCTGAAAAGCGAATACCTCTTTGTACTGCAGCAACTGCACCTTCGACAGCTTCTTTGCTCTTTACAGCTTTATCTTCAGCTGCATCTTTTCAGCCTCAGCTGCTTTCGTCTGCTTCCATCTTTCGCTTCTCAAACCGCTCACTTTCTGAGTATGATATCTTCCACCGCATTTTGCTTCTGATGCTTTTATCTTCATAGCTTCATCTTTTAACCCAGCCGCCGTGATCAGCCGTCATACCCGTGCTCCAAAACTGACATACTTCTGCAACTTATCTGCAACCCCATCTTTGAACTTAACCACTTTGTCTACAACTGTATAGTTTCTAGCCGCTTCTTTGCTTCTACAGCTTTATTTTGCAGCTGCGTCTTTTAGCTCAGCGTTTATCTGCTGCTTCTATCTTTTGCTCTCAAAACTTGTATTTTTACTTCGCAACCTGTATCTGCAACTCAGCATTCTTTTAATTTACACTACTGTCTACAAGTGTATCTTTAGCTTTCCAGAAACTGCTCCTTTTGCTTCTGGATATCACCTCAGCCGCATCTTTCACTTCGGCAACTGGTATCTCAGCCGCATCTTTAGCTCTTCTGCGATATCTGCCGCTCCATCTGTAGCCTTGAAACTGTCACTTTCTGATGCTTCGTATCTTCGACTTAGCCTCTTTTACTCAGAAAACTTGTCAATGATTGCTCATTTCAGTAGCTTTATCATCGATTGCTCTTTTGCATTTGCAGGAAACTGCTTTTCTTTACTCATCAGATACTTTACAGCGTCAGCATACATTTCACTTCAGTAGCTTTAGCCTCAACCACTTTTGCCTCATCAGACGCATTGTATGTGTCACAGCATCTTTAATATAGCTAGCCGCCGCAACTAATGCATCTTTAATCGCTGCAGCACCACCGCTTCGCATCTCTTTTACTTCCAGCTGCTTTTATCTTCGATTTTATTGTTCATAGCCACCTCCTTGTGTCATTATGATGGCTTTAATTTTATCTATCTCACTATAGCTCATTTCAGCTCTACTCACTGAAAACACCTAAAATACACATTTTTAGGTGTTTTTATTTCTTGACTGCTTTTTAGTAAATCATATAAACTTTGTTTTCGTATTTTAGCCATTCTATTTTGGACAATGGAAAGCTTCCAAATGGTGCCTTTTCTCCATTCCAGTCGATTTGAAACAATCGTTTGAGGAGATTAAACGATAGGGTTTCGTTGGCTATACAGCTCTGAAACAACACTTCCTACTAAAGGTAAATGAGAAAGCATGCAGCAGAACACTTTCAATACCTCTGCTCGCCAAAACAGATAAATAATCTGCTACCAGCGTCGCATCTCTACAAGTGTAATCCCACCCAGCAGTTTCAACATCATTAAGAACATTGTCTAACGTTGGCATTGACGAGCCTTTCCCAAACGTTTCCTTGGAGCACGGTTGCATATGACTCAGCAATCACTTCTGAACTGAAAGCGCGGCTGAATTTAGATGTGGCTCTAAGCCATTGACCTTGTGATATTGATTTGTTTATGTCCATACCGAAGCGGCATCGCCGAGCTCTACTCTGATGAAGTGACACCTCGGCTTCCCCAAGGTCGGCCATACAGGTAAAACTTTCATCATCTCTTGCTTTCCAAAATAATAAGATAAATTTTTATGATCAAAAATGGGGGCCACAGCCTCCATCTGATTAATTCGCTTCTAACTGTTTCTGCACCTTCTTGCACACCGTCTTGCAAGTGCGTGCCGTCTTCTACATTCCACCATTACAGCGAATAAGTGGCTCAGCACCTGACCTGACTGAGCAAATTCGACCTCTACCTTCTAAGCTTTTGCTCCACATCAGCGGCTACTGCTTTTACAGCTTCGCTTTCTAATGGATTGTCGCACCGTCGCAAAACGAATACCATTAATCAGCACTTGAGGGAATAATTTCACCGCACTTTTGCAAGCCTCGTTTAGTCGATAAACGACGTTGAACCATTGCGGCTAATACAGCTTAGTGATGCACACACTATCATCACTGCGCTTTTTATCAGTGGGGTCACTGATATGGCCTGAGTATCCTCGCCTAGCGTCCAGCCATGCTCTGCATTTTTTCTACTAATACATAACGGTCACCAACATTAGACACTGAACGAAAGGCACGCCTAACATTTTTAAGAGCAATTTCTAGGCTCATATTACTCATTAATGTGCCTACAACTCCACCTTTAATTGACCTGACTGTAATGGCACACGAGCAATAATGAGAAAGGATTTGGTCACCATCCACTTTATTACCTAAGTGATCACCATCATAATACGGGTCGCCATCACCATCATAAGCAAGGCTAACATTCGCTTTTTAGTTTCAAGACTATTTCTTGTAATGCTTTAATATGTTGCTCACACTTCCTCATTAATATTGATTCCGTTAGGATCTGTACCCACCCCAATCACTCAGCGCCCTAATTTCATCGTACATTTTGGTGCAATATGGTAAGTCGCACCACTTTGCGCAGTCCACTACGATTTTATAACCATCTAAGCCAAGATGAGCTGGAAATGTACTTTACAAAATTCAATATAATGAAATTGCCGCATCGTTAATACGGACGAGCTTTTTACCTAATTCAGCTGATTCAACGCAATCCATTGCTGATCGAGCATGGCTTCAATAGCCCTTCAATAATGCGTAATTTTGTTCCTTCCGAGAGAGAAGAATTCAATCCATTATCATAGTAAGCTATGCGATGCAGAAATCGCAATGCCTGCTTCCACGAAAAGTATGTTAACATACGCTACAGCTGGGGTTGGCATTGGGCCGGTAAATGCAGCAGTTAATCCCGCTGCAGCTAAAAACCTGCTTCAAGAGCTGATTCCAACATGTAACCTGAAATATAGTATCTTTTTCCGATTAATACCAGTGCGAGAAACCTTGAGAAGCTGAAAACCTTACCCGCAGCCCAACCTAATTTCAATGCGAGATCCAGGCGTGATTGATAAGTACCCACTTTACCGCGTACGCCATCTGTACCAAAATATTTTACGATCGCATATTTATTCCTTAATAAATTGAATAATTGATGTTGCGAAATCATTTCACTACAACATAAAATCTCGTTACTTTCTTACGCCTGTTGCGTTGCTTGCCATACTTTCAAAGCATCTGCCGTTGCAGCCACATCATGTACGCGTAAAATTGTCGCACCATTTTGTGCAGCAATTAATGCGCCAGCTACACTTCCCACAACACGTTCAGTTACGGTTTATCTAATACGGCACCAATCATCGATTTACGAAAGGCCTGCTAAAATGGGATAACCACTTTCTACATGTGCTAATTATGCAGTTTACAGTTATGCTCAACGGTCTTACCAAAACCAAACCCCATATCCCAAATGATATTTTCTTTAGCGATTCCCGCATCTAAACAAGCTTTAGTCCGAGCTTCTAAAAACTGATAAACATCTTGGACTACATCATCATAATGCGGATTAGTCTGCATTGTGCGCGGGTTGTCCTTGCATGCATGACATGTTGAAAAGTCAACTGTCCTGCTATTTTGAGTGTACCAGGTTCACGTAAAAGTACGAATATCATTCTGATTAAACTATCGACCTTAGCAGCTTCTTGCACTCAATCTGCTTTTAGAGTGTATCCACCTGAACCAACAATCAAAATGTTTTTGCACGGCTTCCACAAGAGGTATCACTCGTTGTAACTCTTCAGTTTCAGGCACTTCTTCAAAGCACATTGGTCGAGTTGATTCCCCGCCAATATCAATACAATTGTTGCACCTCTTTGGCATTTTTTCAACTTGAAATAATGCTTTTGTCTAGGACTAAAAAACTGTCCGCTATCTGAAAATGAATCGGGCGTGAAATTCAAAATTCTACTAATTTGAGGGAATGATAAATCTAGACATTTGTTATTAGCAGAAGTTTCATAAAGTGCGGCCACTTTTAACCAACTTTTTAAAGGCTAGATTATAACGGAAATAGTGATGACAAAAGAATGACATTATAATAAAAAGTTTCTTCCTAATTAGGAAGGCTTTATTCTACTTCAGAATTTTCTGAATGATTAACCGCACTTTCAGTTACTTTTCTTGCTGGCTTAGCTTTTCAGGCTCGTAGTCTTTTGTTATCTTCCCAACCAGATGGTGGTGTAACAGGTTCACGATTCATCAAACTGCTTGATTTGTTCTTCTCTCAATGGTTTCATATTTCACTAACGCATCTTTCATCGCGTGAAGAATATCCATATTGTCGATCAAAAATCTGTCTTGCTCTCGCATAGTTACGATTTACGACTCGCACGAACTTCTCTCATCAATTGCATGCAGTCCTGTCATGACATATGTTTTGCTTTCGCCATTGAGGTCCTAAGAATACTTTCGCTTTCCATCCCTCGGTATAAAGAATCGGACCAAGTTTATCTGAGAAGCCCCATTGGGTCACCATATTACGCAACATTGGTCTGCCACTTTAATATCGTTAGATGCACCGGTTGGAAATATTTTCTTCACCGTAAATCAAATCTCTGCTAAAGCGTCCCGCATAAAGAGTTGAAAAGTTTGCTTTCTAATTGTTTTTGGCTGATACTAATTTGATCGCCTTCAGGTAAGAAGAAAGTTACACCTAATGCTCGGACCACGAGGAATAATCGTGACTTTTAGGTGTACAGGATCATGCCTCAGGCACTATGCAACCTACAATGGCGTGACCTGCGTCATGGTACGCTGTCGATTCTTTTTGTTTATCCGTCATGATCATGGTACGACGTCAGTCCCTCAGTATTGATCTTTCATCTTTTGGCTTTTTCAAACTCAAGCATCGATACAGTGCGTTTATTGCTACTGAGTAGCAAATAATGCAGCTTCATTAACCAAGTTCGCTAAATCCGCACCTGAATAACCTGGTGTACCCACGAGCAAGTGTCATCGCATCTACATCATCAGCCACAGGGACTTTACGCATGTGAACTTTTAAAATTTGCTCACGACCTTTAACATCCGGTAAACCCACAACAACTTGACGGTCAAAATCGACCTGACGAGTTAGTGCAGGGTCAGTATATCTGGACGGTTCGTTGCGGCAATAACGATTACGCCTTCGTTACCACCGAAAACCATCCATCTCAACTAACATCTGGTTAAGGGTTTGTTCACGCTCATCGTGTCCACCACTCTAAACCAGCCCACGTTGGCGACCTCACTGCATCGATTTCATCAATAAAGATTACTATGCATTTTTCTGGCTTGCTGGAACATATCACGTACACGAGAAGCACCAACGCCCACAAACATCTCCACAAAAATCAGAACCTGAAATGGTAAAGAAAGGTACTTTGCTTTCACCCTGCAATAGCCTTAGCTAGTAAAGTTTTACCTGTACCAGGAGGGCCAACCATCAAAATCCCTTTGAATTTTACCGCCAAGGTTTTGGAATTTTTTCGGTTCACGCAAGAAATCACCACTTCTCCCACTCTTCTTTTGCTTCATCACAACCTGCAACGTCCGCAAAAGTGACTTGATTTGATCTTGGTTCAGCATTTTAGCGCGACTTTTTACTAAAGCTCATGGCTTTGCCACCACCACTCTGCATTTGGCGCATGAAGAAAATCCATACCCCTACAAGGAATAGCATCGAGAACCACGAAATCAAAAATTTGTGATAGTAAACTACGTTTTTCAAAAGGCGTACCTTCAATTTTGACTTTTTATTTAGTAAGTCATCTAAGAGCTTTTTATCTTCCAAATGGTAGGGTACATACGGCTCATATATTTAGAACCTCAGTTTTTGGTCACAGTGATTTCATTCTGCATCAAAACGCGCTTCTTTCACTTGACTATTACTCACATCATCACAAAAGGTTGTGTAATCTGTTGAATCACTCACGCCATTGGAATTAAAACTTTGGTAAGCTGTCATCATGACAATTGCACCACAACCCATAGAACTAGATTTTTGACCATATCGTTCCAAGGTTTAACCTGCCTTCTTAAGTTAATTAAAATTAAAACGAGATACTATCTCATCCCCTGACACAATGAAAAGCTATCAAAGCAATTATCTATTCGCCTTTATAACCAGCTTGCTACAATATAAACTTCACGAGAACGCCCACGAGAGGCTTCTAGGCTTACGCACTTTTTACGACACTAAAGAGTGAACGTATTTCGCGCAGATACTCGTCAAAAACCTTCTCCTTGGAAATACTTTTGACCACAAAACTGCCTTTTTCGCCAAAACTTGCTTACACATATCCAAAGCCAGTTCAACTAAATACATTGCACGAGGAATGTCAACAGATGGCATACCACTAAAATTTCGGGCGCCATATCGGACATCACTACATCAACTTTTGCTTCACCCAACCTCGTTCTAATAATGCATTCAGTACATTTTCATCACGGAAAATCGCCTTGCAAGAAATCCACGCCGACAATTGATTCATATCCAAAATATCACAAGCAATCACTCGGCCCTTTTCCACCTGATTTGGCTCACAACATATTGTGACCAACCACCTGGTGCGGCACCGAGATCCACCACAGTCATTCTGGTTTTAAATAATTTATCCGTTTTGTTGAATTTCATCTAACTTTTAAAAGTAAGCACGTGAGCGTAATTTTTGTTTATGTGCTTTCTGAACAAACGGATCTTTAAAAATGTTCGTTTAGCCAACGAGATGAACTCGCTGAAACGTTTTTCTTTCCCATAATCTCTTTCTTTTGTACTATTTTTTTGTAGTAGTTTTCGTCTATATTTGGGTACAATCTGCCAAATTCAGATTAGACTTTACCAAAAAGTGCTGAAAAACTACGCTTTTTTCTGACCGCTCTTTTCGGTCTTTTATGATTCATATTCATCTATTTAAAGGATTCCTTTATGACAATATTATCAACAAAAACAAAAACAATTTTTAAAAGGGACTTGCTCATCACCTTAGCCCTGTCGTCATGTTTGGCGGTAACGGCTTAACCGAAGGTGTATTAGCCGAAAATCGATAATGCATTAAATCATCACGAATTAATCAAAGTAAAAATTGCTGGCGCAGATCGCGAAACCAAACAATTAATTATTGATGCGATTGTTCGTGAAACCAAATCATCTAAATATTCAAAACCATCGGACATGTTTTGGTGCTTTATCGACCAAGCGAGAAGGTAAAATCCAGCTGCCTCGTAATAATTAGTTATCCTCTCAATTTGAGGGGATGTTTTTAGATGTAATTTACTTCAATAATCTCGAACTCAACCGTTCCACCTGGTGTGGTAATATTCACGGTATCATCCAACTCTTTCCCCTACCAAAGCCACAGAGCAATCGGTGAATTCACAGAAATCAAACCTGATTTAATATCTGCCTCATCATCGCCCACAATTTGGTAAGTCACTTCTTCATCAGTATCGGTATTCACTAATACAACTGTCGCACCAAAAATAACTTTTCCGTTATTTCGGTAATTTAGTGACATCGATAACCTGACAATTTGCAAGTTTGCCTTTCAATTTCTTGAATGCGTCCTTCGCAAAAACCTTGTTGTTCAGCGCAGCGTGATATTCTGCATTTTCTTTTAAGTCACCATGCTCACGTGCTTCAGCAATCGCTTTGATAATTTCAGGGCGACGCTCATTTTTTAAGAAATCTAATTCTTGGCGTAATAGCTCCGCACCGCGCACGGTCATTGGAATTTGTTTCATTCTTTTTCCTTGAAAATTTGGTAAAAACAAAACCACGACAACGTCTTGCAACCTTGCCGCAGTCAATGAAAAATAAAAAATGATTTACTCTATTGAGTTCGGAGCTTATTATTATTCGTCTTGAGAAAAATAGCAACCATAACAGAACTAAAAATGACTAAAAATCTTCCATTTTCGACCGCACTTAAAGCGGCATTTATCACACTCGGCTTTTCTTTTTCTGCTATGGCTGAAGTTAATGTGGCTTCTATTACCCAATACCTACCTGAAGGTGCTTCTGCCAGTATCATTGCCAAAAACCTCAATAAAGATCAAATTATCGCAGATTACAATGGTTCAACATTTATGTTGCCTGCCAGTACGCAAAAAGTCTTTCACAGCTGTCGCGCTAAATTAGTATTAGTGATGCCTTTCCAGTTTGAAACCTCACTTTTAAGTAGCGGGAAAAATTCAGAAATAATGCTTTTAGAAGGCGATCTTGTGGTGCAATTTACTGGCGATCCTGATCTCACCAGTGAACAACTTTTATAGCCTATTAGCCAATTTAAAAGACCCAAGGTATTCAGAAAAATCAATGGTGATCTCATTTTAGATACCTCTGTATTTGCGAGCCATGATCGCGGGTTAGGTTGATTTGGAACGATCTTTCACGATGTGCTTTAACTCCCTCCGCGGCGGCAAATATCGATAATAACTGTTTTCTATGCAGAACTGGATGCAAATCAACCTGTGGTGAAACCGTCAAAAATTAACGTCCTGCTCAATTCCCTATTCAAGTTTTCGGGCAAGTTCATATTGTTGATCAGCAAGAAGCCGGTTATTACAGTTAGACGTCGTTGTTCACGACAATAATCGCTATCAAGTTAAAAGGCTGTATTGCACGCCAAAGCTAAAACCATTTTGGGCTCAGCTTTTTGCAGTGCAAGATCCAGATGCCCATGCGGCTGCCATTATTCAACGTCAATTAAAACGTCTTGGTATTGAATTTACCGGTCAGGTAAAACAACCTCAAAAAAACCACAGCAAGGGACAAAAACTCGCTCAGCATTTATCTAAACCACTGCCTGAGCTATTGAAAAAAATGATGAAAAAAATCGGATAACCAAATTGCTGATGCTTTATTTAGAGCGGTAGCCTACAACTACTATAAACGCCCTGCTTCATTCCAATTAGGCACATTAGCGGTGAAATCCAGTATTACAAAAACAAGGTATTAAATTTGGTAACAGCATCTTTAGCTAGATGGTTCTGGGTCTTTCTCGTCATAATTTAGTTGCACTGAAAAACCATGCTTTCAGTCTTTGGAATACATCGCTAAAAACGAAAGATAAATTACATTTAATGGAAACTTTCCCAATTGCAGGTGTGGACGGCACAATCAGTGGGCGTGGTAGCTTAATTAATCCACCACTGGTGAAAAATGTCATTGCGAAAACTGGCTCATTGAAAAGGTGTCTATAACCTTGCTGGTTTTATGACTAATGCACGAGGTGAAAAAGTGGCTTTCGTTCAATTTATCAATGGCTACTCAACTGGTGATTTAGAAAGTAAAGACGAAAACGAGCTCCACTTGTGCAATTTGAAAGTACACTTTATAACGATCTCTATAAAGACTAAAACGTATAAAAAATGACCGCACTTTTGAATATATCAAGTGCGGTCATTTTTCTTCTATTTAAATTAAAAGAAAAAGCACCAAACTCTTCATTGAATTTAGTGCTTTTTACGATCTTAAACTGCTATTAACCTTCATTATGGATTTCAAGGTTGCTTGCATCTTTTTCCCGTTTTTCTTTGCTGAATCACTACGTTGAGAAGCGATACTATCAAGGTATTCTGTGTGATATCACCTGTAATATATTCACCAGTAAAGACTGAACAATCAAAGCCTTGAATAGCTGGATTTTTCTTGACGTACTGATTCTGTCAGCGCTTCAAGATCTTGGAAAACCAATTTATCTACACCAATCAATTTCGCAATTTCATCAACATTACGGCCATAGGCAATGAGTTCTTGTTTTGTTGGCATATCAATACCGTACACATTCGGATAACGAATTTCTGGTGCCGCGGATGCAAAGTAAATTTTCTTCGCACCTGCCGCTCTAGCCATACTCACGATTTGTTCGGATGTTGTACCTCGAACAATAGAATCATCGACTAATAACACATTTTTGTCTTTAAATTCTGCTTTAATCGTATTGAGCTTGCGACGGACTGAACTAATACGTTGTGCTTGACCAGGCATGATAAATGTACGGCCAACATAGCGGTTTTTCACAAAGCCTTGACGATAAGGTTTGCCTAAGATTTTCGCAATCTGTAACGCAATATCTGTTGAAGTTTCAGGTACAGGAATCACCACATCAATATTATCTGCTTCATCAACCCATTCTTTTGCAATTTTTTTACCTAAATGTTCACCCATGTGAACACGTGCGGCATAGACAGACACACCATCTATCGTCGAGTCAGGACGAGCAAAGTACACGTATTCAAAAATACACGGATTTAAGACCGCACTTTCTGCGCACTGCTCAGCATAAAGCTGGCTATCAAAGGTCACATAAATCGCTTCGCCTGGCGCAACATCACGCACTAATTCAAAAACCTGCGACGTCTAATGCCACACTTTCAGAGGCAAACATATATTCTACAGAGCCGTTTTCTTCTCGTTTACCTAACACGAGTGGACGAATACCAAACGGATCACGAAATGCTACCATGCCATGTCCAATAATCATCGCTAAACATGCATAAGCACCACGGATATCTTTGTGTGTCGCACGAATTGCATTAAAAATATCTTGCGGATCGAGATGGTATTTATTCACTCTATCTAAATGATTTGCAAGAATATTGAGAAGAAGTTCTGAATCCGAATTAGTGTTTATGTGACGACGTGCTTCTTTAAATAATTTATCTTTTTAATTCGTCTGAATTGGTTAAGTTACCATTGTGAACAAGGCTTAAACCATAAGGTGAGTTAACATAGAAAGGCTGCGCTTCAGATACACTTGAACTGCCGGCGGTTGGATAACGTACATGTCCGAGGCCTGCATGACCTTGTAAACGTAACATATGTTCTTGTCTGAATACATCGCTTACAAGACCATTAGCCTTACGCAAACGAAAGCGGTTTTCATCATCGATTGTGACAATCCCCGCCGCATCTTGACCTCGATGCTGTAATAACGTTAATGCTGCATAAATGGATTCATTAACCGGATTTTTGGCTAACGATACCGACAATTCCACACATACTGATTGACTACCTTATTGTTTAAAAGTTGAGTTTAAAAAACTAGAACTTGCTTGTAGTTGTTGGAAGAACCATTCAATAATGAAGCCGAAATGAGGAATTAATTTTGATTCTTTCCACCAATCGGTTTGTTCAAAGTTTGTGAAGGTATCCAAGAAGAATAAAATCGCGGCAACGATTAATGCACCACGAATTAAACCAAATGCCGCGCCGAGAACACGATCTGTTCCGGTAAGTCCTGTTTTATCCACTAATTGGCTAATCACATAATTAACAATGCCACCTACAATTAAGGTTAAAACAAATAAAATGCCGATTGCTGTGCCATTACGCACGTAGTCAGATTCGATTTGAGTAAGATAAGTGGCGAGATAAGGATAAAATTGGCTAGCGACAATAAATGCAACGACCCAACTTGCAAGGGACATCACCTCTCGCACAAACCCACGTAATAAACTCACGATAATCGAAAATGCGATGATGCCAATGATAATGTAATCAATCATTAAATAGTCTCTCAATTAAAAAGGGTCGCCATTGCGACCGCAGTATTTTACATAAAAAACAACAAAAGGAAAACGTTTGCGTCAATTAAATTTTGGCCCTTGGCTAGATTTCCTGCCAAAATGCTTTGTCTAATTTTTGCTGTGCCTTTTGTAGTACTTCTGCCAAGTGCTGATATGTCGGTTTATCTTGCATGGTTGGCAAACTTTCATGTTGTTTTCTTAAACGTTCACTAATCTCATAAAACCACTGAGAACTTTGCGGTTCTAACGGTGATTTTGCACGTTTTCCCAACCAATATAAACCTTGAAATGGCATCACTAACGCACAAAGTGCGGTCAAAATAGCAAGCGAAAATGCAGTAAGATCTGCTTTGGCATAAAGCTGCTGCCAGACCACTGCAAATACCGCCATAAAAAGGCATAAATTTTTGTGCAAATTTTGTGGCTTTAATAATGCGATTTTCGGGAAAAAAATCATGCCGAGCTTCGCTTCTAATGGCCACGTTTGCAAATATATTTGCCCTACGTTTTAAGGTTGAAAAAAATGATGACATAAAAACATCCTTGAAAATAACCGCACTTATAATACTCTAGTTTAGGTTTAATTGTCATCCTTAACTGGAAACTGTTGAAATTTTCAACTTTTCTAATAAAAGATCGTATTTTTCCCTTCTAGTGAATTTATTTTATACGCCAAAAGGTGTATTCTATGCAGGATTTGTAGTCTGTTCTTTCGAACGGATTTTTATTAACCTCAATCAAAAATAGGGTTCCTATGTCAAAACTTGTTCTCATCCTTAACTGTGGTAGTTCTTCATTAAAATTTGCAATCCTTGATCCTGCAACAGGTGAAGAAAAATTATCAGGCTTAGCAGAAGCATTTTACCTTCCTGAAGCTCGTATTAAATGGAAACTTAACGGTGAAAAAGGTAGCGCAGATTTAGGTGCTGGTGCAGCGCACACTGAAGCGCTTAACTTCATCGCGTCAAACATTATGACTGATGAGCTTAAAAACTCTATCACCTCGATTGGTCACCGTATCGTTCACGGTGGTGAGAAATACACCCAATCTGTTGTTGTAACAGATGAAGTGGTTAAAGGTATTGAAGATGCAGCACAATTTGCTCCACTTCACAACCCTGCTCACTTAATCGGTATCCGTGAAGCATTCAAAACATTCCCACACTTAAAAGATAAGAACGTTGTCGTATTTGATACAGCATTCCACCAAACTATGCCTGAAGAAGCATACTTATATGCACTTCCATACTCACTTTACAAAGAACACGGCGTACGTCGCTACGGTGCACACGGTACCAGCCACTACTTCGTTTCTCGTGAAGTCGCTGAATACGTAGGCAAACCAGCAGACCAAGTAAACGCAATTATCTGTCACTTAGGTAACGGTGGTTCTGTTTCTGTGGTTCGTCATGGTAAATGTATCGACACATCTATGGGTTTAACCCCGTTAGAAGGTTTAGTCATGGGGACTCGTTGTGGTGATATCGACCCTGCGATCGTTTTCTACCTATACAAAAACTTAGGTATGTCAATGGATCAAATCGAAGAGACTTTAGTGAAAAAATCAGGTCTTTTAGGTTTAACTGAAGTAACAAGCGACTGTCGCTATGCAGAAGATAACTACGATGATGCATCTAAACCAGAAGCAAAACGTGCATTAGATGTTTACAGCTACCGTTTAGCAAAATACATTGGTGCATACATGGCTGTTTTAGGTGACGATCACTTAGATGCCATCGCATTTACAGGTGGTATCGGTGAAAACTCTGCTCACGTTCGTGAATTAGCCTTAGGCCACTTAAAATTATTCGGCATCAAATTAGACAAAGAACGCAACCTTGCTGCTCGCTTTGGTAAATCAGGCGTGATCACTGCTGATGACTCTGCATTTAAAGCGATCGTTCTTCCAACTAACGAAGAATTAGTAATTGCACAAGATACAGCACGTTTAGCGGGCTAATCAACTTCCTTCAAACCTGCTGAGAAATCAGCAGGTTTTTTCATTCATTAAAAGGTGTATCAAAATGACTAAAGCAGTTATTCTCATTCCAACTAGCGCAGAAGCAAATTTAGCAGCAGCACTAGACACAGCTAAAACAACAGGCGCTGTCGTATTCAATGCTGTAGAAGATGTAAAAGCCGCTCAAGCATTAATTGCAAATAATCAAAAAGACGTGTTGTTAGAAAAAATCGTGGCTGATTTCCAAGCATTAAATACAAATCTAGTGGTTGTTAAAGGTGTTCAACCTTCAGCTCAAGCGCCTTTTGCAAACAGCTTAAACTTTGCGATTGCACAAACCTTAGATGCACAAATCATCTTAGTGGCAAACAATGAAGAAGGCACATTAGTAGAAGCCGTTGCTTCAGAGTTTGGCGGTGTGAACAACACTGACATCTTAGGTGTATTTGGTGCACAAGCAGGCAAAATTAAGGCTTTAGATGCACAAGCATTAGCTGCGGCAATCTCGCACCACTTGCTCGTGAAGCTCGTATTTCTCCAGCAGCATTCCGTTTTAAATTAACTGATTTAGCACGCAAAGCAGGTAAAACCATCGTATTACCAGAAGGTGATGAACCTCGTACCGTTAAAGCGGCAGCTATCTGTGCTGAACGTGGTATCGCAAAATCGGTATTATTAGCAGATCCTGAATCAGTGAAAAAAGTCGCAGCAGAACAAGGCGTGACTTTAGGTGCTGACGTAACGATCATCAATCCAGCTGACGTACGTGAAAACTACGTTGCTCGTTTAGTTGAATTACGTAAATCTAAAGGCTTAACCGAAGAACAAGCTCGTGCACAATTAGAAGACACCGTTGTATTAGGTACGATGATGTTAGAAGCGGGCGAAGTAGATGGTTTAGTCTCTGGTGCCGTTCACACCACTGCAAATACCATTCGTCCACCGATGCAAATCATCAAAACAGCACCAGGTAGCTCAATTATCTCGTCTGTATTCTTCATGTTATTACCAGACCAAGTATTAGTGTATGGTGACTGTGCAGTAAACCCAGAACCAACCGCTGAACAACTGGCTGAAATCGCAATTCAATCTGCTGAATCGGCAAAAGCATTTGGTTTAAATCCGAAAGTCGCAATGCTTTCTTACTCAACCGGTACTTCTGGTTCAGGTCAATCTGTAGAGAAAGTGAAAGAAGCTACCCGTATTGCACAAGAAAAACGTCCTGATTTATTAATCGACGGTCCATTACAATACGATGCAGCTGTAATGAAAGATGTAGCAGCGTCTAAAGCACCAAACTCTAAAGTGGCTGGTCAAGCAAACGTGTTTGTATTCCCTGATATCAACGCAGGTAACATCGGCTATAAAGCGGTACAACGTTCTGCTGATTTAGTCGCTGTAGGCCCAATGCTTCAAGGTATGCGTAAACCGGTTAATGACTTATCTCGTGGTGCATTAGTAGATGATATCATCTACACCATCGCATTAACCGCAATCCAAGCAACCCAAGCTTAATTAAAGTCTTTGTTGTAAAACACTAAATAAAATAACCGCACTTTTGATAACTCAAAGTGCGGTTATTTTTAGGATTGTTTTTAATGATCTATTCTACAGATTTTAAGTATTCAACCAGCTTTAAGCCAATTTCTCTTCTCCACCCTAAAAGTAAATCAGGGCTGTTTTGCCATATCTTCATTTTTTAACCAGACCCATTTAATGAGATCTTCTAAATTTCGTTTACTCGCCAGAATATCGAGAGTTAATCCTTTTGGGGTCAGTTCATAAGCTTTTTCTTGTAACAATCGAATTGCCTTTTTATAACGAGGATCATCCACAATACGCACTAAACGTTTGGGATAATCATAAGGCGAAATTCGGCGGCTTTGTGCTAACAATTGAAGCATTTTTTTACCACGCACACGGACTTCATTTTCAGATAATCCAAGCGCTAGCATTTCTGATGTATTACGAGGATTATTTTTTGCTACTTTCCAAAGGTTGTCAGATTTCACCACATAAGAAAGGGCTAAGTTTCGTGCCATTGCGGTTTCTTGTCGCCATTTGGCCAATAGCTGTAAACGGGCTAATTCGAGCGGATTCAATTTCCAAACATTCGGAATCTCTAAATAGGCTTTGTTTGGATCGCGATCGTCTAATTTACTGGTTTTCGAGATGGCAAGCTGGCAATCATCAATGACTGCTTGAAGCCAAGGTGATTGCGCTAATTCTATTTGCATTTTTTGATAGACTGGCAATAAGTACCATACATCCCCTGCAGCATATTGTAGCTGTACGGGGGAAAGTGGGCGTTTTAGCCAGTTTGTACGCGTTGCCCCTTTATCCATTTCAATGCCTAAATAATGTAACACCAATTTGGCTAGACCCGCTGAATTAGCAAAACCTAGAAAACGTGCCATAATTTGCGTATCCATCATAGGTTGTGGAAGTGCATCAAACTCTTGTAAGAAAACCAATAAATCTTCATTACAAGCATGCAAAATTTTTGTCACCTGCTGATCGCGTAATAATTCCACAAAAGGTGAAAAATCAGTGATGGATAAAGGATCGATCAATGAAACACGTTCACCATCATAAAGTTGAATTAATCCTAATTTAGGATAATAGGTCGATACCCGCATAAATTCGGTATCTAAAGCGACCGCACTTTGCTGACGAGCTAACTGACAAACCTGAGCCAGTTCTTCATTATTTTGAATTAACGTAAAGTGCGGTTGATTTTGGCATTCTTTTATCATTGTAATAGGATGTATTTTCAAATAGAGGTACAGACTAAACAGGGATATGAGTACATATCCCTGATTTAATTAATGTTGCGCGCGTTTTGCTATTTCTTCATCACGCAGTACGCGTCTTAAAATTTTGCCTACATTACTTTTTCGGCAATTCATCACGAAACTCAATATCTTTCGGAACTTTATAACCTGTGAGATGTTGTCTGCAATGCTGGCGTAATTCATCACGCGTGAGGCTATCATCTTTCTTCACAACGAAGATTTTAGATGGTTTCTCCTGACACTTCGTGTGGCATGCCGATAGCAACCACTTCAGCGACTTTATAATTTAGCATCACCACATCTTCAATTTCATTCGGATAAACATTAAAAGCCTGAAACCAAGATCATATCTTTTTGCGGTCAACAATATCGGAGACTATAGCTCTCGTCCATAATGACGATATCACCCGTTGCCATCCAGCCATCTTGAAGCACTTCAGCTGTCGCTTCAGGACGTTGCCAATAACCACGCATGACTTGTTCACCTTTAACCCAAAGCTCTCCAGCTTCACCAAGTTGTGCTTCCGAGCCATCATCTTTGATAATTTTAATATCGGTATTTGGCACTGGTACACCGATTGTACCATTGTGTTTCACCACATTAATCGGACAAGCGGCAATTAGCGGTGAACATTCTGTCATGCCGTAACCTTCGATGATGTTACAGCCAGTTAAATCATGCCAACGCGTTGCGACCGATTGTTGGATCGCCATACCGCCGCCAACAGAAAGTTTTAATCGTGAAAAATCCACTTCTTTGAAATTTTCATTATTAAGTAACGCATTAAACAAGGGTATTTACTCCTGTAATCGCTTCAAAACGGTATTTTTTGAGCTCTTTAACAAAACCATCAATATCACGTGGATTCGTAATTAAGAGTGCGGTAACGCCAAGCTCTAAGAAAAGTAAACAGTTTACCGTTAAGGCAAAAACATGATAAAGCGGTAAAGCTAGTACGGCAACACGTTGTTTAGCATGATCGCCAATAAATGGCTCTGCAATCCACTTAGCTTGGAAAATATTGGTAATAATACTGCCGTGTGTCAGCATTGCGCCTTTGGCAACTCCAGTTGTACCACCTGTATATTGTAAGAAAGCTAAATCTTCTCGATCAATTTGCGGACGAACATATTGACGGAATTTGCCTATACTCAATACCTCTCGAAAAGTGACGGCATTCGGTAATTTATATTTTGGCACTAACTTTTTGACGTATTTCACGACAAAATTGACCAAATTACGCTTACCAAAAAGAAAGCTGATCACCCATTCTTGTCAAAAATCACGTGTTTCACTTTAGTATTAAACACGATTTTTTCTAAGGTTGAAGCAAAGTTTGAAACCACAACAATGGCTGTTGCACCGCTATCTTGTAACTGATGTTCTAATTCACGTGGGGTATAAAGTGGATTGACGTTTACGACAACTAAGCCCGCACGTAAAATGCCAAAAAGTGCAATAGGATATTGCAATAAATTCGGCATCATCAACGCAACACGCTCACCACGTTCTAGCTTTCAATTCATTTTGTAAATAAGCGGCAAATGCACGGCTACGCTCTTCTAATTTACGAAATGTTAAAACCTGCCCCATGTTGATATAGGCGGGACGGTCTGGGTGCTCACGAATTGCTTTATCTAAAATATCGAGAATTGAATCATACTTTGATGTATCCAGTGTGGTAGGTGAACCTTCTGGATAATTTTGAAACCAAACTTTTTCCATTTTTTTATCCTTATTCTTTGGAAAATTTTTCTTAATTTTATCATTTAGTTAATAGAGATAATAGCGAATTTCAGGCTCACCATACCAATAATACGGTCGTCTACCGAAAAAGCCCCAATCATCCCACATATCATCTGGATAATAATAACTTTGTGAAAGTTTCCATACACGATAATGCTTGGTTTTAATAACCGGATAAATATAGTTGGCTTGATCGACCTTGCCTTGTTCTGTTTTCAGCAAGGTACCGCCAATTGTAATAAATTGATCTTTTAAGCTTTCTGGCTCCACAAAACCATCAAGATAAGTGATAAAACGTCCATTAGGTTGTTCATCAATCATAGGTTTTGCTGAGGTTGAGTAAACTGGATAGCTTAATACTTCAATTTTAGTTTTATTCGATAAGGCTTGTGCGGTTAATACTTTTCCACCCAAACGTATTGATTTGCACTGACAGCTATAATCACTCGGTTGAATTGAAGATAATGATTTTAAAGTAAACTGCTCTTTTCTCAGCCCTTCCGGCGCATTGACACATCCCACTAATGTGGCCGAAAGTGCAGTCAAAACTAAGATCGTTTTTTTATTCATCTTCAACTCCTTTTTGAAAATTATTCACGCCCAGGTAATTTTTTCCAAGTTACTTCATTACGCAAATAAACAGGTTCAATTTCTAAGGCGGATATGACTTTATTCTGAGCATAATCTGTTAAAGCAAGCTCAAGCATATATTGTGCAGAAGGTAAAATAATATCACTCCCTTCTAAACCACTGTCTTTAAATTGAGGATACGCTGCCCAACCAGTGCCGACTCTGTATGCAGATAAATCTGAAAGCTGCTCAAGTACTTTTTCTGGTTGGCAAACTTGTTCTTCAATGACAGGGTTCCATTGGAAAAACTCACCCAATTCTGACCGCACTTTTTCTCGTTTTACTTGGAGAAAAATAAACTTCATTCATTCTCGCATCAATGGCAGCTGCCACATTTTCAGCTTGATGTAATTCAAATGCAGCCTGAGCCATTGCAGTTAAATTTGATACCGCAATAACAGGTAAATCAGCCCCTAATGCAAGCCCTTGAGCAATCCCTGCACCAACACGAACACCAGTAAAACTACCCGGGCCGCGTCCAAATGCTAACGCATCCACTTGTTTCAAATTGATACCTGAATTAGCAAGTAACTCATCAACCATTGGAAGAATACGTTTTGTGTGTGTACGTTGTGCTAATTCATCTAGATGTGTTTTTTTCGCCTTTATGCCAAAGTGCAACAGAACAGGCTTCTGTTGAAGTATCAAGTGCTAATAAGGTGATATTTTTTTCATTATTAATCCATTTTTCTCATTTTGTAAGAATTGTACCACTTTATTGAGATCTCGGGTACGGGGTTGAATTAGGTAAACTTTTTTTAGAAAGGTTTCGCCGTAATTTCGCATCACAAGACGATTATCACAAATAATTACCGCACCACGATCTGTTACATCTCGAATTAGACGTCCTACACCTTGTTTCAGCGTAATAACCGCTTCAGGAATCTGTATATCATTAAATGGATCGCCACCTTGTAATCGGCAATCTTCAATACGTGCTTTTAGTAAAGGTTCATCTGGTGCGGTAAAAGGCAATTTATCAATAATGACTAAGGAAAGTGCATCACCACGGACATCCACGCCTTCCCAAAAGCTAGAGGTGGCAACCAATACACTATGGGTTTCATGAATAAATTGTTCGAGTAATTTAGCTTTAGGCATTTCACCTTGTAATAAGATAGAAAGCTCACTATTTTCTCTAAAATACTCTGCCAAGCCTCTCATCATTAAATAGGAAGTACAAAGCACAAAGCATCGTCCTTTATTCGCTTCAATGATAGGCAACAATATTTCACCAAGAGATTGTAACGTATTATTTTGATTCGTTGCCGGTAAATAACGTGGCACGCAAAGTAACGATTGATTAGGATAATCAAAAGGACTGTGAAGAATTTTTTGTTCTGCTTGCTCAATACCAAGGCGCTGACAAAAATGATTAAAAGTGCCGCCGACTTCAAGCGTCGCTGAAGTAAAAATCCAAGCGGCTTCTTTATTATTTAGCTGTTCACCAAATTTATCTGCGACAGTAAGTGGCGTAATATGCAAACCAAATTGTCGTCCCATACTTTCATACCAGTAACAATAGCCAACAATGGCCGTATCACAAAGACGCGTTAATTGATTCTTGATACTTTCAGTGCGCTCAAAAATACTATCCAAAGTCTGAGAGCGCCCTAATGCAATCTTGATAACTTCTGAAAGAAACTCAATTTTTTCTTGTAATAATTCAACCGATTTTTTGACCGCACTTTGCTTAAATAGCTCACGCCAATTTCCTCGCTGATTTCCTTCACCAAGAAGAAGACGGAAATCTTGAATAACTTTAAGCAAGGTATCTGCAGTTGTACCAAGCTGTGGCATATCTTTCAATTCTGTTCGATAAACAATATTGATATCTTTACATAAATCAAATAGCTGGCGAGAGGTTAATGATTGACCAAAATACTGGCTTGCTATATCGGGAAGTTGATGTGCTTCATCAAAAATAATAACTTCTGCATTGGGAATAAGCTCACCAAAGCCACTTTCTTTTACCGCCATATCAGCCAAAGAAAAAGATGATGATTTACAACAACGAGATCTGCATTTAGCGCTTTTTTACGAGCTTGTGCTACATAGCATTCAGCGTAGTTGGGACAATCTGTTCCTAAACAACTTTCTGCCGTGCTCGTCAATTGAGGCAAAATTGGGCTATCTTCAGCCAATTCAATACATTCTGTCAAATCACCTGTTTTCGTCGCATTATTCCATTTTCTTACTTTACTTAAATCAGCTAAAACAGATTTATCCCCAAGCACACCTTGAGCAATAACTTGATCCAGACGCTCCAAACATAAGTAATTAGATCGCCCTTTTAATAACGCAATTTTTCCTGAATAATTTAAGGCTTTTTTTATGGCAGGAAGATCTCTTGAAAAAGTTGATCTTGTAGATTTTTAGAGCCGGTTGAAATAATCGTTTTCTTTCCAGCAATGAGTGCCGGCGCCAAATAAGCAAAAGTCTTTCCAGTACCTGTTCCAGCTTCTACAACAAGCGGTCGCTTATGTTGAATAGCATATCCTACAGATTGAGCCATTTCGAGTTGTTCTGCTCGTGGCTTAAATCCTTTAATATTCTTACTCAATTCGCCATCACTGGAAAAAATTTTTACTTATCTGTTTTTTTCATAATGCTTGCTATCTAAAAAAATAGGCGAAGATTTTATCATTATTAGAGTCATTTACATATGCATTCTAATATTTTTATAAAATAAAACCCCAAGCTCATTCAGCTCGGGGGTTCTACATTCAGTACCTGGCGGTGTCCTACTCTCACATGGGGAAGCCCCACACTACCATCGGCGCATCGGCGTTTCACTTCTGAGTTCGGTATGGGGTCAGGTGGGACCACCGCTCTATCGCCGCCAGGATTATTCCTTTAACAACTTCTTCTCTCTCTTTCTGCTCTCACTATCTCTAGTGTCTCACAACCAAACAAGCTGATTCACCTTCAAAACTTTCTCTTTCTTCTCTGAGTTTCGTCTCGTCTTCTCAACACCCAAAACCCTTGAGCGTTGTATAGTTAAGCCTCTCGGGCAATTAGTATCTGTTAGCTCAACGGCTCGCACCGCTTACACACCAGACCTATCTACGTCTTAGTCTTAAACAACCCTTACAGATTTATAATCTGGGAGAACTCATCTCTTGGCAAGTTTCGTGCTTAGATGCTTTCAGCACTTATCTCTTCCGCACTTAGCTACCCGGCAATGCGTCTGGCGACACAACCGGAACACCAGTGGTGCGTCCACTCCGGTCCTCTCGTACTAGGAGCAGCCCCAATCAATTCTCCAACGCCCACGGCAGATAGGGACCGAACTGTCTCACGACGTTCTAAACCCAGCTCGCGTACCACTTTAAATGGCGAACAGCCATACCCTTGGGACCTACTTCAGCCCCAGGATGTGATGAGCCGACATCGAGGTGCCAAACACCGCCGTCGATATGAACTCTTGGGCGGTATCAGCCTGTTATCCCCGGAGTACCTTTTTATCCGTTGAGCGATGGCCCTTCCATTCAGAACCACCGGATCACTATGACCTACTTTTCGTACCTGCTCGACTTGTCTGTCTCGCAGTTAAAGCTTGCTTATACCATTGCACTAACCTGACGATGTCCGACCGTCATTAGCAAACCTTCGTGCTCCTCCGTTACTCTTTGGGAGGAGACCGCCCCAGTCAAACTACCCACCAGACACTGTCCGAGACCACGTTTCGTAATCTTCGTTAGAACATCAAACGTTAAAGGGTGGTATTTCAAGGACGACTCCAACAATACTGGCGTATCATCTTCATAGTCTCCCACCTATCCTACACATCAAAATTCAATGTTCAGTGTCAAGCTATAGTAAAGGTTCACGGGGTCTTTCCGTCTAGCCGCGGGTACACCGCATCTTCACGGCGATTTCAATTTCACTGAGTCTCGGGTGGAGACAGCCTGGCCATCATTATGCCATTCGTGCAGGTCGGAACTTACCCGACAAGGAATTTCGCTACCTTAGGACCGTTATAGTTACGGCCGCCGTTTACTGGGGCTTCGATCAGGAGCTTCTCTTTCGATTACACCATCAATTAACCTTCCAGCACCGGGCAGGCATCACACCCTATACGTCCACTTTCGTGTTTGCAGAGTGCTGTGTTTTTAATAAACAGTTGCAGCCAGCTGGTATCTTCGACCGGTTCAACCTTCGCCCGCTAGGGACTACAATCTACGCCGGCGCACCTTCTCCCGAAGTTACGGTGCTATTTTGCCTAGTTCCTTCACCCGAGTTCTCTCAAGCGCCTGAGTATTCTCTACCTGACCACCTGTGTCGGTTTTCAGTACGGTTTAGATAAACCTGAAGCTTAGTGGCTTTTCCTGGAAGTGTGGTATCGGTTACTTCAGCTCCGTAGAGCCTCGTCATCATCTCTCGGTGTTAAAGAAGTCCGGATTTGCCTAAACTTCACACCTACCAACTTAAACGCACATATCCAACAGTGCGATAACCTAACCTGCTCCGTCCCCACATCGCAGTTTATCCAAGTACGGGAATATTAACCCGTTTCCCATCGACTACGCTTTTCAGCCTCGCCTTAGGGGCCGACTCACCCTGCCCCGATTAACGTTGGACAGGAACCCTTGGTCTTCCGGCGAACGGGTTTTTCACCCGTTTTATCGTTACTTATGTCAGCATTCGCACTTCTGATACGTCCAACAGCCCTCTCGAGCCATCTTCATCCGCTTACAGAACGCTCCCCTACCCAACAGTATTGCTACTGATGCCGCAGCTTCGGTGCTATATTTGAGCCCCGTTACATCTTCCGCGCAGGCCGACTCGACTAGTGAGCTATTACGCTTTCTTTAAATGATGGCTGCTTCTAAGCCAACATCCTAGCTGTCTAAGCCTTCCCACTTCGTTTCCCACTTAATATAGACTTTGGGACCTTAGCTGGCGGTCTGGGTTGTTTCCCTCTCCACGACGGACGTTAGCACCCGCCGTGTGTCTCCTGAGTATCACTCTTCGGTATTCGTAGTTTGCATCGGGTTGGTAATCCGGGATGGACCCCTAGCCGAAACAGTGCTCTACCCCCGAAGGTGTCCGCTCAAGGCTCTACCTAAATAGATTTCGGGGAGAACCAGCTATCTCCCGGTTTGATTGGCCTTTCACCCCCAGCCACAAGTCATCCGCTAATTTTTTTCAACATTAGTCGGTTCGGTCCTCCAGTTAGTGTTACCCAACCTTCAACCTGCCCATGGCTGAGATCACCGGGTTTCGGGTCT
>BNJV01001874.1_pt1:0-27500 | contig 76146 bp, 77 predicted proteins | sample 8540591 | NCBI WGS metagenome assembly BNJV01 (sample SAMD00202457, study PRJDB9452) | human saliva metagenome | host: Homo sapiens | reverse complement strand
CTAACGACATCGCTTGTGTGATTATTGAACCTGTCGCAGGCAACATGAACTGTATTCCGCCAAAAGAAGGTTTCTTACAAGGCATTCGCGAAATCTGTGACCAATATGGTGCACTTTTTCATTATTGATGAAGTCATGACTGGTTTCCGTGTTTCACTTGCGGGTGCACAAGCTTACTATGGTGTAACACCTGATCTCACCACGTTAGGTAAAGTCATTGGCGGCGGTATGCCAGTGGGTGCTGTTGGCGGTAAAAAAGTGATTATGCAACACCTCGCACCAACTGGCCCTGTTTATCAAGCAGGTACTCTTTCTGGTAACCCTATTGCCATGGCGGCAGGTTTAGCCTGTTTAACTGAATTGAAAAAAGCAGGTAACGAACAGCACCTTGCAGAATTAACCACTAAACTTTGTGACGGCTTAAAAGCATTAGCTCAAAAACACAATGTGCCATTTGTAATTAATCATGTAGGCGGCATGTTTGGTATTTTCTTCACTGACCAAAAACAAGTTACCTCTTATGCAGAAGTCATGAAATGTGATACCGAAAAATTCAAAGTGTTCTTCCACAAAATGCTCGATCAAGGCGTTTATCTTGCGCCTTCTGCTTTTGAAGCAGGCTTTATGTCTTTAGCACATACAAATGAAGACATTGAAAAAAACGCTTGCTGCCGCTGATATTGCATTTGCCGCAGTGGCTTAAAATATAAAAAGTGCGGTTAAATTTAACCGCACTTTTTTATTTCATATTATAAACGTTCATAGAGCACGTTTTCTAACAATCCCCTTTCTTCTTCGCTTAATGCGATGCCTTTTTCATTTGTCAGAATGAAGAAGTCTTCGGCTTTTTCCCCTACAGTCGTGATTTTTGCATTACAAATATTGAGTTTTAACTCGCTAAAAATTTGACTGATTTGAGCCAATAAACCGGGTTTATCTAAAGCTACCACTTCTAATTCGGTATGCTCTTTTTTAGTTTCTTTCAAAAAACGTACATCTGTTTTTACGGTGAAATGTTGCAACTGTCGATTATTAGCAAAAGACATGGATGGCAATTTTTCGCCTAATAAAACAGAGGTTAATACCGTCTCTAATTCTCGGCGACGTTCCGAACGAACCAATTCACCATTTAATTCTGTGATGATAAAGCTGTCGAATACGTAGCCATCATCGGATGTCAAAATTTGCGCATCATGAATACTGAATTTTTTCGTGCCAATGGTTGATACCACTTTATTAAACAAATTAGCTTGATCGGGGCAATAAACGAAAATTTCAGTCCCACCGCTAGAAAAACGGTTACTGATTTTAACGAGTACTTCGCCATCAAATTCAGCTAATAACTCTGTATGCCACGCAATTTGTTTTGGACTATTTCGTAAGAAATAATCAGATGGGCAACGCTGCCACAAGGCTGAAATTTTCTCTTCAGATAATTCTGGTTGTTCTTCGGATAAAATTGCCAAAGCCAACTGACGATTTTCAAGGATTTTTCTTCATTATCTAATAATAAATCCATCCCTTGTCGGAATTGTTGCGCCGTATAATCGTATAAAGAGGCAAAAAGAGAACGCTTCCAGCTATTCCATAATGTACCATTTGTCGCACAAATATCAGCAACGGTCAGACAAGTGAGATAATCTAAACGCACACGATTTTGCACATTTTCTGCAAAGTTCATCACGACTTCCGGATCATGAATATCTCGACGCTGTGCGGTAATTGACATGAGCAAATGCTCTTTTACCAACCAGATCATTGTTTCAATTTCTCGACGATCAAAACCATGCAAACGAGCAAAGTCAGCGATGTCTTCAGCCCCTAACTCCGCATGATCACCCCCTCGCCCTTTTGCTATATCATGGAAAAGTGCGGCAACATAAAGCAAAGTGCGGTCAGAAATTTGACTAGATATTTGATGACAAATGGGATGAGATTCTGCCTCATTTTCGGCTAAGAAACTTTCCAATTTCAACATCACTCGCAAGGTATGCTCATCCACGGTGTAAATATGGAAGAGATCAAATTGCATCAAGCCTTCAATTCCCTGCCATTGTGGCAAATAAGCCGTTAACACACCATATTGGTGCATTGGAAGGAATGCTCGCTGAATCGCTTTCGGTTGATTAAATAACCGAATAAACTTCTCCCTTGCTTCAGGAATATCACACAATTTCTGCGTCAAACTTTCCAACGCAATCTGAAGTTGGCGTAATGTTGAGGAATGAATTTCGGCTTGTTCATGCTGCGTAAGATAGAAAAAAAGATCCAAAATACGATCCGGTGAACGTAAAAACAAGTCTTCCTTGCGTAAACACAAACTTTGATTCACTAATTCAAAATTCTCATCCAAAGGATGAATAGAGAGCTCGCCATCTGTTGATAAAAAAATGCTCTTTATAGTGCTTAATCAGGATATCGGTCAAACGAGAAATCGTGCGTAAAGCTTGGAAAAAAACGTTTCATCATTTTTCCACACCATGATTTCCCTCGCCTTCAAAACCAAGCATCTCGCTCACTTTGATTTGACGATCAAACAGCAGTCGGTTGTCATAACGTTTTAAAATCAAGTGCAAAGCGAACCGCACTTTGAATAAAAATTCTTGGCTGTCTAATAATTGTTGATACTCTGATGGGTAAATAAAACCGCTTTCCAAAATGCCATTAAGGGTCATTTCTCCTGTGTGGCGTAAGGCGATCCAATATAAAAGGTGAAGATCCCGCAAACCACCTGGGCTGTATTTTAAATCGGGTTCTAAATTGTAACTGGTGTTGTGATAACGCTGATAACGTTCAATTTGTTCTTGTACTTTGGCATCAAAGAATGATTTTACCGCCCAAAAATCTGGCTTTTTCAGTATTTCCTCTAAAGCATTGAAAAGGGATACATCTCCCGATAAATAACGAGACTCAAGCAAATTGGTAGCAATAGTAATGTCTTGTTTACCTTCCTTTTCACATTCTTCCAAAGAACGAACACTATGCCCTACGTCGAATCCACAATCCCACAAGAACTGCATAAACTGAGCAATTTTTTCTTCCGCTTCAATGCCTCTTTCTTCTTTTGAAAGAATAAGAACATCCAAATCAGATAAAGGAAACATTTCTTGTCTGCCATAACCGCCTACCGCAATTAAGGTAAGATAAGCTTTATCTAATTCAAATTGCTGCCAAAGCTGTTTTAACAAATCATCACAAAATTGTGTACGGTTAGCAATCAGCTCAAAAACAGAATAATCAGAAAAATGCTGACGTTCCAATTCCTTCAAATTTTCACGCTGAATTTTGACCGCACTTGGCGTGAGTGGAGAATCGAAATGATAAGGAAAAAGCATACTGTTCTCTTAATTAAATAAAAAGCCCATAAAAATGAGCTTTCAATAACCATGATGGGAATTAATCTTTGTCAAAGATCCAATGGAACACTGAACAGATCCAAAAGACACCTAGTACAACTGCACCAATTGGTAGTGTAATGAAGAAGCCAATCCACACTAAACCTATTGCAGGCTCTCCTTCTCCTATCACCTCAAAAATAATAAGGGAAGGCACGCAAAAAATACGATAACTAAACTGATCAGAAGGAAAGTTCTAAATCTTATCACAAATCAAATTTCCTTTTAATGCTTTAAATATTGACCATCATACGTTGAATTCGACCTTCCGCAATTTCTTCATCACGTATTGTCATCACTTCACAACCGTTTTCGGTAACCACAATTTGATGCTCATATTGCGCTGAATGGCTACGGTCTTTGGTTTTCACTGTCCAACCATCGCCCATAATGCGCACTTCTTTTTTACCCGCATTAATCATTGGCTCAATGGTAAATACCATGCCAGGTTTTAAAATCACACCACCATCATCCGCATAATAGTGTAATACTTGCGGTTCACAGTGGAATTCAGTTCCCACGCCGTGGCCACAGTACTCTCGTACCACACTAAATCCTTGGCTTTCAGTATACTTTTGTACCGCTTTACCAATTTCATTTAAACGAATACCTGGCTTAACCGTACGTAATCCCACATAAAGCGCTTCTTGTGCCGCTTCAACCAATTTTTGGCTACGAATATTGGTTTCACCCACGACATACATTTTAGAGTTGTCTCCGAAATAACCGTCTTTAATCACGGTCACATCAATATTGACAATATCGCCCTGTTTTAATTTTTTATCGTCGCTTGGAATACCATGGCAAACCACTTCATTTATAGAAATACAGGTTGCTTTCGGGAAACCATGATAATTTAAGCAAGCAGGAATTACTTTTTGTACATTCACCATATAATCGTGACAAATACGATCCAATTCACCTGTGGTGACCCCTTCTTTTACATAAGGTTCGATCATAACCAAAACATCAGATGCTAATTTACACGCTTCACGCAACTTAACAAGTTCTTCTTCAGTTCTTAATGGAATGCCCATTATTTCTCCTTATTTAATTCTGATTTATTCGCATATAATAGCACTAATTCCGTGAAAAATCTTGAATGAATTAACAGGTTATTAGATAATACAAAGATTATTTTTAGGAAAGTGGGGATAGAGATATGTCAGAGTTAGATATGGCCGTGCCGCTAACTTTTACTGATGCGGCAGCCAATAAAGTAAAAAGCTTAATTACCGAAGAAGAAAACAATGAATTAAAATTACGCGTGTACATCACTGGTGGTGGCTGCAGCGGTTTCCAATATGGTTTTACCTTTGATGATAAAGTCAATGAAGGCGACCTGACGATTGAAAAATCCGGTGTGCAATTAGTCATTGATCCAATGAGCTTACAATACTTAATTGGTGGCACCGTTGATTATACTGAAGGATTGGAAGGTTCTCGTTTTGTGGTGAACAATCCAAATGCAACCAGCACCTGTGGCTGCGGTTCGTCATTCAGCATCTAACATGGATTTTCAATTTACCCATTATCTAGGCAATGTGCACGCCAAATGTTCAATGGAACACATTGCGCTAGCCAATTGGTTTAATTCAGAAGTGCGGTCAAATCCTCAAGCGTTTTTGACCGCACTTTCTGCCTGTGAGCAGATTAAAAATAATGATGAAGTCACGTTGATTGGTTCAGAATACACGCTTTTTATCAATACAAATGAAGTGATGATTCGCGCCAATAACCTTGCAATTGAAACAGATGACATTTTAGAAGACGACTTCCATTATTATGATGAAGAAAGTATCGCCTTCTGCGGTACAACAGACTTCATCCACTTTCTTAATGCCTATTTTGAATTTATTGCTTAACCTCATTCTCTGAAGCTAACTATTATGTCGGAAACGGAAAACACCTCATCAGAACAACAAGAAACACAAGCGCCAGATAAGCGCCGTTCTTGTAAAATCTTTTTAGCTAAAGCAGCCTTTACTTTAGGGACGCTTGCCGTATTTTATGGTGGCTATTTAGACTGGCAAATTCGCTCCAAAATGGATGGCCAGATTTGGCGTTTACCGGCTGAAGTGTATAGTCGCTTAGAAAGCGTAAAACTGTCTGATAACCTTTCTTTTGACGAAGTGATTCAGATCTTATTGGATAACGAATACCGTCAAACCACTATGATTGCAGCACCAGGCGATTTTAAACTCGAAGACGATACTATCGTGTTACTTCGTCGTGCCTTCCCTTATCCTGATAAGCCTGAACCACAACGCGTGCTGCGTCTGCGTTTTACCGATAACAAACTTTCTCGCATTGAAGATTTAGTAAACGTAAAAGCGGTTGATGAATTCCGACTTGCGCCTAAATTAATTGCCATGTTGGAATCGGATAATGAAGATCGTTTAGCGATTCCGTTACAACAATACCCTCGTTTACTGATTGATGCCTTATTACTCACAGAGGATCGCCGTTTTTATGAGCATAACGGGATTAATCCTGTGGGTATTGTGCGAGCAATGATTGCCAATATTAAAGCCGGTCAAACAGTTCAAGGCGGCAGTACACTCACTCAGCAATTAGTTAAAAACTTGTTCTTATCCAGTGAACGTTCTATTACCCGTAAAGCCAATGAAGCGTTGATGTCATTAGTATTAGATTGGCGATATGATAAAAACCGTATTTTAGAAACCTATCTGAACGAGATTTACCTTGGTCAAAATGGTGATATCCAAATTCACGGTTTTGCATTGGCGAGCCAATTCTATTTTGGTCGTTCTATCCGTGAAATTAGCCTAGATCAGATTGCCCTTTTAGTTGGCATGGTGAAAGGGCCATCCCTTTATAATCCATGGCGAAATCCACAATATGCACTCGATCGTCGAAATGTGGTGTTAAAACTGATGCTTGATCACCAAATGATTGGGGATGAGCTTTATGAGCTGTTGAGTAAACGTCCATTAGGCGTACAAGCTAAAGGTCAAATTTCACGTAAATATCCTGCTTTCATTCAAACCTTACAAGCGGATCTTCGCCGTCAATTAGGAGAAAATAAAACCTCTGCACTACTTGGTGCACGTATTTTCTCCACCATGGATTTAAAACAACAGGAACAAGCTGAAAATGCTGTGGTGAATACGGTTAATCAATTACAACTACAAACCCAAAACCCACACCTTGAAGGTGCCATGATTGTGGCAGATTATCATCTGGGTGAAATACGTGCTGTCGTAGGTGGATTACAAACAGAATATGCGGGCTTTAACCGTGCGTTAATGTCAAAACGTCAAATTGGCTCATTAGTAAAACCATCTATTTATTTGACCGCACTGATGAATCCGGAACAATTCCGCTTAAATACACCAATTCAGAATCAGCCGATCACGATTAATATTAAAGGCAACCAACCTTGGCAACCTCGTAACTACGATCGTAAATATAGCGGTTCGGTTATGTTGATGGATGCCCTTGCCCGCTCATTGAATATTCCAACGGTAAATATTGGGATGAAAGTTGGCTTAAGCAAGGTCATTGATACGCAAAAAGCCATGGGATGGGACAATGTGACAATTCCAAAAGTCCCAGCAACTTTGCTTGGTTCTTACAGTATTTCACCTTATGATGTGACAAAACTCTATCAAACCATTGCCAATCAAGGTGGTAAAATTGAGTTAAGCACCATTCAAAGCATTACCGATCGTCAAGGCAATATTATTTATGAACATAATACGGTGCCGGATCAAGTGGTGCCGAGAGAAGCGGCTTATCAAACCTTGTATGCGATGCAGCAAACTGTCGAACGTGGTACTGCGCGTAGCTTACAAAATGATTATGCCGATCTTCGTCTTGCGGGTAAAACAGGAACCACCAACGATGCTCGTGATACGTGGTTCGTGGGTATTGATGGTAAAAATGTCAGCACGATTTGGTTAGGTCGTGATGATAACGGTGAAACCAAATTAACTGGTGCCTCAGGCGCATTACAAATCTATAAAGATTACTTAAACCGTGTTGTCATTGAAAAACTAAAACTTGGTCAACCGTCTACCATTAAATGGGTTGGCATCAATGCTTACGGTAGTTGGAGTTGTGGTAGTAGCCGAACAATCCCAGTTTGGGCAAACAAAGATCAAAACTTCTGCGCTTCTGCGCAAACAACGAGTACTGCGACTGCTACTGCAGCGCAAACCACACAATCACCACAACCCGAACAACCTGAATCAGCAAAACAAGAAAGTGTATGGGATGTGTTAGATAATAAAGCGCCTGTTGAAGAAGCAGCACCCGCTCAATAAACTTGCTTATTTTTTTGACCGCACTTTTATATCTCCATAAAGCGCCTAACAAGGGCGCTTTTATTCTTTTTGAGCATAAAAATAACCGTCTAGGATTTCCACCTCTTGTGAATTTTTTGATCTCCATCACAAAAATTAGAATTATTTATTGTCATTTCACTGATATCAAAGGATAATTATGAATAGGAATTGATTTCATTTGAGATAATGAGGTAAATAGACGATGCTATTCCGTTCTATTCGATTTTTCTTTTTAATTTTTTCACTCGCCTTTTCTTCTTCACTCCTTGCACAAGATAACTATCAACAATGGGTTGATGATATTACGGCTCGCCTAGATAAAACGTCTCAACTTATCCAAAAAGGCAATACCGATGACGCCCGTACTGAAGTGCAAATGGCTTATTTTGAAGTGTTTGAAAATCTAGAAGGGCCAATTCGTATCAATTTCTCCGCACAAAAAAGCTACCAAATGGAAGCAACTTTTGGCGAGATCCGTAAAATGATCGGCGAAGGTGCTTCACAAAAAGAGATTCAAGGTAAAATCGATCAACTCAAAAAAGAATTACAAGAAGTATTACCATCATTGGTTGAAGGTCATCAACTCAATGCCGATGGACAACATGATGTTTATGATAATCAAGCGATTGCCCCTTATTGGCAACAAAGTTTTAAAACCATTGATGACTTAATCGCTCAAGGGATCGATGCTTATCAAAATGGTGATCTTGCTAATGCCAAAAAATTGTTCCAACAAGCACAATATGATGGCTATAAAAACTCAGAAATGGAAATGTCCATTCGCCAAAATCGCTCTGCAGAAATCTCAGCCGCGATTAACCAACAGTTTTACAACATCATTCGTTTAAGTGAACAAGCCGATCAAATTACGGAGCTTGGTTACCAAAGCACACAATTATTACAAGATATTGAAGAAAACTTGCCTAACTTGCCAACCACACGAGAAGAACAAAACGTTCAATCTAATGCGGCACAGCAAGCAACTGATAACCAACAAGAGCAAGATTGGAATAAGATTAAACAAGAGATCAACCAGCGTATTCAACAAGCTATTTCCCTCTATCAACAAGGTGAAAGCAAAAAAGCGATTCTTTCCGTACAAGACATCTATTTCGACGTGTTTGAAAGCACAGGAATGGAAAACAAAGTGGGTTCTCGTGATAGTAACTTTAAAGCTGAACTTGAAAGCTACTTTACTCGTCTCGTCAGTTTAATGAAAGCTGATCAAGGTGATAAGTTACAGGCTCAAGCTGATGGCCTAAACCAGAATTTAACTAAAGCGGTTGAAATGTTACAAGGCGAAGAACAAAGCAATTGGTCTATGTTCTTATATAGCCTTTTAATCATTCTTCGTGAAGGTTTAGAAGCCTTGCTAATTGTTGCCGCTATCGTGACTTACTTAATTAAAAATAACCACCAAGATAAATTGCCGGTTATCCGTCAGTCTGTTTATGTGGCGTTAATTGCCAGTGTGGTTACCGCATTTATTTTCCAACTTATCTTTGAAAATTCAGGTCAAAACCGTGAATTGCTCGAAGGCTTTACGATGATTTTTGCCGTCGTCATGCTATTTATGATGAGTTACTGGTTATTATCCAAAGTCGAAGCACAAAACTGGAAACGTTATTTAGAAGGTAAACTCTCTACTGCCCTCACAACAGGCTCACTCATCGGTCTATGGCTTACTAGCTTCTTAGCGGTATATCGTGAAGGGGCGGAAACGGTATTGTTCTACTATGCCCTTGTGGGTGATGCGAAAAGTGCGGTCAGTTTTATCTACCTTTTCGCAGGTATCATTGTCGGCGCAATTATTCTCACCATTTGCTACTTCGTGATGCGTTATACCGTTGTGAAATTACCGCTTAAACCATTCTTTATGTTTACAGGCTCATTTATGTACTTAATGGCCTTTGTATTCGCCGGTAAATCTGTTTTAGAACTCATTGAAGGCAAACTTTTCGAGCCTACGCTGATTAGCGGTGTGCCTGAAATTTCGTGGTTAGGTATTTATCCTTATATGGAAACCTTAATTCCACAAGCAATCTTACTCGTCGCAGCCGTATTTGCTCTGTTTATTATGAAATATCAAAGCAAAAAAGCCGCGTAATACCCAACAATCCTTTAGGAGAAAAACAATGAAAAAAGCACTTTTAGCAACAGCATTATTTGCGGGTATTTTCACCGCGTCTACTGCAAACGCATTCCAAGAGTACCCAATCGGTGAAGCGGTAACCATGAATGAAATGGAAATTGCAGCGGTTTATCTCAAACCAATCGATATGGAACCACGTGGCATGGGTTTACCTGCTGCGAAATCAGATATCCACTTAGAAGCGGATATCCACGCAGTAAAAGGTAACAAAAATGGCTTTGGTGATGGTGAATGGATGCCTTACTTAACCATCAACTACACTTTAGTGAATACCGATACTGGTGAAAAAAACAAGAAGGTACGTTCATGCCAATGGTGGCAGGGTGATGGTCCTCACTACGGCGCTAACGTGAAAATGATGGGTGTGGGTAACTATAAATTAACTTACCACATCGACCCACCATCAAAAGCGGGTATGCACCGTCATACCGACTCTGAAACGGGTGTAGGTCGTTGGTGGAAACCATTTGATGTAAGTTATGAATTCAAATTCACTGGCATCAAATAATCTCAGGTAAACATCGATTTTACCGACTTGCCTTCCCTTGTATTTCAGGGGAAGGCAATAGCATTTCATTTAACCTTAAAATATCGTCTGTTTTATCCCATTAAATGGTCAAACTATGAATTATTTTTTTACTTTCCTGCTTCAAGCACTTTTACCTTTTTCATTATTGCTCGGTGTTTATCACAGTAAACAATCCACTGTAAGTGCAAAAAAAATAATTTGGCTTAGCCTATTCGGTTTTATTGCCGGTATCGTACTTCGCCTTAGTTTACCTTCGGGACAAATAACCAATTTAATCGTCAATACAGTGATATTGGCGCTATTGATTATCTTTGCCTTATGTTTAATTTTCGGCAAAGGTCGCTTACCTGCCTTTTGGCAAACGGTATTAATGCTCATCGCGGGCAGCTTCTGGGCAAAAGATCCTAACATTACCGCACTTGTCTCCACTGATGTCATCAACACAGACTCTATCCTGCACATAAGTGCGGTCATTTTTGCCTTTATTTTTTGTTTATGCTTACAAGGTTGGATTGATTTACTTTTAAAACAAGCGGGAAAAACACAACAAAAATCGACCGCACTTTTTAAAAATGTGTGATGAGCCTTCTCTTAATTTGCTTACTTGTTCCACTTATTGGCGAACTCTTATTAATTTTAATGAAGCTTCAAGTGCTTGAACTCACCAAACTACGTTTAAGCTTCGTTGCGAAATCGGGCGAAATCACTCGCTGGTTAAATTATATCTGTGCAGCTTTACTCTTTGTTGTACTTGCCATCTTCTACGGCAAAATTCATTTATCACGCAAGCAACAAGTTAATGCGACACAAGAACCCATTGAAAAACGCCAAAAATTGGCCGCATTGCGTACTTCCTCTCGCTTACTTGGGTGGGGATATTTGGCCGTAGCAATTATTTTTGCCACGCAGCTTTATTGGGAGCAGATTGCTTCTCGTCCACCACAACTTTCAGAAGCTATTCCTCTGACCTTAGATGAAAAGCAACAAGTCCATATTCCAATTGAACAAGTAAAAGACGGTAAATTACACCGTTTTGTCTGGATCGCTGATGACGGTAAAGCCGTACGTTTCTTTGTCATTAATCGTCAACCAGATAAATTAAGTCTAGCCGCGGTATTTGATGCCTGCTTGCTTTGTGGTGACCAAGGTTATGTGATGGAAGGTAACCAAGTCGTTTGTGTAGGCTGCGGTGTACATATGTTTATTCCATCTATTGGTAAACCGGGTGGCTGTAATCCTGTACCAATTGAAGATTGGCAACAAACTGAGACTGAAATTCTCATTAATCGGACCAGCTTAGAAGAAGGGTTAAATTTATTTAGCACGATTGTTGAAATCGATGTAAAAGATCCGATTAGTGGCACCCAAATGAAAAACACTAAAACGGAGCACAAATACAATTATGAAGGTAAAACTTACTTCTTTGAAAGCGAGAAAAACCTCGATTTATTCCGTGATAACCCTGAAAAATATTTAGGTAAGGGGGAATAATGCTAGCAAGAATGTTATTCCAATCTTGGCGTTTTAGCATAAAACGTAAGTTTTTAGCAGTGGTGACTATTTTCTTGGCGGCAGGATTAGTCTCTGCACTATTGGCTGTTTCCATTGATATCGGCGACAAAATGGCGAAAGAGCTCAAATCTTACGGTGCCAATATTTTAGTCGAACCTGCGAGTAATGCAGCCTTACCTGATGAGCTCAGTCACAACACAGATTTAAGTAGCCAAGATTTCCTCGATGAAAAAGAACTGCCGAATATTAAAGATATTTTCTGGCGAAATAACATTGTGGGATTTGCGCCATTATTAAGTGCAGATGTGAAAGCTGAAATTTTTTCTGATAAAACTCATGAAAAATCGACCACACTTGAACAAATTAATGTGCTTGGTACATTTTTCGATCACAACATTCCTGTACCAGATGAAGACGATTTCCATACTGGCCAAAAGATTATTAGCCCTTATTGGCATGTTCAAGGGGAATGGGTAAACGATCTTGAAACGCCTGAAGGTGAATTTATTCCTGCGCTCATTGGTGAACAATTAGCGCAACGAACTGGTTTAAAACAAGGCGATAAGATCAAGCTCCACTATCAAAATGATAAACTTGATAATCAAAGTGCGGTTGAAATTACCGGTATTTTATCTACAGGTGGTGCTGAAGATAATCAATTAGTCATGCCACTCAGTGCTGTACAAAAATTACTAGGGTTTAGAAGGGAAAATTCAATCAGTTAAAGTCTCTGCGCTTACCGTGCCTGAAAATGATCTTTCTCGCAAAGCACGTGCCAATACCGATGCATTGGATGCTGAAGAGTACGATCGCTGGTATTGTACGGCTTATGTTTCTTCTATTTCCCATCAATTAGAAGAAGCTATTTCTGGTGCCATTGTTCGCCCAATTTGGCAGGTTGCGGCGTCAGAAGGTGTAGTCATTGGTAAAATCCAATTATTGCTTGCTGTCGTTACTCTCGCCGCTTTAATCGCAGCAGCCATGGGAATTGCCTCATTAATGAGTACAGGGATCATTGAGCGCTCAAAAGAAATTGGTCTAATGAAAGCCTTAGGGGCATATCAATGGCAAATCGCTTTATTATTTTATTGCGAAGCCATTATCAGTGCCTTAATTGGTGGCACACTTGGTTGTATTGCAGGATGGGGCTTAGCAAGATTTATTGGTTCAGCGCTATTTGGCGTACCACTGAGTTTCGCTTGGATTGTCATCCCTTGCGTATTGATGCTGTCTATTTTAATTGCTGTGGTGGGTACGTGGTTCCCTGCTCATCGTATTGCCAAACTTTACCCTGTGGAGGTGCTGTATGGCCGCCAATAAAAGTATGTTTTGGCGTTTAATCTTCCAAGCATTACGCCTACGTTTACAACGGGTATTTATTATCTTCTCTGCGCTGACTGTCGGTGCGTCTATTGTAACCGCAATGGCAGCAGTATATTTCGATATTAATACCAAAATGAGCCAAGAGCTCCGTACTTTCGGGGCAAACTTTTATATTGGTGCAGCCAATGGTGGTTTGATGAAAGAGCGCCAATTAAAGCAAATTCTTCATCATGCACCGGATAATTTCATCACAGCAGGCAGCCCTTATTTATATGGCGTTGCGCGAAGTGATTTAGAAAAAATCGTCATTATGGGCGTGTGGTTTGAAGATATGCGTGTTCTCGCGCCTTATTGGCAAATTACCGGTTCAGCTATTAATGTGAATTTTGACGATCGCAATGCCATGATTGGTAAAACCTTAGCTGAACGCCTTAATTTAGGTGTTGGAAGTAAATTAACTCTGTCTAAGAATGCGGTCGAAAAACATGAATTCACGATAAAAGGTATTGTTGAGGCGGGTGATGCCACAGACAATATGTTAATCGTTAGCTTAGAATTTGCGCAAAGTTGGTTAGATAAAGAAGGATTAGCAAACAACGCCTTGCTCAATGTCAAAAATGAACAAGGTGATGTTGCACAATTTGCACAGGACATCATGCAACACCAACCCGATCTAACTGCCCGCCCAATTCGAAAAGTCTCAGCGTCTGAAGGACAGATTTTAGATAAAATCAAAGGATTGATGGGCTTAATCTCATTGGTCATTTTGATTCTCGCCACCCTTTGTGTGAATACCACGTTGATTGCTATTGTTGGTGAGCGAGCAAAAGAATTTGCACTGCAAAAAGCCTTAGGTGCAAAACAAAGTGACATCATTAAGCAAATTAGTACCGAAATTCTGATCATTGCACTCTGTGCAATTGTCGCGGGCCTGATTCTCGGCTACATCTTGGCACAATTACTTGGATTAACCGTATTCAAATCTTATATTGATATGCGTCTGCCGGTTATTCCAATTACTATCGTATTATCGTTATTGGTTGCCTTTATTGCGGTGATTGTACCAACCAAACGAGCTTTAAATATTCAAACCGCAAATGTGTTAAAAGGGGAATAAAATGAGTGAATTTGTGATTGAAACGCAACATTTATATAAACGATTCGGGCAAGTCACTGCTTTAGAAGATATTAATATTCAAATTCGCCAAGGTGAGTTTATTGCAATCATGGGCGCATCGGGTTCAGGTAAAACCACACTCATGAATATTCTAACTGGCTTAGATACGGCCAGTGAAGGTAAAGTGATTTTAGACGGCGTCGATGCGGCACAACTAGATGAAGTGGGTCGACAACGTTTCCGAGCGGAAAAAATTGGTTTAGTCTTCCAACAATTCCATTTGATCCCTTATTTGACCGCACTTGAAAATGTGATGCTCGCTCAGCACTATCACAGTGTTATTGATGAAGCGGCAGCTAAAGCGGTACTCGAACAAGTGGGATTAGGTCATCGTATTGATCACCGTCCAAGCCAACTTTCTGGAGGCGAACAACAACGGGTATGTATTGCTCGTGCATTAGTGAACCAACCTCCGGTCATTTTTGCCGATGAGCCTACGGGTAACCTCGACGAAAAAAATGAAGAGCTTGTACTGGATTTACTACAAGAGTTAAATCGCCAAGGTCGAACCATCGTTATGGTTACACACAATCCTGAATTGGGTGAGTTAACCGATCGTGTTATTTATCTCCATCACGGAAAATTTGTAAAAGAGGACGTTCATGAAAAATAAATTCGTAAAATTACTCGCGATAAGTGCGGTCATTTTCGGCAGTGTTTCTTGTAAAGATGAAGTCGCTGCAATTGGCCAAAAAGCACCAGATATTGCAGCCTATGATTTACAAGGTAAAGAAGTGAAACTTGATGATTGGAAAGGCACTCGCTTACTGACATTCTGGTCTGAAACCTGTGGCGATGTGTTGCTGAATTAAAAGAATTTGAAAAATTGGCTGAAGCTAATCCAAATAAAGTTCAGCTTATCGCTATTAACGTAGATGGTGATAAAGTGGATACTAAAGCTGTGGTTGCTAAACGTCAGCTTACGTTGCCGGTTATCAAAGACCAATTAAAAATCACAGCAGAACGCTATCAGCTTATTGGCACGCCAACAAGCTTTGTAATCACACCTGAAGGCAATATTCAGGCTAAATATGAAGGGGCAATTCCTGCAGCAGATTTAGATAAATTATTTAAAGGCTAGCCAAAATGCAAAAACGAATTTACTTACTCTCTACACTTTTACCCATTTTAGGCTTTTTATTTACAACCCCCGCCCTTTCTGCCGAAGCTGACTTAGTGAAAGCGGAAAAGGTATATAAACGCTCTTGTGCAACTTGTCATGGAAAACAAGGCGAAAAACCAGCAATGGGTGAGTCAAAAATTATTAATCAACTAAAACCAGAAGAAATTTCAACCGCACTTTCAGAACGAAAAGCGGGAAATATTACTGGTGCAGGAAGCCCTGCAAAACAGCGTTTAAGTGAGCAAGATATTCATAATTTAAGTGAATATATTCAAACACTAAAATAAATTTTTTGATATTTATCGAAACTAATTTTTAAAAATAGGAAGTCTAGAAAGAGGGCTTAGTTTTTTTAAGCTAAGAAATTTTTTTATATCAATAAAGGATTGTTTATGAACAAATTTCACTAAAATCAGCGCAACTGCATTATTTGCATTATTCTTAACTGCTTGTGATAAACCAGCAGATAAACCAGCTCCAGCAAAAACCTGAAACTACTCAGCCTGCGCCAGAAGCTAAACAAGAAGCAGCAAAACCGGCTGAAGCGGCTAAACCAGCTGAAGTAACTCCTGCTCAAGAACAAGCTGACTACAACAAATTACTTGAATGGAATACCCAAGCAAAGCTCAAGCTCAAATGGCTGCACAACAAAAAAACTTCAATCTGATTTAACTGCTGCGGTTCAAGCAAAAGATGAGAAAAAAATTGAAGAAGCAATCAAAACTTTCAACAAAATCTGTTGAAGATACTATTGCAAGCTTAGATAAATTAGATGTAACTTCACCTTCAGTGAAAAACATCAAAGATCAAAAATAAAGAAGTACTTGCATTATCAAGCGAATTATTAGTTGATCAATTAAACTTTAGCAACTAAAGCACCAACTGAAGAACAAACTAAAAGCTCTCCAAGCTAAAAGTTGAAAAAAACTACAAGCAGCAGTAGTTAAATTACAAAAAGACAGCGCTGATTTAGCACAAAAATTTGCACCTGCAGCACCAGCTGCTCCAGCTGCAAAAATAATTAATCGTTGAAGATGAAAAACCTTACTGCAACAAGTAAGGTTTTTTATTTTCTTATTTGAGTATTCTGCTTTTCAACACATCTACAAATCGTTCTGTTGCCCCTTCCCAACGATCTAAATATAACGCAGGTTCAATCAATTCTAATTCATTCAATAGAAATTGATTGTTAATAATCGTTCCATCTACGCGTGCATAGATAGGCATTTCTGGCAATTTATGCAGAACATGACGAGCGGTTTCAATAATATGACTATCAACCTCAACAGGGATAATTTCAACTTTATATTGTGAATTCGCTCGCCATTCATTTTGAGGTGGCTGTCGGCGAATAGCATGACTAAATACACCATTGAAAAAGATCAAACTGGTTTCACCATTTGTCGCCACTTCAGGAATAAAGGGCTGTAATACAACTTGCTCACCATACGCAGAAAGATCAGGTAATGTTTCACCTTGTTTTAGTTTTGTCACTAAATTACCACTCTGCCCTACAGCAGGTTTAATGACAAATTCAGGCCAATCTTGGCGTTCAAGTGCGATCAAAATTTCAGATGTTTTTGCTGAACAAATTAGGGTTGAGATAACATTGACACCCCAATTCTGCAAATCACATAGATAGCCTTTATGACTATTCCATAACATTAATTCCGCAGGATTGATGAAAGCATTCTTATGCTGTTTAATCCATTGAGTAAATTCATCATAAAAATTTGCATAATCCCATGCGGCTAAAGGCAGAATAAAATGACTCTGTAATGTTTCTTGCCAAGGCAAAAATTGAGTAGGAATACCTTGATTAGAAAGTTGTGTTTGTACAGGAATAAGATTTTGAGGGCGCTGAAGGATACGTTTTGCAAGTGGTAATTGTAAGCATAGTAAATAATAACTGGTTTGAAGCATAAAGAAGATGCGCCAATCATCAAACTGGCGCATCGATTTCAACGATTATTTTACTTGAGCAAAATATTTTTCAAGACGACCTTTGTTCGTCATGGATTTCTTCTCAAGATCTTTCACCACTTTCTCTGCTTGTTCTTTGTTTGATAGATTATCACCCACTTGAATCACACCATTCATATTCATTGAACGGTGTACTGGGCAGGTATAAACATAAACACCTTCTTTATCTAAAGTGATCGTGAGTTCCTGATCTTCTTCAGATTGGAATTTTTTTGAGCACCTTCAGGAATCGCTTTTACTGTGCACAAAGTGACTTTTTATTTTCTGGACGGAATGTCACTGTATCACCTGGTTGTACTTTTTAAATAACCCGGTTCAAAAACCATTGAGCCTTCACTGTTTAGAATTCAACATTTTGATGTCATAATGTGCGGCTTGAGCAGCAAAACTTAATCCTAATAATGCTGCAAGTGCAATTTTTTTCATTTTCATTTCCTTCTTAAGAATGTGCTGATTTACGTTGCGGACGAACCACCGGCAAACCTGCACTACATTGTAATAATTCAACGTTTACACGATATAAACGATTAATGGTTTCGACTTGTAAAACATGATGCGCATCGCCCACGCCTTGCACTTTACCTTCACCAAGTAAAATCAACTCATCTGAAAATTGAGCGGCAAGACTTAAATCATGTAATACCATTATAGTAATCAGATTTTTCTGTTTCGTATAGGTGTAAACTTCTTCTAATAGATTAAGCTGATGATGCATATCTAACGCACTCACCGGCTCGTCTAACATTAAAATCTGTGGCTCACGTAATAAAACCTGGGCAAACATCACCATTTGACGCTGTCCACCACTGAGATTCAGAATATCACGATGGGCTAAATGACCAATACCCAATTGTGTCATAATACTTGCCGCTTCAGTGAGAAGCTCATCGCTTACTCGCATCGTTAGACTATCCATTCGTCCCAAAAGGACAACTTCAAGTGCAGTCAAGCTTGCATCTACTCGGCTATCTTGAGGCATATAGCCAATTGGTTTACGCCAATCTGCTAACTTCGTCCGTTCTAGCTGTTTGCCTTGATAGGTAATCATTCCTTCATGTGGCAATTCACCAAAAATGGTTTTCAGCATGGAGGATTTTCCTGTGCCGTTTGGCCCAAGCACCGTATACACTTTACCTTCTTCAAAACGGACATTAATGTGATCTGCAACGGTGAGATCACCTCGTTTTACCGTAAGATTCTTTAATTCTAACATTATTGTCCCCTCTTGTTATTTAAAATAATCCAAAAGAAGAAAGGCACCCCAATAAAAGAGGTCACAATCCCCACAGGGAACAATGCGCCAGGGATAATAACTTTGGATAATACCGAAGAAAGGGATAAGAATGCTGCACCGACTAACATTGCGCCCGGTAAGAAGAAACGTTGATCTTCACCAAGTAACATTCGAGCAACATGTGGTGCAACTAAGCCGATAAAGCCGATCACGCCCACAAAACTAATTGCCGTCGCCGTCATCATTGCGACAAGAACTAATACCTTGATACGTAATACTTGTAAATTGATGCCAAGACTCGCTGCACGATCTTCACCTAAACGAAGTGCGGTCAATTTCCAAAGCTCTTTTGAAAGTAATGCAACACAAATTGTGGTGACGACAATAATGATGATTAAGCTTTGCCATGTTGCTTTATTTAAACTACCAAATAGCCAGAACAGGATTTGTTGCGAGACTTCTGGCGCTGAAATAAATTGCACCAATGAAAGTAAGGATTGGAAAAATAAAAGAGCAATGCAATCCCTACCAATACGAGCATTTCAGAACTAAATCGACGTTTAGACGCAAACAAGAAAAGAATCCCAGAGGAGAGCATGGTCATGACAAACGCACCAATTGGCACGGCAACTTGTACCGGTAAACCAAAGCTTCCGAAAGCAATCACAATAGAAGCACCAAAACCTGCCGCAGCCGCGAGGCCTAATGTATAAGGACTCGCCATAGGGTTATTTAATAAGGTTTGGATCTCTGCCCCACCTACAGCCAATGTTGCCCCGACTACAAGCGCCATCAAGGCCATAGGTAAACGTAAATTATGCACAATATTGTCTGTCATTTTATCGACTTCACCGATATCGAATAACGAATTCACAACTTCCGATACCGATAGCATCGCAGGGCCAGTCATCACATCGAGAATAAGACTGACCACGCCAATCACAAGAAAAGATAAAATAACAAACCAGCGTTTGCGTTCAAGCTTACGCTGGTTAGCCACAATATCTGCTACAATAGAATTGTTTTTCATTGATTAGTATTTTCCTTATTTAGTTTCAGGGAAAAGATAAATCGTACCTTCCGGAGTAACCGGTAAGTAGTTTTTATAGAAGTTTAAGTAAGTTTGTTGCGGATCTAAATCTTTAAACAGATCAGGATACGCTGCTTTAGCTACAAACTGAACAGAAGCACTGTCTGATAACGTACGAGAGTTTGCATGATATGCTGCATAAACACGGTTATTTTTCACTGCCGGTAATTCAGCCCAACCTGCACGATGTTTAAATGCGTTTAAACGACGTTCCGCTTCCGCTTTTTCAATACCAAAGCCCATTACCATACCGTCTTGATTTTTCTTCAATTCAGTTTCACGGCCTGTAATAATAATTGCATCTGGTTTCGCGGCTAACACTTTCTCTGCAGCCAATGTCCCCCATTTGCCAATTTCTGCAGGCGCCACGTTTTCGGCGCCTACAAGGCTAATCATTGAGCCCCACATGCTTGAGAAGAATGTCATCCCTTGTTCAGCAGGACCACCACGACCAAACTCCACGTACACTTTCGGTTGTTTTGCTAATTTCGCATTTTTAACCGTTGTTTGAATATGTTCTACAATGTCTTTGTATTCTTTAGCCATTTTCGCGGCACGATCTTTCTGCCCCGTCAATTGACCAATAATTTCCGTTGATTTGATGTGTTTATCTAAGGTTTGAGCGTTGTAATCTAATACAACAATTGGAATACCCGCTTCATTGATAGCATCTAAATCAGATCCTAGCATTTCGTACTGCCAATCAGCTAAGACTAAAAGATCAGGTTTTAATGAAAGCACTTTTTCCACAGAGAACGTGCCTTCCTCTACTTCACCCACATCATCTAATTGATTTAATTTTGGCACCGCCTTGCTGAATAACTCCCAGCTTGCTGGTGCCCAAGAAGACCATACTTTCTTAGAAAAACCGACAACGTTATCTAACGCTTTGTCACCACCAACTGCCATATAATCTTGGTAATAGAAACCAAGTACCACGCGTTTTGCCGGTAAATCTACAGTGACTTCACGATCAAGTATATCTTTTACTTTCACGGGATCAGCATTGGCAAAACCTGCACTTAAACCAAGAATAGTGGCAATCGCTAAAGTTGAAAAACGTCTTTTCATAAGAAAAATCTCCTAAGTAAAATTAAACAATTTAAATGATAATAATTATCGCCACGTATAGTAGCGAAAACGATTGCTAAATTCAACTCAGACGTTTAATTATTCTTCGTAAGCTTCGTCAGTTAATGTTTTTAAGAATGCCTCTAACGCATTAATCTCTTCATCTGTAAGCGGTTTTGGCTTTCAAAACATCAGGATTAATGGTTTGAGCATATTCGGCTTTATCCCACACCTTTTCCTGTTTCAGGATTAATTTTACGATTAGGATTATTAAAACTGTCTTTAAATAGCAAAACGGTTTTTAAATCACGGAAAACGCCGTTATGCATATAAGGTGCTGTGACACCAATGTTACGCAATGTTGGCACTTTAAATTTACCTTTTTGCTTTTCATCACCTTTTACCATCGGATTATCCAATAATCCATTATCCACATAATCAGCTGCGAGTTTATTAAACTTAATTAACGCTTGGTTACTTGGTACGCCAATATTGTAATAGCGATAATTCGTAAAGGTTTCTTTTGCTGAATTCGCTTCACTTGATTGGTGGCAATTACTGCAGTTTGTTCGTGTTTTTATCGAAAAATAATGCCTTACCTTCAGCTTCAAGTGCGGTCAATTCTGCTTCACCTTTTAAGCACGATCATATTTTGAAGAGAATTGCGCAAATAATTCATGCTTTTCGAACTCCGCAATGGCTTTTTCCATAATGGCATAGATTTTGTCGGTATCTGCCCAAATGCTTTCACCATAAATATCCGTAATTGCCTTGTAATAAATTGAATTCGCTTTTAAACGTTCGACAATCGATTTTTTATCTGGCATGCCCATTTCTACAGGATTAACCGGTGGACCACCAGCTTGCTCGGCTAAATCTTTTGCACGTCCATCCCAGAATTGTCCGCCAACATAATCTTGAATTTTTCATCAAAAATAAAAAAATCTGGTGAAAACATCGCATAAAGTGCCGTGTTGGCATTACGATTACCATGAAGATGAGGATTATCCCCCTCGGAGACCATTTGATTTGCCGAATTTTTACGTTGATCCACAAAGGCGGTACCCGGGTTGTGACAAGTTGAACAGCTTTGTGTTTTATTAAAAGAAAGCGATTTATCAAAAAAACAGCACTTCGCCTAATCCTTGATAATTCAATTCTTTTCCCTTAGCTTGATCAGCTAAGGGCATAATTGCTCTGCATCAAAGGTGCAAACAATAAAAATAGAAAGCCATGCATCGTGTTCTCCAAATATTCAAGTAAACGTTAATACAAATTATACTGAAAAATAATTGTATTACCTATTATGCTTCTCATATTGCTATATTAAATTCGCTTGAGTAGAATGACAAAATTATCTATATCTAATTAAATAGAGAAATTTTTATGTCTACAATCAATCAATCAATCAATCAATCAATCAATCAATCAATCAATCAATCAATCAAAAAATTATCATGCCTATTAGCTGAATTTCAACAACACTCTCTTACTGAACGTGAAAAAGGAACGTATTTTGAAGACTTAATTCAGCTGTATTTACAAAATGAACCTTTTTACAGCGTTTACTATAAAGAAGTTCTTACTTTTAAAGATTGGATTGAAAAATACTACCCAAACCTCCCTTCTAATGATACTGGTATTGACCTTGTTGCTGTTACTCACGATGGCGAAAACCACGCGATTCAATGTAAAAATTATTCACAAGATCACCGTATTAGCAAAGCTGATATTGATAGTTTCTTTACTGCTTCAGGCAAAAGCTATTTCCAACATCGGATTATTGTTGCCACCACCGACCATTGGACAGAACATGCCTACGACTCACTCTCTCACCAAAATCCCCCTGTTACCGTAATAGATCGCTCAGCATTAGAAAATAGTACAATAGACTGGGATAATTTTGCCTTCCAAAAAGAACTACCACTAAAACCTAAAAAATCGCTACGTGAACATCAAAAGAGTGCCTTATCTGTCGTGCACAATGGTTTAAAAAATGCAGATAGAGGTAAACTCATTATGGCATGTGGTACAGGTAAAACCTTTACATCTTTAAAAATTGCTGAAGATATTGCTGGTAATGGTAAAAAAGTGCTTTTCTTGGTACCAAGCCTTGCTTTACTTTCTCAAAGTTTGACTGAATGGACGCAAGAATCTGAATATCCATTACATTGCTTTGCCGTTTGTTCCGATAGTGATGTAGGGAAAAAAGGAAAAGTAAAAAATGAAGATGATCGTGTACAACAGCTTAATCATGAATTGCAATATCCAGCTACTACAAATGCAAATTCACTGATTAAAGCAATAAATGCACAAAGCCGTGATTTAGCGATGACAGTTATCTTCTCAACTTATCATTCCATTGATGTTATCCACCAAGCACAACAGCAAGGTTTAGGAGAATTTGATCTAATCATTTGCGATGAAGCTCACCGCACAACAGGGGCGAGTTTTGATGATAAAGAAGAATCTGCATTTGTTCGTGTACATAACAATGATTACATCAAAGCCAAAAAGCGTCTTTATATGACAGCGACCCCACGCATTTATACAGATGAAGCCAAGAATACCGAAGGTGTTACCGTTTACTCAATGGATGACCCAGAAAAATTTGGTGAGGATTTGTATGTTATTAGTTTCTCTAAGGCTGTAAAAGAAAAACTGCTCGTTGACTATAAAGTGCTAGTACTTGCTGTTGAAGAAAGCCATATTCACCAACGCTTAGAAAAACTCTTTGAAGGCACAGAAATTCAAGTCGATGACGCTGCAAAAATTGTCGGCTGTTGGAAAGCCTTGTCTAAATACGGCATTATGGACGAATTAGGCGATGATGAACCGATGAAAAGAGCGGTCGCTTTTTGCCAAGTAATTGAAAAAGAATATAAAGGAAAAACTCACAAAGTTAGCTCCAAAAATATTGCTGAGATTTTTAGTAATGTGGTTGATGCTTACCAGAAACAAGAAATTGTAGCATTAGAAGAACAAAATCCTGATTTCAAACCTGATAATTCATTATTGCTCAAGTGCGAAGCGGAACACGTAGATGGCGGAATGAATGCCAGTGAAAAAAATCAGCCAAAATCGAATGGTTAAAAAGCAGAACAGGAAGACAACACTTGCCGTATTCTTTCGAATGTTCGTTGTTTATCTGAAGGTGTGGATGTACCTGCTTTGGATGCTGTTTTGTTCTTAACACCGAGAAGCTCACAAGTTGATGTAGTGCAATCTGTCGGACGTGTAATGCGTAATGCTCCCGGTAAAAAACGTGGTTATGTCATTTTACCTGTCGTCATTCCCTGCAGGTATAGAACCTGATAAAGCTCTTGAGAAAAATGAAAACTACAAAGTGGTTTGTAAGTGCTCAACGCCCTACGTGCACACGATGACCGTTTCGATGCAATGATTAACAAAATGGAATTTGACGGCGCAGCAAAAGATAAAATTGAAGTCATTTCTGTTGTTAGCCAAGTTTTAGCGAAGCAAAAACAAAAGCCAACGAAAGTGAAGAATGCATCAGGTAAAGGTGAAAAAACCATTGGTAACCGTGACAACAGTTTCTTTAATGGCGAAACTCAGCTTGAAATAGAATTTGAAATTGGCGAAATCGAACGAGCATTAACCGCTAAAATTGTGAAAAAATGCGGTAATCGTACTCATTGGGAAGATTGGGCAAACGATGTGGCAAAAATTGCGAATACGCATATCGAACGCATTAATACCATTTTAGCTAACCCCAAAAACACGCAAGAGCGGTCAGTTTTTAATGCGTTTTTAAATGAATTACGCGATGATTTAAATAATGCCATAACTGAAAGCGAAGCGGTGGAAATGTTGGCACAACATTTAATCACCAAAGCCGGTATTTGATGCGCTATTCGCTAATGATAACTTTTACCCAACACAACCCGATGTCGCAGGCGATGCAAAAAGTAGTGGATATTTTCGAGCAAAAATCTAGAAACTGAAACCAAACAACTCAATGATTTCTACGAAAGTATTCAATTTAGAGTGAAAAACATTCAATCGTCAGAAGGTAAGCAAAAAATCATTAAAGAGCTTTATGATAGTTTCTTCAACAAAGCCTTTCCGAAAATGGCTGAGCGTTTAGGCATTGTTTACACGCCTGTAGAAGTGGTAGATTTTATTATCCGCTCAGTAGAAGATGTATTGAATAACGAATTTAACGCTTCACTTGCCGATAAAGGTGTGCAGATTATCGATCCGTTTACAGGTACAGGAACCTTCATCACTCGCTTACTGCAAAGTGGCATTATTCCACCGGAAAAATTACCGTTGAAGTATCACGAAATCCACGCCAATGAAATCGTGTTACTCGCCTACTACATTGCGGCAATTAACATCGAATCGGTCTATCACGCCTTGCTTGCTGAACATTCTACAAGCATGCAAGAAAAATTCTAATAATTACCTACCCTTTGAAGGTATTTGCTTAACTGACACCTTCCAAATGTACGAAAAAGAAGATTTGGTGGACGAAATTTTGCAAGTCAATAGCGATCGTCGGAAACGTCAAAAAGCATTAGATATTCAAGTGATTATTGGGAATCCACCGTACTCAGCTGGGCAAGAATCAGCTAATGATAATAATGCAAATATCACTTATCCATATTTAGATAAACGCATTGAAGAAAGTTATGATAAATATTCAACAGCTAATTTAACCACTTCATTATATGATAGTTATATTCGAGCAATTCGCTGGGCTTCAGATCGCATTGAAAACAACGGTGTGATTGGTTTTGTTACCAATGGCGGTTATTTAGAAAGTAACTCAGCTGATGGTTTACGCAAATGTTTAGCCGAAGAATTTAGTTCACTCTATATTTTCCATTTACGCGGTAATGCTCGCACATCAGGCGAGCGTCGCCGTAAAGAAAAAGATAACATATTCGGACAAGGCACAAGAACACCTGTCGCTATTTCTATTTTAGTGAAAAATCCAAATGCGGAGAAACACGGACAAATTTATTTCCACGATATTGGCGATTATCTTACCCGTGAACAAAAATTAGAAATTATTGAAAATTTCCAAAGTGTTAATGGTATTTCTGCACAAAATGGTTGGATACAGATTATTCCTGACCAATTCAATGATTGGCTTAATCAACGTGATCCTAATTTTGATACTTATCTTTCTATTGGTGATAAAAAAGATAAAAGCTCATCTGTAATTTTTGAAAATTATTCTTCTGGAGTAAAAACGAATCGAGACGCATGGTGCTACAATTTATCTAAACAAAAACCTAGAAAAAAATATCTCATCAATGATTGATTTCTATAATCAACAAGTTCGCCATTTCATAGCAAGAAAAGAAGATGAAGATAATTTAAAAGCTACTGATTTTATTAATTTAGATTCAACAAAAAAATTAGTTGGTCCGGCGATTTAATTTCTCAATTAGAAAGAGGTAATAAGGCATTATTTGACGATAAAAAATATAAGATTTAGCCTATATAGACCTTATCATAAACAATATCTCTATTTTGATAGAATGTTAAATAATAGCATTTACCAAATTCCACTCATATTTTCTAAATCTACTTTAGAAAATAAAGTAATTGCAATAACCGGTTTAGGAACACCAAAAGAATTTTCAGTCATTATAACTGATGTAATTCCTGATGTTCAGTTACAGGCTAATCGGTCAATGCTTCCCTCTCTATCTCTACGAAAAAGAGGAAAAACAACAAAAACTACCAACGCCGCGATGCGATTACAGATGAAGCTCTTGCCCATTTTAAAGCAGCTTATCCAAGCGAGGATTTCAGTAAAGAAGATATCTTCTACTATATCTACGGCTTATTGCACAGCGAAGAGTATCGTGAAAAATATGCCGATAACCTAAGCAAACAGTTGCCTCGCATTCCTTGCGTAAAAAATGCGGCTGATTTTTGGGCGTTTTCACAAGCGGGACGAGAGTTGGCGGAATTACACTTAAATTACGAAAGCGTGCCGATGTATCAAGACGTGCTATTTAAAGGAGGATTAAAATTACTGGGTAACCAAATCACTGGTGGTGTAGGTGACGATTTCTATGTAGAAAAAATGAAATTCGGCAAGAAAACCGATGAAGAAACAGGCAAAAAAGTCGATGACAAAACTACGATTATTTACAACAGCCAATTTACCCTCGCCAACATACCCGAAGAAGCCTATGATTATGTAGTCAACGGCAAGCCCGCGTTGGAATGGGTGATGGAACGCCAATCAGTGAAAAACTGATAAAGCAAGTGGAATCGTTAATGATGCCAACGACTGGGCAATTGAAACAATGAACAACCCTCGCTATCCAATGGAATTGTTCTTACGAGTGGTGACGGTAAGTTTAAAAACGATGCGAATTGTAAGAACATTGCCAAAATTAGATATTTAATCTCTGCCATAAAAAATAAACCGAGCTAATTTGCTCGGTTTATTTTCTTTCTATAAAGCCGGTTGCCATCTTTATGCGATCAGCAAACATACCAATACTCACGCCGAAGTAATTTGATTTGTTCCAATCTAAAAATTGTACGGTAGTTATTGGAGACCAAGAATGCACGCCCAACTTCTTTATCTGGACGAACCAACCAAAGATCG